>Ga0180430_10002734_pt1 | contig 15696 bp, 17 predicted proteins | sample SS_ome_9_FD_132999 | JGI IMG/M metagenome (GOLD analysis project Ga0180430, IMG submission 132999) | Hypersaline lake sediment archaeal communities from the Salton Sea, California, USA - SS_1_S_2 metaG | ecosystem: Environmental > Aquatic > Non-marine Saline and Alkaline > Hypersaline >... | reverse complement strand
TGTAGTATACGCCGGCGCCGAACACGACGCCATAGGTCACGATAAAGGCCGCCAGCGACAGGGCGATGGGTTGACTGCCCACCGGTGACGCCGCTTCGGCTGTTCGCATGACGCCATAGATAAAATAGGGCTGTCGACCGATCTCGGTCACGAACCATCCGGCCAGCACGGCAATGAATCCGGAAGGCGTCAGGGCCATGCACCAGTACTGGAACCAGGGGGTCGTAAACAAGCGTTTGCGCAGATGAAGAACCAGGGCCATGACCCCGGTCAGGATCATGAGCATACCGATGCCCACCATGATCCGGAACGACCAGAACACCCAGGCCACGGGCGGCTGCTCATCGCGCGGCCATTCTTTGAGCCCCTTGACTTCGCCGTCCAGGTCATGGGTCAGGATCAAACTGGAAAGCTTTGGGATTTCGATCGCATAGCGGGTGGTTTGCGCCTCCTGATCGGGCCAGCCGAACAGCACCAGCGGCGCACCGCGCTGGGTTTCCCAAAGACCCTCCATGGCCGCCACCTTGGCCGGTTGATGTTTCAGCGTGTTGAGGCCATGCAGGTCGCCGAGCAAAAGTTGCGTCGGTGCGACGAAAACCGCCATGATCATGGCCATCCCCAGCATGACGCGGGCGTGTTCGACATGTCGCCGACGCCACAGGTAAAAGGCCCCGATGCCGCCCACGACGAAGGCGGTCGTCAGGTAGGTCGCGACGATCATGTGCGCAAAGCGGTACGGGAAAGACGGGTTGAAAATCACGGCCAGCCAGTCGGTCGGGTAAAGCAGGCCGTCATCGCCCAGGCGGAAGCCCTGGGGCGTCTGCATCCAGCTATTGGCCGACAGGATCCAGAATGCGGATATCAGTGTGCCGCAGGCGACGATCACGGTGGCGGCGAAATGCATGCGGGGGCTGACCCGATTCCAGCCGAACAGCATGACACCCAGGAAGGAGGCCTCCAGAAAAAAAGCGGTCAAGACCTCATATCCCAGCAGGGGACCTAAAACGTTGCCGGATTTATCCGCGAAGACCGACCAGTTGGTCCCGAACTGGAAGGACATGACGATCCCGGAGACAACGCCCATCCCGAACGCAACGGCGAAAATCTTCACCCACATGCGATAGGTTTCAGCATAGACAGCGTTGCCGGTTTTAAGCCAGCGCCATTCCAGGACCGCCAGCCAGCTCGCCAGGCCGATGGTAAACGCCGGAAAAATGATGTGAAACGAAATGGTGAACGCAAACTGAATGCGGGCTAACAACACAGGATCAAGGGTGTCGAACATGGTCAGACCTCACTTTGGTAGCCGGTCAGTTGTCAAACGAATATAAATCAAATTTTTGATTTCGTAGGATTAAAACATAGACAAAATTTAGACAAGAAATTGACAGTGTCAAGGCAAGCCACTAAATTCACACCATGGAAACCAGCCATTTTGAAAATAAACACGTTTCCCGCCGAACCGGTTTGAATACTCGCCGGATCAGCGCCTGGGACTGCCGCGATCGGGCGGTCATACCGCTAAGAACCGCAACCCATCAGCGGTGCTTCACGGAAACGGATATTCAGCGACGGCAGGCCTTGGACGCACCTGCGGGGACCGCCTTTCGCACGGCGTTGCTTGATGAAACCATGCGTGACAGAAGGGTGAACATATGACGGGTGAACGTGACAAGCACGCCCGGGGCGCCCTTTGGGGGCTCTTTATCGGCGATGCGCTGGCCATGCCGGTGCACTGGTACTACAATCGGGAGGCGTTGCTGCGCGACTATGGACCCATTCGCACCTATCTATCCCCGCGCAACCCTCATCCGGACAGCATCCTGTGGCGTTCTCGGTTCGCCTCGCCGGGAGAAGGTTTTGATATTTTGCATGACCAGCGCCCGTTCTGGGGGCAGCGCGGCGTTCATTACCACCAATTTCTGCGGGCCGGCGAGAACACCCTCAATCTCCAGTGTGCCCGCCTGTTGATGGAATCCCTGTGCCACTGCGGACAATACGATGCCGATGATTATCTCAAGCGCTACATCGCCTTCATGACCACCCCGGGGCGTCACCGGGACACCTATGTCGAAGAGGTCCACCGCCATTTTTTCACCCGCCTGGCCAGCGGGTTTTCCCCACGCCGGTGCGGGATTCCGGAAAAGCACATTGGCGGGTTGGTGGGGATTGTACCTATTGTTGCACATTACCGAGGGGATATACCGGAAGGATCGGCGCGTGCTCAGGAACACCTGGCGCTGACCCATCGCGGACCGCGTATGGCGACTGCTGCCGCGCTCGTTATTGATATCCTGCAGCAGGTCATTGCCGGGGCATCTCTGAGCCGCGTGCTGGAAGACGGCATGCGATCCCAGCACAGCCCTTATTTCGGGCATCCATTCCAAAAGTGGCAAGACGCGTCGGACTACGACGTCGTTGGACGTCACCTGAGCACGGCCTGTTATATCGAAGACGCCCTCCCGGCCGTGATCTACCTATCCTGGAAATATGCCCATGATCCTGAGCAGGGGTTGCTTGCAAATTGTTACCTGGGCGGTGACAATGCGCATCGGGGCGCCCTCCTGGGGGCCTTTTTCGGGGCTGACGGCGGTGTTGCGGCTTTTCCGGAATCATGGGTGGCCGGACTGTTGGATCCGGTGCCGGATCTGCTATAATGCCCCCATCGGTTTGCATCCCATGGAATTTCAGACTAAGGAGGGGAGATGGAAACATCAACGGTTGTCATATTTCGTTCGTATCCGTTTGAGGTTGGTCAAAAGATCTATATCGAAGACGGACCCCGGCATGGCGACTGGGAGGTCATCGCGGTCAGCGACCGCAAGGTCACGCTGCGCTGCCCCTTTTCGAAACGCGAATTCGCGTGGAATCGTTTCTGCTATGTCGTGGAAACGCGCGAAGACATTCCCTGGCCGCATCCCGAATAGACCATGAATCCGGAGATACGCATGAAACGATGGTATCAAAGACTGGGTGTGATGGGTGTGACGGTTATGCTGTCTGCCGTTTTGCTGATGGCAGGTTGTGAAGGAACCGAAACCCGAAACCAGGTGGATGACACCGTGGAAGAACTGGCCGGCAAGAAGCAGGTGGACCAGATGAAAGCGATGAAGGAAGACCTGGAACAGATCCAGACCCAGCAGACCGACCGCCTAAAACAGTTTCAGACTGACGACTGAGACGTCCCTTTTGGCATCACACCGGCAAGAGGCAGGTGAAATGCACCTGATAGGCTTTAAAGCCTATCGTAGCGGCTATTTCGGCTGCTTGGCAGACAAGGATCGCTACATCTACTTTCTTTTTGCCAAGAAGCGCTTTCGGGAGATCGTGACGTATCCGAAAGAAGATTTTGAAAGTTTTCATCACTTCGTCGCATTTCTGCACAAATTTGTTCCGCTGCACTTTTTTCTTCGCCGGCCTTTGCGCATGGCATCCTTGGGCACCCGCGAGTTGTCCGCCATCGGTCGTCGGCTGGAGCGCTCATTACGGGAGGATGGGTTTCTTTCCCACGGGGCTGCGTCATGCGACCCCGTTTCGGTGTTTGGTCCGGCAGGCTGATCGTTTCGGCCGCCATGGTCGGGGGGACGGTAGATGGGGGTTATGAAAACACGCTGTGCAACACGCCTGGTGGCGCGATGCATACCCGGAATCGGCGGCCTCGCCGTCATCCTCTTCCTGCTGGTGGGCTGCCGCTCACCGGTCGGCTTGCCGACCGGTCCAGCTCCTACTCCTCCTCCTGACCGGTCCGCTGTTGCATCGCCGCTGCCCGTCATTGCCTTTACCATCCAGGTCGGCGCCTTTTCCACCACCGAGCGCGCGTCCCGATATGCCGATCAGCTGGCGGCCTTCGGGTTGGATACCTATTACTTCATCGACAAGGACGGCCTCTGCAAGGTACGGTTTGACCGCTTCGAAACCAAAGACGACGCGCGCCAGCGTGCCCTTGAATTGCAGTCGCGGGGCGTCATCGATGCGTTTTACATCGTGCGGCCCGGTCCCGCCGGGCGCAGCACCGAGGCCCGGGAAAACCTCCAGAATGGTCTCGTGGAGACGGCACGACGGTTTATCGGCACCCCCTATCGCTGGGGTGGCGAATCGGCACGCAACGGCTTCGACTGCAGCGGTTTGACAATGACGGTCTATCGCCTCAACGGGTTGGAGCTGCCCCGCAATTCCCGGTCGCAGTTCGGTGCCGGTCGACCGGTGAGACGGGATGCCCTGCAGCGCGGCGACTTGGTTTTTTTCGCGACCGGAAGCCGTGGGCGTGTATCCCACGTCGGTATTTACAGCGGCCAGGGGAAGTTCATCCATGCCCCCCGCAAGGGCAAAACCATCCGTACGGCGTCCTTGTCCAACGGGTACTTCAACACGCGCTATGTCGGCGCGCGGCGGTATTTGTGATGGTCGCCCGACCGGCTTTTTTGCGGCGTGACGCCTCCGGCCGATGATGGGCCCGCCGGCGCTGGTGGCCGCCAATTTCGGCTGGCGGCCGCGCACCAATCAGTGTATATAAGTGGGCAACGTTCTTTTACGGCGTCGCCCCCCCCCATTCGCCATCGTCGTTGGGGCGATCCCGATGCCACCTGCTCCGAAAGGAACCGCCAATGCTGATTCCCCTTCCGGAATTCGATCTCATGCCCAAATCCGTGCGTGTGGCCATGCTCCTGACATTTGCAGGCTGGTGCAGTTTTCTCTTCGCCACCTACGCCTTTTACGATGCCGATTCTTTTTTTAAATTCTTGGTCGCCGGGGGCATTGTCTGTTACTATCTATACAAGGGCCGGCGCTGGGCACGTGTCATGGCGATGCTTTCCAGTGTCTTCATCGTCCTTTACGGCGGTTTTTTTGCGTTTCTTTTCGCCGGTCAAAATCCCATCGCCATGGTGGTTTCCGCTGCCAACGTGGTGCTTTTTGCCGCGTCTTTCTACTATCTGGCGATTCCGGAAACGGGACGTTTTTTCAAAAAAGATGCACCCGCCGATGAATCGGATGATGCGGATCGCAACAATCCTTCGACGCAAGACGACTGATTTCCCCACTAATCCATTGTTGTACACCCTGAAAACGATGCCTTGTCGCACAGAATGGAGAATGGCATGACACTGCTACGGCGGCTGATCCTATGTTTCCTGATGGTCATGATGGTGAACGGCTGTGCCAGCTTCAACAGCTACCGCGAGGCCGGCACCCTGCCAATGACGGGCTTGCAGCAGCCGGTCACGGTCGTTCGCGACGAAAAAGGCATGCCGTATGTTTACGCTGATAATTTATCGGATGCCTTTCAGGCCATGGGGTTTGTCACGGCGCAGGACCGGTTGTTTCAAATGGAACTGACGCGAATGGTGGCCGCGGGACGCATATCCGAATTGGTGGGGGAAAAGGCGCTGCCGCTGGACCGGCGCATGCGCACCATCGGCATCCGCCGTCTTGCCGAGCGGCACGCCCGGTTGCTGCAAAACGATAGCACGGCCTATTTCCAAGCCTACATTGACGGTGTGAACACCTTTGTCGAGCGCTATCCGGAGGATCATCATCTGGAATTCAAATTGTCCGGTATCCAGCCGACCCGCTGGACCCTGACGGATGTGCTGTCGATCATGTACTACATGAGCTGGAGCACGTCGGCCAATATCAAGACCGAGATTATTGCCCAAATGCTCATTGACCGGCTGGGTCCCGAAACAGCGGCGGAATTGTTTCCCCTGAATATCAATCCGGACGAAGCGGCGGGACGGACGCCCTTACAACCCCTTGCGCCGGACTGTCCACTGGCAACCCGCCCTGAATTGGATCGCGACCTGACGGGCTATCTGGATGACGGCCCGTTGACGGTGGGGAGCAATAACTGGGCGGTAAGCCCTGAAAGGTCGCCAGGCGATAGACCGATCCTGGCCAACGACCCCCATCTGGACGCCAGAATTTTGCCCGGCCCCTGGTATCCCTGTGGGTTGATGACACCGGAACTCAGAATTGTGGGGGCCCATATCCCGGGGCTGCCGGCCATGCCTATTTTCCGCAACGACGCCCTGGCGGCTGGTATTACCAATGCTTATGCGGATGTTCAGGATCTCTATGTCGAAACCATCGATCCGTCCGATGCGGGTCGGTATCTGGAGGGAACCGATTCGATTCCCTTTGAGATCATCGAGGAAACCTTGCGCTACAAGGACGATGAGGCGGCGGATGGCTACCGTGAAGAGCAACTAACGATACGGATGACGAAACGGGGTCCGGTGATTTCGAATGTCTTCTCCCAGCTGGAAACCGAGCGCGTGTTGTCCCTGCGGTGGGCGTCGGCGGAATCCATGACGTCCAGCGCTGAATTTACGCGCACCATGCAGGCCCATTCGGCGGAATCCTTTCGACAGGCGCTGCGCCAGTGGAGCAGTATTCAACTCAATTTCGTTTTTGCCGACCGCCAGGGAAATATTGGCTGGCAGGTGTCCGGGGCGTTGCCGATTCGATCCACGGGGGATGGAACGGTGCCCTATGTGGTTCGGGACGGCCGGGACAACTGGTCCGGCTGGATCCCTTTCGAGGATATGCCCCAGGCACAGAATCCTGCCAAAGGCTGGGTCGGCACCTGCAACCACAAGACCGTGGGGGCGGACTACCCCTACTATTATTCGTCTTATTTCGCTTCCTCCTATCGGTATCAGCGTCTCAAGGCGCTGATGACCAGCCAACCGGAAATATCCGTCGACGACCACTGGCGATATCAGCGCGATATCCGCAACCTCATGGCGCAAGCGCTGGTGCCGCACATGACGGCTGCCCTGGTGGCCCACGCGGATACGCGTGCGATGGGGGATATCCTTTCAGGGTGGAATTTCCAGGATGACGTGGATCTGGTGGCACCGACGATTTTCCATGCCATCTATGACCACTGGGCCACCCGTGTTTTTCAAGATGAGCTGGGAGAAGCGCTGACCCACAGCATGCTGGCCACCTGGTACTTCTGGCAGGAACGATTTCAGTCCATGGTGGAACAGGGCCAATCCCCTTGGTTCGACGATGTCCGCACGGCCGATACCCGGGAAACACCGGCGGATATACTTTACCTGGCGGCACAGGATGCCCGACGTGATCTGACCAACCGTTTTGGCAAGGACATGGCTCAATGGCAATGGGGCAGGGCGCACACCATTGAATTCGTCAGCCCGATTCGCCGCAGCGGCTTGGGGAAGGGACTCCTGGGGGGTGGCACCCATCCCGCCGCCGGCTCCGGCGAGACCCTTCACCGCGGTCAGTATGATTTCAACCGGCCCTTCGACGTTTCCTTTTCCGCGGCCTTGCGCATGGTGGCCGACTTGAGCGATCCGGACAAAGTGCTGGCCGTCATACCCGGGGGAGTCAGCGGACGGGTGTTCCATCCGCACAGCCAGGATCAGATCGATGCGTTTGTCAGCGGTGAGAAGCAATACTGGTGGTTCAGCGATGAGGCCATCGCAGCCCATACCCGATCCGAACTGATCCTTCGTCCCTAAAAAGGAGCGAAGGGCAGCATAGAAGGCATTTGATACATCCGGCGGCATGCCTGGCTGTTGATGGTCTTTTTCGCAAGCACCGTTTGGTTACACGATAGACCGTTCCAACCATTAAGTCTAGCATACAAGGAGAGTAAGTACGATGGCAGTAATCACGCGATATGTTGTGGTGCGCAACGGCATTGAGCTCGATCAGGTTTTTTCGGTCAAGAAAGAGGCGGAAGCCTATGACAAAATGCTCGATGCGGCGGAAAATCTGGCGGGCTTTATTAAATCCAGCGAGTTTGGTGTGCCCATAGACGAACCCACCATCGATGCCATTGCGATTCTACTGGCGAAGAACGGCCCGGAGGTCGTAAAAATTCTCAAAGGGATCAAGCCGGTCATGCCGCCATCGGAAGCCGATGCGGACGCCGTCGCGGCAATGCCTTCCCCGTCCACGGAAAAAAAGACCCCCAAGAGCGGTCCATCCAAACGACGCGGTAAATAAGGCCGCCTTATTTGCCACTGAAGTTCAAAAACCATAAAGGAAATAGGCGGTATCCGTGTTCCGCCCTTGACGTGCAGGGCCACTTCGGTCGATGGGAAGCGTTGTCCGACTGGTCCGAATCGACGTTGATGCCGCTGGCAGGACTGGATTCGATCGACTGAATATGCCGACAATGCTTAAAAAAGACGCTGACGCCTACGACCGCATGCTGGATGCGGCGGCCCGCCTGGCGACCCTGATCGAATCCGGGGGCATTGATATTGACGAAGCCGATCTGGAGGAATTGACCATCTTTCTGGCGGAGCACGGCATGGTGGTGGGTCGGATTCTGAGAAATCTGAAACATGTATGGCCTTGAGCGACATTCGGTCGAACCCAAAATGCATGTCAGCCAGGCATTGTTCGAATCGATGGTGGCCGGCGCCGTCCGGGCCGGATTGGAACCCGTAGATCATCCCACGGGCAAGGGAGGGCGTGCGGTTCTCTTGGAAGGACGGTAACACAGCGCGATAACAAGTGGCATGGCCCCCCGATGGTTTAGTCGCTGGTTTTTGGGCCCTGCGTTTTCAGGCGGATGCCCTGGTCGCTGATCTCGATCAATCTTTTTTTGTACAGGCCGCCGATGGCCCGCTTAAATTCTTTTTTGCTCATGGAAAAAAGGTCCATGATGGTCTGGGGGCTGCTTTTATCATGGCAAGGGATGAACCCGCCGCTCTTTTTCAGCGCCGCCATGATGCGCTGGCCGGATCCGTCAATGGAGACATGGCCCGGTTTTTTAAGGGACAGGTCGATTTTGCCGTCTTTGCGGATATGGCGGATATAGCCCGGCCGCCGCTCGCCGATTTTGAGCGTTTCAAAGGTTTCACTGTGATAGATCAGGCCCAGAAATTGATCGTCCACCACGGCCAGCGTGCCGAGTTTGGAGAACTGGTAGATCATCAGACGCACCTGCTGGCCCACGCTGAAGTCCGGGGGGGCTTTGCGGCAATGGCGGGCAAGCCGGGTGGAGCCGTAGACCCGATTGGTTTTTTTGTCCAGGAGCACCTTGACGACATACCGTTTCCCGACGTGCATGCGGGATTGCTGCTCGCTTTTGGGAACCAGGAGGTCCTTTTCCAGGCCCCAGTCCACAAAACAGCCGATCGGGGATGTGTCATTGACCCTGAGATAAGCCACGTCGCCCACAACGGCCTTGGGGTCCAAGGTCGTCGCCACCGGTCGATCTTCGGAGTCGGTATAAACGAAAACACGCAGGCTATCCCCGGGCCGCGTGTTTTTCGGAACGTATTTGGCGGGCAGCAAGACTTCCTCTTCCTTGGGGTTCAGGTAGAGACCGAAATCCACTTCGCGTTGCACCACGAGGGTATTGTAACGGCCGATATCCAGCATTAATCATTTCCCTTTATATAGATGGGCATTCCGTCGATGATCGATAGGGTCGGCGGGGTTGAGCGTGACCACCAAACCAGTGGCCTGCAAGGTAACGCCTGTGGTATAGGCAAGTCAAAGCAATCTTTGGATGGCATTCCCGCCCGGCGTCCGATTGCGATTGTTTCTAAAGGGTTGGGCGTGCGGGCGGCCATCATTTTTTCCAGGAACGCGGATTGCTATGGCCGTTATGCTGATTGTTGCCATTCTTGTCGTTCTATTCGGCCCTTACGGCTGGGCCCGGATGGTCCTCAACCGCTACAACCGGGACGCTTACTTTTCCGGCAACGGGTTCGATCTGGCCCGCTTGCTTCTCGACCGTCTCGAACTGCCCCATGTGAAGGTCGTAGAAACACAAGGGGGGGATCATTACGATCCGGAAAAGAAGGTGGTCGGGCTGAGCCGCGCGCGCTGTGGGGGGAAAACGCTTACCGCCGTGGTCGTGGCGGCACACGAAGTCGGGCATGCCCTCCAGGATGCTCAGCATTATCGGCCTCTTCAGACCCGGACCCGGTTGGTGCGCCTGGCGGCGCGCATGGAAAGGATCGGGGCGGGCATCATGATGGCGGTGCCGGTCATCGCCCTGATCACCCGGATTCCGGCGACGGGATTCCTGATTTTCCTGGGCGGCCTGGGAACCCTGTGCATCCCTTTGGGGGTTCACCTGCTCACGCTGCCCGCCGAGCTCGATGCCAGCTTCAAACGAGCGCTGCCGTTGCTGGTGGACGGTCACTATATTCCCCGCGAGGATGTTCCGGCGGCCCGGAAAATTCTGGTGGCCTGCGCCCTGACCTATGTGGCCAGTGCCTTGATGGGGCTGTTGAATGTCTGGCGATGGATTCGGGTGTTGAGACGATGAAGCCGGACCATCCACGGTGACCGATGGATCGCGGTGCTCGAAAAATGATGTGACCCAAAAAAGGAGGGGAGTCGTGTCCAACCCATATCAGGTGGTGGTGGCTGGTGCCGGACCGGGGGGAACCCTGATGGCGCGTGATCTGGCACGGGCCGGTGTCAAAGTCGCCGTCTATGAAGCGGGGGCTGAAGCGGATGCGGGCCATAACTGGTCCGATGCTGTTGAAAAAAGCGCCCTGGCCGCCGCCGGTTTTGCGCTGCCGGCGATGGGGCCGGACGGCTATGAGGGCCCGCTGGTGAAAAAGGACGAACAGGATGACAATCTGTTCGAACCGCACGTCATGAACCGGCTGCAAATATGGGCCCCGGACCTTTCCGGTAAAACCCACACGGATGTCGATTTTCGCTACATCACCACCGATCGTATCGTGTTGAACCGCATGTTGCGGCAGCAGGCGGTCGAAGCCGGCGCCCACATCTTTTACAACCATCGCGCCGAAGGTCTCGTAGGAATCACCGATGCCCCACTGGGCGGCATTCGCATCAGCGGTCTGCGGGTGACCGACCGGCATCATGAGCAGACAAGCGAAGTCCCGGCGGCGGTCACGGTGGATGCCACCGGCTATCGCGCCTTGCTGCGCACCGGGTTGCCGGCGGCCACAACCATCAATCGCCCCTTTACCAAAGGGGATCTGGCCGCGGTTTACCGCACGGTGCGCCAATTGGATGTCCGTAAAGCCGGGGAGGACAACCTTGTGGACCATTACCGCTATGGCGCCTACCGGGGCTATTTCTGGACCCACAGGCATCATGCCGACGTGATCGACGTGGGTGGCGGGGTCAAGGAAGCGCCGGATCGCGTCAATCCCCGTGATATCGTGAATGACATGATCCGGCAGCGGCCGTCCATTACCGCAACCGAACTGCGCGGGGGCGGCGGCACGGTGCTGGTGGGGCGGTCGCCCTATACGCTGGTGGCATCCGGATTTCTGGCGGTCGGTGACGCGGCCGGCCAGGTGATTCCCACCACGGGTTGCGGGGTGGGCGGGGCCATGGTCGGCGCCATGCTGGCCGCCCGCACGATCATTGAAGCCCTGGAACACGGCAACACCGGCATCGATGGGCTCTGGGAATATAACCGTCTGTGGTTTCGGGGGCCGGGCCGGGGAAATCATTTTGCGGCCCTGGCGGCCTTGAAAGAAATTCTTCAGGATTTGAGCCATACCGAACTGGCATTTCTGATGCGCCGGGACATTCTGAGCGGCGACATGCTGACACCGTCCATCAATGGCATTTTCGAGGCGCCGGATGTGGGCGCGACTCTCAAAACCCTGGTTCGGGGTATCTCTCGGCCGGGCTTGCTGCTGCAGTTGAACCGGGCCACGACCATGGGGAAGAAAATATTCTGTCACTACAGCCGATATCCATCGGCCTGGGAGGAGAAGACCTTTGCCGTGTGGGTTAAAAAAGCGGATGCCCTGTTCGGGCGCATCGTTTCCGCGGATTGATTTTCGGCCGGGGGATGTTGGGTGATATCCTCATACCGGGTTTTGCAGGGCTTGCATCAGCGTTCCGGCCAGCAATGTCCCGCCAATGGCCATGCATTCCATATCGAGAAAGGTTTCGGCGGATTGGGGAAACAGGATCGCGCACTGGGCCGGGAATTCATTGTCTTTGTCATTGAAACGCAAAAGAACGGGAATGCGTGGCAGGAAATCAAAGCTCAGGGAAACATCGTATGACGACCCGTCTTCGAAGGCCTTCCCTCCCAGACATTGGCAGGCGTCCACAAGTCCCCCGATATTGCCGGCAAAGGCGGTCTCGATGATCTTCTGGGTGTTGGCCGTGAAATAACCGACCAATGGCCCGGCGTTGCGAAATTCGCGATAGGTCATCCAGTCGCCGGCCGGCGGAACGGCTTCCGGACATTGCAGAATGTAGCAGCACAGGACGACACTGATGGCAAAATTGGCCTGGTTGCCGCCGGCATCACGGACACCGTCCCGCGATAGGGTGTAGGGCTTTCCGTATAGCGGGATAACGAGCGCGTCTGCTGCCACGGCAGCGCCCAGGCGATCGGCCCGGGACCGTAAATCAATGGCCGCCAGCCGGTCCAGGTAGTTCCGATAGGTCATTTCGAAAACGGCGGATTTTTCCGTCATGATGTTTCTCCGGTTTGTTGGATGCAATGCGCCTAGGATCGCCCTGTTTTTTTCAACGCGGCGATCTGTTGCATGACCGAAACGTATTCGTCTTCCAGGTCCAGGAGCATTTGCATGACCGGGGGCTTGACCGAGTGGGCCGGAAGGCGCCGCTTGGCTTCAGCGATCTCGGCTTCGAGGTCTGCGAGTCTTTTTTGAAGTTCCGGGAGTGTTTTCATACGGTTCTCCTCTGGCGGCCGAAACAGTCCTGGCTTTCCGCGAATGCGTCCGTCAGGATGCATTATAGGCCACGGAAGATCAATAGTCGATGCCGGCCGGCATGACATGTTGCGCCGAATGCGCATGACACGGTATTACGGCATAGACCATGCGACATTCCGGGCATTGGGTCACCATGGTTTCCATGGAAAACGGTTGCTGACATTGAACACACGCCAAATTGAGGGGAGCAGTCAAGGGGACGGTATCGTATCCCATTATGCGGACTTTGTCGGCCACCTGTTGTCCGTTTTGAAATTGACCGGATTACCCTTCGTGCATCGGTTGGTCCTCTCATGAGTCGGTTAGTGCGGGGTTAAAGTATCTGAATTGGAATAAGGCAAGACCTTCCATCTGGCCTTTAGTGGTTCTTATCGTGATCTACTACCATGCGATGTGACCTGGAATCATTGCGCTAAGTCAATTATTGTCCATGGGGGTTCTGTCTTTTAGATGGTGGACATGCTAACGATGATTTATTAAACTCCCCGCGTTCCGGGCCGATAATATGAATGAACAGAAGGTTATTCCCCCCGGACAATCATCACTGTCGCGAAGGTGAGGCCTGTTTTTGGACCATTTGAAACAATCCATCATATCGATCGTTCTGTTCATCGCGCTTCTGGCCATTGGGTCGTGGGGCTACATGGCCATCGAAGGCTGGGATTTTTTCGACGCGCTTTACATGACGGTCATCACCATTGCCACGGTGGGTTATGGCGAAGTCCATATTGTCAGTCCCACCGGCCGCATGTTTACATTGGTGCTGATATTTTTAGGGGTCGGTTTTTTCCTGTATGTGGTGGGTAATTTTATCCAGTTTCTGGTGGAAGGACGTATTCGCTACGTCCTGGGGAGACGTAAATTGGATCGGCAAATCAACAAGCTGAAAAATCACTATATTATCTGCGGCTATGGGCGCATGGGGAGGGCTTTGGCCCGTTTTCTGATCCAGCGCTATCTGGACGTGGTGGTCATCGAACAGAACCAGGCCCGCACAGCGGTCATGGATGAAGATGGGATTCTCTACCTGGTGGGGGCGGCCACGGATGAATCGCTGCTGATCCGCGCCGGTATCGAGCGTGCCCGGGGCCTGATCACGGTGGTCGGCAGCGACGCCGACAATGTGTTCCTGGTCCTGCTGGCCCGCCAGATGAACCCCGATGTTTTCATCGTGGCCCGGGCCGTCATGAATTCGGCCAAACGCACCCTGACGGCCGCCGGTGCCAACAAGGTCGTCTCGCCCTACGACCTCGGTGCGCGACGCATGGCCCATGCTATTTTACGCCCCACCGTGATCGAGTTTCTCGAAATGGCCTTTGCCGACGAGAATGTCGACGTGGAGGTCGAGGAGCTCACCATCAAGCCGAATTCCCCGGTCGTTCGCCGAACCCTTTACGAATCCGAGATTCGCCCGAAATTCGGGGTAATCATCATCTCCATCAAAAAAAGCGATGGCCGGATGGTGTTCAACCCCGACGCCGACACGCTCCTGGAAAGCGAGGACACGCTGGTGGTGGTGGGCGGCGCCGCCAATATCAAGGGGCTGGAGAAGCTATTGGCACCCCTATAGGCCTTGACCGTGAAGTGATCCTCCGGCGCAGCCCGCCGCCCCGATAGGAGCCGGCATGACCTTCGAAGCGTTCATCGAACACATTGCGCAGAACGACACGCCTGATTCCGATTTATCCGCAACACTGACATCCCTCTGGTGGGATCGCAAAGGGGACTGGGTTCGTGCCCATTCCATCGCTCAGGATATCCCGACGACCCAGGGCAGCGCCGTGCATGCCTATCTGCACCGTGAAGAGGGGGTCTTGTGGAACGCGGATTACTGGTATCGCCGCGCCGGCCGGCCGCGGCCGGACATCTCTCTTGCGGCCGAGTGGGAAGCGCTGGTCCTTGAAATGTTGAAGGAATGATGCCGGTATCCGGCCGGGTGATGGTGGGCGGCATGGGCTTTCCATGCGCGCGATTTCGGCCGAAGATGTCGACCACGCCCCATAAACGTTAGAGAAGTAAATTTGGCCGCAATGCTTGACGGTGAAAATGGCTCGGCGGTTTATCTCTGCCAGGTGGGTGAACGGGTTTCCTGCGGGGCCTGCTGCGGGTTATACAATGTGGCGGATCTTTCCCGGGATGCCCTTGAAGACCGCCTGGCCCGACGCACGGAGCGCTTTGCGGCCGTCGCCCGAACCGAAGACGGCATCGAACAGTTCCGTCGCGAAATAGAAGGGTGGACCCCGGAAGACAGGCCTTTCCCGCAGTTTCACCATTGTCCTTTTCTGGGATTGATCTGTGAAACCGGCGGCCGTGTGGGGTGTCTCCTCCACCCGGCCGCCCCCGGAAATGACGGCCATGATTTGCGCTTTATGAGCTACTACGGCGCCAAGGCCTGCCGCTCCTATTTCTGCCCCAGCACACACGCATTGCCCGCACGACACTTACACATCCTCCGGTCATTATGGGATGACTGGTATGCCTACGGTTTGATCATTACCGAGCATCGCTTGATGAACGCCGTATTCACCTTGCTGGAAAACCGTGTTGCCCGCCCGGTGGTCCCGGACGATTTCCCGGCGCATTCGGAAGCATCCCGCTGCCTGCGGGAATTGCTCGCGTTGAAGTTGTCCTGGCCCTATCGACGTTCCGGATCGCGCGGGCCGTGCCACTTCCTGTTTGACAACGGGCTTTACCCCCGCAAAGCGGACCAATGTCCGGTGGCCGCCGGACCGGATGCCCCCTACGACATCATCTTTCGGGAACTGGAATCCCATTTCGGGTCGGAAAGGGAGGTGGTGCAAGCGACAGCGCTGTTGGACGATTTGTTCGAGGGGCTTGCCGATGCGCTTTGGCAACGGCCGATCATAAACCGTGCTTGATCCTGATCGTGATAGGGTGTTAAGTGCCGGACTTTGTTGACGCAACGATTTTGATGTGCCCGGCAAGCAAATTTGCCTGATTCTGGTTGGACACGACCTGCGAAAAGGATGTCTGCATCGATGAGTGCTCTTCT
>Ga0180430_10002733_pt1 | contig 15698 bp, 19 predicted proteins | sample SS_ome_9_FD_132999 | JGI IMG/M metagenome (GOLD analysis project Ga0180430, IMG submission 132999) | Hypersaline lake sediment archaeal communities from the Salton Sea, California, USA - SS_1_S_2 metaG | ecosystem: Environmental > Aquatic > Non-marine Saline and Alkaline > Hypersaline >... | reverse complement strand
ATCCGATTGCAGGATGCTGGCGCTGTATGATGCTACGCTGTTGCGGGTGGAGCTCCTCGAAGCTAGCGACCGTTTGAGCTACGAGCTACCCAATAATGGATGCCTAGCTCAGCACCCCGACGCAAAAACCCTTCGCGAACTGCGCACGATTGTAGACAAGATCGAACGCCGTTGGGGGTTGACACCATACGACCTGGCGATGCTTCGGGAGCAGGAACAGAAAGCGGCACTAGAGCCTCCGAACCCTGAAGACGCAGAGTTTGACGCGCTACAGGGATGACGCCACCATGGACAGAATCGGGTTGGAAAGACTATTGCGCCGTCCGCGATGACTATAGCTGCGGGCTTTGGGATTACGCGATTGGCAGGCCAGCGAGTGAACATCCTGACTACCGGAAGGCTAAGAAAATAGCGCAACGCGACGGGTGGAATCCCTGGTGGATTCGTTCATGGCAGGATGTGCGAGCGGTGATGGATGGCGGGTGTTATTTCTGCGACAAGGCCGCGACCCGCATCATAGAGTTTTGCACTAAGTTTGTGCGCTACCCGCTAGAGGATGGAGGCGGATCTGTGCGGTTACTGGACTGGCAAATCTATGATTTTCTCGCTCCGCTGTTTGGTTGGATGCGTGAGGAGGGCATCCGACGATTTCGGCGTGGGTGCTTGTGGGTGCCGAAGAAGAACGGCAAGTCTTTCCTGTGCAGCTTGATTGCTTTGTTTATGCTGGTACTCCCAAGCGAGGCCGCGCCCGAGGTCTACGTTGCAGCGGGCGACCGTGAGCAAGCAAGCATCGTCTATGGGGAATCGAGCGCACTAGCAGCAAGCAGCCCACAGATCGACAAGCGGGTGCGGCGGATTGACAGCCGGAAGCGCATCAACCGGCCTGATGGGCGCGGCTTCTATCGCGTGCTTTCTTCAGATGCCAAGTTAGCCGAGGGTATCAAGTGGTCGTGCATGATTCTGGACGAATTGCACGTACAGAAATCTACCATGTGGCAGACGGTGAAAGGGGGTGGCGTATCGCGTCAACAGCCGTTGATGGTTGCCATCTCGACTGCGGGCGTATACGATGAGACAAGTATCGGTTGGGAGCAGTGGCAATACTCCGACCGCGTGCGGCGTGGCGATGTGGACAATTGGGCATACTTCGCGGTTCAGTATTGCGCCAATGAGAATGACGATTGGACGGACCCTGAGACGTGGCGTAAAGCCAACCCAAGCTATGGCGAGGTGTTGCGCGAAGATGCGTTGCGGGAACTTTACGACGAGGCCCGCGACAACCCGAGCGAACAGCCCAACTTTAAGCGCTACCACCTGAATCAGTGGGTCCAGTCGTTATCGATCTGGATAGCGCGTGATAAATGGGACGCGTGCGCGGATGAAACGTTGACGGAGGAAAGCCTACACGGGCGCATGTGCTACGGCGCGATGGACATGAGCAGTACGGACGATATGACCGCGTTGGCGCTATGGTTTCCCGGCAAGGAAGACGAACCAGAAAGCCTGCTAGAGTGGTTTTGGCTGCCGGGCGATAATATCAACGAGATGGCGGAGAAGAATAACGCACCGTATGCGGCGTGGCACGACCAAGGGTTGCTGAGGCTAACCCCTGGGAACTTTATCGACGTGAACGCGCTAGAGGATGACGTGTGTGAAATACTCTGTAATTTCGATGTTGTGCAACTAGCCTATGACCGCTATCAATCGGAAGCACTGAGCCAAACCGTAGAGAAGCGGCTAGGGATTGAGCCTGTATTGTTTCCACAGACTACCCGCGCATTCAATGAGCCGATGAAGCAATACACGGAGGCGGTAGTGCATCGCAAGTTACGCCATCGCGGGCACCCGATCATGCGGTGGATGCTAGGCAACTGCCAAGTGGTGTATGATTCGGGCGGATTGATGAAGCTCAGCAAGACGGACGGCGGCGGAGTAAACAAGAAGGGTGTGAGGCGGCTAAAGATTGACGGCCAGATCGCCGCCGTGATGGCGTGCGGTACGGCGAAACATGCGGACGTTAGTAGACCGGGTATTTTGGTGCTTTAGATGGGAGGCTATGATGCAGTGCCCTAAATGCAAGTGGACGCGGACGCGAGTCAGAAAGACGGAGCACAGACCTAATAGTGGCAAGGTTTTTTTGATTCGTTCGCGGGTGTGCCCTGGTTGTGATCACAGGTGGCAAACACTAGAGGTTTGCTACAATAAACAAGATAGCTGCGACAGAAAAGGGTAGTGCTGTGTCTGTTAGAATAAAGCCTTGGGGTGTTGTGTTGGAATATCCTTCGAGGGATGAGCCGGAACGCGTGTGCATGGATTTATGCGATGTTCGTGCAGCTGCGCCGATCTACATCCACTACGATTTTGGCAGAGATGGGTGGGCGGTGTGCGGAGTGGGGGGGGGCCACGATGAAGATGATGAGCCGATTTTCAAAGAGTTGGGGTTTATTGAGAATTACATAGACGATTGCCTATAGAAAAAATCGTTTATATGTAGACGAATCGTATACATTTAGACTGAATTAAAGCGCGCATGAAATCATCTATGTAATCCGCCATAATCCGCGCAATGGCGGATGGATTTCTAGAACGCATGACGCGGGCGCTCTCCTGGGGGCGCGGTGATGCTGTGCCACGAGACGGCACTGGTACGTGGATGACTCCACGCTCCAATACCTACACAGGCAAGGTGGTGACGGCGGATAGCGCTATGAAGACAGCAACCGTCTTCGCGTGCGTGCGCATTATCCAAGAGACGGTTAGCACATCCCCCATGCACGTCTACCAGCGCAACACCGGCAACGGACGGGGCAAAACGCGCCGGGTAGCTGAAAATCATCCCCTCCAGAGGCTAGTTCACCGGGAACCAAACCCCGAATGTACGCGGGTGGAGTTTTGGGAACTGCTGTCCGGGCACATCGAGCTACGCGGCAACGCATTCTGTGAGATCGTGCGCGATGGCAACGGCGTACCTGCTGAGTTGTGGCCCATGCACCCCGACTATATGCGAATTCGCAGGGACATGGGCGGCAAGCTAATCTATATCGCGCGCATACCTGGCACGGGTGAAGAGTACGAGATCCCTGCGCGGAACATGCTACACATCAAGAGCATGAGCATGGATGGCATGTGGGGCGTGTCGCCAATTTCCGCAATCGCTCAAACGGTCGGCATTGATCTAGCTGCTACAGAGTTCGAGGGTCGCGTATTCGCTGGCGATGGGATGATGCGGCAAGCACTCAAGACCCCGCAAACCATTCGCGATAAGGAAACACTCCAAGACCTGAAAGAAACGTGGAGTGAATCCGTAGGTGGTGGACTCAGTAAAGCGCACCGGCTGGCGATCCTTCATTCAGGGCTTGAACCCGTCCAGATGGGCATCAGCCCCAAGGACGCGCAACTGCTTGAGCTAAAAAGCGTAAGTCGTAAAGACATTATCCGCGCATTCCGTATCCCCCCGCATAAGGTTGGCGATATGGACGCTGCGACGTTCACCAATATCGAACATCAGGGGATCGAGTTCCGTAGTGATACGGCACTACCACGCACCACGCGCATAGCGGCAGCTATGGACCGTTCATTGCTTGATAACGATCCGGAATACTTCATCAACATCGATACCGATTGGTTGCTACAGGGTGACTTCCCTACGCGCATGAGCGGCTACGTAAGCGCACGCCAAAACGGCATTCTAAGCGCTAACGAGATCCGTGAGATGGAAGGCTTGAATCCATACGAGGGCGGTGACGGCTACTATATCCAATTGAACATGACCGAGATCGGCGGGGCTGGCACACCGCCAGAGGGAAGCCCGAGCAGCGATGGCGACCCCGATACCCGGCAACGTGAGACGCGAGCCGTAACGCGCCCGATGAATGATGACCTCCGCAAAGCATGGGAGCCGGTTATAGCGCGTGCTCTTCTGGATGCTATCGCAGATCTGCGTGATGAGGGCATCGATCTAGCAAAGGCGGCAACCACGACGGGTGTAGCTGTTAATTGGGATGATGCGCTAGAGAGTTACGCTAGAACGGCCCGCGACCGCGTGACCATTCAAACCACCCCGGCAATCACTGCCATGGCTGATGATATAGCTAAACGTGCTGCGGATCTTGTTGGTGGTGTAATTCCTGATGACGTACAGGCGTATGCGGCGCAACTTGCGCGAAACAAGGGCGCAATCACTAGCGAGTGGAGCATTCGCCAGCTTGAAGCTATACGCGCCAAGGAGGGCACTGAATACGTCCTTGACGATATTGCCAGGGCGTGGACTGATGCAGGAAAAGAACACGCCAAGTTTGCAAGCCAGCAAACAGCTGTCGGTGTTGATGGCGATATCTCGCGCCACACTTGGAAGCAAAACGGGATTGTGAAATTGCAATGGAGCTCAAGCGGTAGCGAGACGTGCGCACTTTGTCAGGAACTAGACGGGCGGATTGTTGGGATAGATTCGGGGTTTGCTAATACCAATAACCCTGTGGATGGTGAGGAAGGGCAGAGTCCATTGGTGCCGAGTGGGTCGGTACGGTATCCCCCACTCCATGATGGGTGCCAGTGTTCAATTCTGCCGGTGCGCGACCGATGACTATTTACGAAAGAAGCAAACCAACCGACGCAACGGTGTACACGGTGGGCGAACCAGCCATGGAAGTGCTGGAAGACGAGACGCCACCTAGCCAGTTGCCGGTGTTTGTGTATGGGGTGAGTGATGCAGACAAGAGAAAATAAGCGAATCGAAAAGTTTGACATTCGCGCGCTTGGAGACGGGCAAAGCATCGTGGGTTATGCTGCGGTATTCAATCAACCCGCGCATGGTGAGATGGTTGCGCCGGGCGCTTTCACGAAAACGCTACAGCTACAGGAAGATATCCGCGCTTACTGGAGCCACGACGCAGAGCGGAGTCAGGTGCTTGCGCGGCTGAAAAACGGCACCCTTGCGCTGTCTGAGGATGAAATCGGGCTGCGCGTGTTGATGCGCCCCAACCTAGACACGACCTGGGGTAGGGATGCTCTAGCGGCGGTGGAGCGTAGCGACGTTGACAAGATGAGTTTTGGATTCTCCCCCGTGGAAGCGGTGGATGAAATACACGCAGGGGAGACCGTGCGAGTGCTCAAGGAAGTGCGCTTGTATGAAGTTTCCCTAGTTTCCGAACCGTGGTACGACGGTACGACGGCATCGGTACGCAACGCCGACGATTCAGGATCGGGGCATTCTCGCGCAGGGTGTTCCAGTGGGTTAGTCGCGACACTAGACAGAGAACTGCAACTATTGGAGATGCTGCAAAATGGATGAAATCCTGAAGCAGATGCGCGCCCTCGTTGATAAGGCGAAAGCCGAGAAGCGCGATTTTACTGAAGACGAACTGAAGGAATATAACGAACTGGACGAAAAGCGCAAGGCCGCAGAAGTCCAGGAAAAGCGTGATGCGGCACTGGCACAGGCCGAAGCCGATGCACGCGAAACCAAGGCCCAGCTTGAAAAGGTAGAAGCGGAGCGCAAGGAAGCCGAGGAACGCGCCAAGCGTGCCACGGAACGCACCGAGCGCCACGCACCGGCCAGCACGATGGATAAACCGGAACACACTGAACAGCGCACGCGTATTGAGCGTGTGCGGCGTTATGGCTCGCTGCGCAACTTCACCACGGGTGAGGATGCCGAAGAGCGGGCGTATCGTTTCGGTCAATGGTGCCTTGCCGCCAACGGTAACCAGCGCTCTGCTAATTGGTGCGCTGAGAATGGGCTTGAACTTCGTGCCCATACCGAAGGCGTCAACGCGTCCGGCGGTTTCGCTGTGCCGGAAGAGTTCGATAACGACCTTATCGATCTGCGTGAACGTTTCGGCGTATTCCGCCGCAATGCGCGCGTTGTGCCGATGATGAGCGACACCAAGACCCGCCGCCGCCGCACGGGTGGGCTGACCGCCTACTTTACGGGTGAGGCGGATGCCGGTACGGAGTCCACGAAGTCGTGGGACGTTGTGAACCTGACCGCCAAGAAATTGATGGTCCTTGCAACGTACACCAACGAACTGAACGAAGATGCCGTGTTGAACATTGGCGACGATCTTGCCGGTGAAATCGCGTATGCGTTCTCCAGCAAGGAAGATGACTGCGGGTTCAATGGAGACGGTACCAGCACCTACGGCGGTATTCAGGGCGTTCTGTCCATGATTAACGGCGTATCGGGCGGCGCTGCTGGCCTGAAGAGTGCTACGAGCGGCTCGCATACCGACTGGGGTGCGATTACCCTGGACGACATGGTGCAGCTTGTTGCGACCCTTCCTGAGTACGCTGAGAGCAACGACGTTAAGTGGTACTGCTCGAAACCGTTCTTTGCGGAAGTGATGCAGGGGCTTGCCTACGCGGCGGGCGGTAACACCACCGAAAACATTCAGGGCCGCGTTAGTAAGACGTTCCTTGGATACCCGGTGGAAGTTTCGCAGAAGCTGCCCAAGGCCGACGGCACCGCCGAGATCGTCTGCTTCTTCGGTGACCTGCGACTTGCTGCGGACTTTGGCGACCGTCGCCAAAACGCCATCGCATTCTCCGAGGATGCGATGGTTGGTGGTGTGTCTGTCTTCGAGACGGACGAAATCGCTATCCGTGGTACGACGCGCTTTGACATCAACGTGCATGACGTGGGTGATAGCTCGGACGCGGGTCCGATTGTTGCCCTCCAGACTGCCAGCTAAGGAGTAGTGAAACTATGATTCACGCACAAAACGAATACAAGTACCACGCCATCCCGCCGCAGGCGGTTGGCACGGATGCTGTGACGGGTGTGATTGATACGCGTGGTTATGACTACGCGACCGTAGACGTGCAGCTTGCTGCCGCCGCTACGAGTGTGAGCGTCTCCGCGCTTGCTATCTCGGAAGGCGACACCACGAGCGCGTACACGGCGATCACCTCGCTTACCGGTGGCACCGATTCCGGCAACTTCACGCTGCCGACCGCCGATGGCACCGATTCTACCGGGCAGGTGCTTCGGTTTGAAATCGATTGCCGAAAGCGCAAGCGTTACCTGAAGGTTTCGCTGACGAATTCGGCATCGCGTGTAAGCGCGGCAACGGCAACCGGACACCGTATCAAGGATGTTCCGGTTGGCGCGACGCAGCGCGGGCTGGAGACGTTGGTGCAGGTGTAGATCCTTTCCTCCCGTTGGGTGGGGTGGGCTGGCGTTTGTTGGCGTTTGTTGGCCTGCCCTGCCCTAGCGGGGGTTTGGTGAATGTTCATAAACGGGAAGAAAGAAACGGGAGTAAATAGATGGAAGAGACAGTGCAACGCATACGGCTAAATCTTGGAGCGGGTGATATGCCGCTTGAAGGGTATACCAACCTGGACCGTAAGACGGGGCAGGAAGTCTACCCGCTTGCCGATGTGGGTGATGGCACCGTTGACGAAATTCGCGCCAGTCACGTTCTAGAGCATTTCAGCCATCAAGAGGCTGCCAGTGTGCTGCGGCATTGGGTGGACAAACTCGCACCCGGTGGCGTGCTCAAGATTGCGGTGCCTGACTTTCAGCAACTTGCGGCGCTTTATCTTCGCGGCGAGCCGGTAAACATTCAAGGCTTTGTGATGGGCGGGCACGCCGATGCTGATGACCGCCACGGTACGATCTTTGACGAAGAGACGCTACGAGAGGCTATGGTTGCGTGCGGGTTGGTAAACGTGGACCGATGGACAGACGATTCCGGCGACTGTTCCGGTATGCCCATCTCGTTGAACCTGAGGGGCACCAAGCCCCATGCCGGGATGCCTGACTTGCGCGGTACTCGTGCGGTGTTGGCAAGCGCTCGATTCGGGCCAGCACTACATCACCGATGCACGCATGAATCCTTCGGGCGGTTGGGTATCCCATTCACGGTTATGTGCGGCTGTTTCTGGCATCAAATTATTTGCGAGATGATGGAGGCGGCGATTGCGGACCCTGATTGCACGCACGTTTTGACGTGTGACTATGACTCAATTTTTCGGGTTGCGGATGTGCTGGAACTTCATCGGCTGAGTGAAGCCTATCCCGATGCCGACGCGATTGTACCGGTACAGAGTAAGCGTGCCAGCACCGAAGCGCTGTTCACGATGGAAGACGGTAGCGGGCGCAAGCGTGGAAGCGTGCCGGTTAGTGACTTTCAACGCAACCTAACCGAAATTGCTACGGGGCATTTTGGGCTAACCCTGATTCGTGCGAGCGCTTTGCGTGAGATGGCGCGCCCTTGGATGGAGCCGAAGCCGGACCCCGAAACGGGACGATGGAGCGGTGGCAACGTAGAGGCGGATATTTCATTCTGGCAGAAGTGGCGAGCGGAAGGCCGTAAGGTGTTCCTCGCTAATCGCGTGCGCATTGGGCATATGCAGGAACTAATCACCTGGCCCGGTAAAGATCTCGCGCCTATTTATCAGCCGATTCAGGAATACCAGAGCAAGGGTATACCAGCGGAGGCCTACGATCATGCGCATTAAGTTTGTGACGAATTGGCGGCACTGGCGAGCCGGTGAAGAAATCGAAGTTGGCGCGGGGCCGGGTTTGGAGTTTGTGCGCAGGGGCAAGGCTGAACGCGTGGACCAACGCGCACAGGTAGACACCACCAAGCGAGAAAAACGCACGCGGAAGGCTAAAGCGTGAACAGCTACGCAACAGTTCCAGCACTCAAAGCGCGCCTGAACATTACAGGCACGAGCGAGGATGCGTATCTGCTTACGGTGGTGGAAGCGGCAAGCCGTGTCGCTGACCAGTTATCGGAACGTCACTTCTACACCGAAACCGCCACCAAGCATTTCGATGGCACCGACCGCGCCGAGTTGGTTATTCCCGACCTATTGAGCGCGACGACGGTGAAGACGGACCCTGACAGGGACGAAACCTACGATTATGCGTGGACTACCGAATACGTACTGGAACCGCAACACCGAAACCCTAAAACGGCTATTCGCAAGAAACTGAACGACTCTAGTGAGTTTTCAATTCACGGCGGGCGCAAGTGGTTACAAATTACGGGTGTATGGGGTGCTGGAAACCTCAAAGACGCGGACCCGTGGTATGCACAAGGAGAAACCGGAACCGTTGGCACCCTAGCCGGTACAACGTTGACTACCAGCACCGGAGCTCTACTGGAAGCGGGGCAGACAATTCGACTTGTATCGGAGCAAATGTATGTAACAGCGGTGGATGGTGTGAGCGCAACCGTAGAACGCGCCGTAAACGGCACTACAGCGGCGGCACACACCACGAACGCTATCGAGCTAGCCGATTATCCCCCCGACGTGGTACGTGGCACGCTGGCGCTTGCTGTGCAAATGTACAACGAGGTTAAGCGGCTTGGCCTGCAATCGGAAAGCATTGGGGACTACAGCTACAGTTTGGCAAATCAGGCGCACCAGGATGCCGTGATGATGCGGCTGTTCAATAACGTGCGGCGCGAGGCCTGGTTCTAATGTCTTTCGCTGGATTACTAGACAAAAGCGCAACTATTACGCGCAAGAGTACAACGAACAACGGCCCAAGCCCTAGCGCTAGCACAAGCGTGGTGTCTTCTTCGGTGCCTTGCCGGTTGCACTTTCTAAGCGCTAAAGAGTTGGGCGAATACTACGACCCAAGCGTGGAGCAGTACACGATCTATATACCCTACGGCACGGACATTCAAAACAGCGACAAGTTGACGATCAATAGCACCAACTACGAGGTGGAAGGCGTGAACGCTGATGCGGGCGGGCAATCGCACCATGTAGAACTGACGGCGAAGCGGGTGAAGTGATGGCACGCGTATCAATAGAAGATCGCACACTCCAAGCGATTGCAAAACTACAGGACGTTACCGACAAAAGCATCGGAGAGTTTACGGAAGACTCCGCGAAACTTGCCGCGCAGCTTCTTCGTGACAGCACTTTGCTCAGCGAGGGCAAACTCGCCAACAGCGTACACGTTGAAAAGAAGAAGCCGAAACTACACGCAATCGAAACCGACGCGAAAAACGACAAGGGGCACGGCTACGGAGCCGCGCAGGAATACGGATACCACACCAAAGCGGGTAACAAGATCAAGGGCAAGTTTTTCATCATACGAGGCACGACCGGGATGATCGCCAAGTGGCAACGCGGCGAGAAATGGCGAGACTAGATGGTAGACCCGACGCAGATTATATGGAACTACTTGACCGAAAGCGGTAGCACGCTTTATGGGTTGGTGGGCACGCGTGTGTGGAGTCCGCGCGCCCCGGTTGGGTGGGTTAACGATTCGGCGGCTGTGATTTACGAGATGATCACGGAGGATGTACACGTTACGGCGGGGGACTGTAATTGCCGTGTCCAGTTTTCCTGCTATGGCGGTGACGGCGAGAACGGCAACCCCGACACAGCGCGAGCAGTGTACAAGGCGCTATACGACAAGCTTCACGGGGTTATTGGTGCGAGTGTAACGGGTGGGCAAATTAGCTACGCCCGATTGACGGATGGAGCTCCCGGCGAGCGCGAACAAGAAACAGAATGGGAATATGCCCGCGCAATCTACGAGATGCGGGTAACAACGTAAGGAACTAGAACGATGGCGAATACAAACCTTTTGTGGCAGATTGGCATCCATGCCACGGGCGGCACCGCAAAGCCGAGCATCCCGAACCTTGGTTCGCATGTTGGCCTGTCTGGCGCGGGATTTACCGTGCTGGGTAGCGTGGCACGCGGTGACGATGGCGATCTCGACGAAGAAAGCGTGACGATTCCGCTGCTTAGTGAATTTGCAACGATTGCACCCCCCGTTAGCGGTGCGGCACATGACCACATTGCAACGCGTATCGGTGCGGACAATTGGGAATTCACTGCATATGATTGCAGTCAGTCGGTCCACGAGTTGGATAGCAATATCAGCACGAGCACCAACACGCTGACCTACACGATGACTACCACCAAGCGTACGGTGATGCTGGAGATTAACGGGTACGCCTCGCTGTATTTCCCGCAGTGCGTGGTGAAGATGACTAGCATCCCGTTGAACGTTGCGGGCGACGATGCCGCCGGTAAGACGGTATTCCAGATCATGCCCGAGGATGACGGCACGATCACGGGTGGCGTTGCTATCGACTACTTCCAGGCGGCCTAGTCTATGCGCAATCAGATGGAACGGGTGACCAACGCCGCTGTTCAGGTTATGCAGCTCCCTAGCGGGAAAAAGATTCTCGCTAGGGGGCTGCCGATGGCCCGCGCTATTGATTGGTGCGATGAGGCGGTACGGTTAGAGAAGGAACTGGAAGCGGCTACCGAAACCCGCGAAGGGTTGGGCGATGCCATGGCGGCGATTCTGGAGCACGTATGCGGATACGATGATAAGTGGCCGCATGACGAAATTCGCGAATCAGCATCGAGTAGTCAGATCGTGGATGCGTTCTATGCGCTTTGGATAGACAACGACCCTTTAGCTATTGCGGAGCGGAACAAAACCGAGGCGGTCGAAAGACAACTCGCCATCATCGAGAAGGTGACTCCGCTGGCAGGCAGTCTTCCGAAGAAACTTGGCGTGGAATAAAGGATCTGGTTTTTGTGGTCTGTTCGGAATTGCACATAGACCCCTGGCGCGCGATGGAGGAATGGACGTGGGCGCGCTTTTGGGATGCGTATGCTTTTGTGAGTGCCCGAATTGACGGTGCTAAGGAGGAGCGCAGGCGGGCGCGTGTGTCGGCAGGCCTTGAAAAACCTAGATTCGTAGATGCAATCCGTGACGGTAAAATGTTCGGAGGTGGTAGGTAGTGGCGATTACAGCGGGCAATGTTGTCTGGAATATTCTTGGCGACACCAAAAGATTAGACGCAGCAGTCAAACACGCGCGAACACAAGCGCGCGGGTTGGCGCAGTCTTTTATGCGCAACTCGCGGATGATTGGGGCGGGCATGACTGCGGCGGGTGGTATTGCCCTTGCCGCTGGTAATAAGATTGTTTCGAGTTGGGCTAAAGCGGGAGACGAGATTGCTAAGGCTTCGCGCCGTGTTGGTGTAAGCACCGAAACGATGAGTACATTTCGCCACGCAGCAGAACAAACGGGCGCTGGTATGTCCGATGTAGAAAACGGATTTCGTCGGATGTCGCGCTTTGTGGTAGACGCGCGCGACGGCTTGAGCACTTCCACCGATGCGCTTGACCGGCTGGGTGTGAGCGTAACCGACCTTGACGGGCTGAGTCCACAACAAATGTTTTGGAAACTGGCCGAGGCGGTGCGCAATGTCCAAGACCCATTAGAACAGGCATCACTTGCGCAGGATATATTTGGGCGCGGTGGTACGGCACTCTTGCCGCTTATCAATGAGGGGAGCGAAGCGTTTGCCCAGTATGCCGCCGAAGCGGAGCGGCTAGGCATTGTGTTTAGCCAAGACAACGCACAACTAGCGGAAAAATACACCGACACCATGGATGAATTATCCAAGTCTTTCATGGGTGCGGTTGTGGCTCTTGGCCCATTGATCGCGGACCATCTTATCCCGTTGGCTGAGTGGTTGCGCGATTCGGTTCCAAAGCTGACCGAATGGATTAAAGGCAACCAAGGAATCTCGTCTTCGGTGGTGGCTGTGACTGGGGTTGTTTCCGCTATGCTAGTCGTGCTTGGCCCGGTGGTTTTTGTGTTGAATCAGATCGTAGCGTTGGCTTCCAGCCTTGCGGGTGGTTTCAAGACTCTTGCAACAGGAACAAAGTCGCTTATTGGCCTGTTGGGTACTGGGCTATCGGCGGCACTCGCGGCTGTAGTTGCCGCATGGACCGCCGCCGCCATCGCCATCGGCGCGGAATGGGAGAACGTTAAGAAGCTATTCAGCGACGGTGTTGAGTGGATAAAGGCGCTATTCTCCCCCATGCTTGATTTTTGGGGCCAAATTGGCGAGGGAATCCGCAAGCTGTTTGAGGGTGACATATGGGGCGCGTTGCAGGATTTCGGGAATGCGTTCAAGGATTACTGGATGGGGATCTTTGGTTGGTTTGCTGACAGTCTTCGCGGCATCGGGGGATTACTGAAGGGGCTGTTTAGCGGTGAAGGTATCTTCACCGGATTGAATAACCTTGCCCGATTTGTACATGGCGACAATGCGCAGATCGCAGCATTCGCGGGCGGCACCGGCTACGCGCCTGGCGGGCTGGCGATGGTTGGCGAGCGTGGGCGGGAACTAGTAAACCTGCCGCGTGGTGCGCAAGTCATCAATAACAATACCACCGAACGAATCATGCAGGGTGGCGGTGGTGATGCACATATCAACATCGCGATCAACAATCCGCGATTCAACGATCAATCCGATGCGCGCCGATTGGGTGAGGTGCTTGGTGTCGAGGTTAACAAGCAGCTCCGCGCTGGAGGGTTTGCGTGATGGCGGTGCAGATGAGCTTTACCCTAAACTCTGTTGACTACGGCGACAGCAATCACCTGCTGCACGTTGTGCGGCATCCTCGCGTAATTCCAGAGATGCGGGTAAACTACACCGATCTAGCTCAAGGCAACGGCGGCGCTACTCAGGGCACAACTACAGGCCCGCGCATATGGCTACTAGATTGCGCCATAGTGGCATTCAGCCCGACCGCAGCGGATACCGCCTACGATAACGTGGTAAGCGCTCTGGAGGCCGCACACGCGGCGGGGCTGACAACCTTCGCGCCTGAATGGGAGTCTGACACATGGCAGGCAAGGCCGCTTGTTGATTCACCAATATACCCCGAGATGGCTATTAACGGCTATCAGTTCCAACTAAAGATTATCGCCCCTAACCCGGCAGCAGACTAGGAGTAACCATGCCCTACGAATCCGATCACAGTGTGAAAGATGACTGGTACGCGGCGCTTGATGGTGGCATCAATGATAGCGTTGTGAGTATTGTTATTGATGGCGCGGGCGCGGGTGATGAACCAGACACCCCGTTTTACGCCAACATAGACAACGAACAGATCGAAGTCACGGATGTTGCGGCGGATACCCCTAGCGCGGGGCACAGCACGCTAACGGTTGTACGTGGTGTGGGTGGTACAAGCGCGGCGGCACATGCCGATGATGCGACGATTGAACAAAATTTTTACGCCATCCAGTTGACCGAAGCACACCGCAAGATCGCGGCGCTGAACTACACTCTTGTTGCTATGCTTGGCGCGATCACTGATGGCGTGGTGCCGGTTGCGTCGGGTGGTACGAGCTTGGATGTACAAGCGCAGAGCACCCCAGACATGACGGTCAAGTACAAGTCGGGCGCGGGGCTGGTTAGTTTCAACCTCGTTGCGCAGCTTGCCGACTCGAACAGTGGAACGTTCACCGCGCCCACCACCAATCCACGAATTGACACGATTCAGATCGACACGCAGGGGGTTACAACGGTAAAGACTGGAACTGAGGCAGCAAGCCCTAGCGCGCCCGCCGTGGATAGCGGGAACCTGAAACGCGCCGAGATCTACCACCGCGTAGGCAGCACGTCAATCAAGGACACAGACGATAGCACGAACAGTTACATTACCGATGCGCGGGTGTTTGTCTAATGCCGGTGACGATGCAGGCACATACGAGATATTTCCAGAATGGCGTGAATACGCGCCCTGGGGGATTCCGCTACTGGCATCGAGGCGCGCCGCAAACGCAGGGGGATCTACTCAACCAGCCGCCATGGGCGCGCGAAGTCGGCGGCACCAATGAGGGCGGTGGCGACCCTGACGCACCCGGCACAGTCAACGGGCTGCCCACCACTATCGGTGGTGCCCCTAGCGCGCTGAACCTGACGCCGGATGACACTGTGCTTTATAAGCTGGAGGTGTGGCAACCCGACCGCACGAAGGTGGTTGATTCTGTGCCATTCCTCGCGGATGGCGGCACGATGACGCAAGAGATGGACCGCGCTAGCGAGTTGACTTTCCGCGTGCCGTATGACTACACCGATCTGGCGCATTTGACATCGCCCAACGGAATAGCGGTGCGCGACCGGTGGGGCTTCCTTGTGCGGCGGTTCAATATCGAGCGCGTCACCAAAATTCTGGAATCAGACAGTGCGCGATTTTATGAAGTATACTGCCAAGACCTACTTGCCCAACTGGGCCGCGAGCCTGTCATCCGCTACCAGACCGTAGACGCAGACGGCAGGCCAGCCGCTAAGACGGTGCGCGGCATCGTGCAGGATCTCCTAGCGCTACAGGTGTTTGAACCTTCAGTGGTGGAAGGTGTAATAGACGGCGCTATAGGGGCGCGAGAGATTGAATTCTTTTGCCAAGATACCAGCATACTAGGCGCACTGAATAAACTCCGTGACGCGCTTCCTAAAGACGTTGCAGGGCATTTCTACATTGGTTATGACGGCGCGCTAGAATGGCGGTTGACTGTTGGCGATCAAACGGCTGTCACGTTAGACACGGGGGTGATTGGCTACGAGGTTGAAACCGACTACAGCGCGATGGCGAATCGCATCTATGCTTACGGCGCTGGACAGGACACCCGCACGCGGTTGAAACTCACCGACGCGGGCGAGTCTAACGAATACATTGATGACGCTACCAGTCAAAGCACGTACAACATTCGCCCGGCATCCTATGAGTTCTCCGAAGTCACCGATGCTGATACGCTACTACTGCTGGCACAACGGGCGCTAGAGGAGCGCAAAGATCCGTACATGCGGCTCCGCGTTAACCTGCTAGATCTTGCCATGGATGACAGCAGCCGATTCAGTCAACCCGACCTAACCATCGGCGGCAACTACACGATTTCGGAT
>Ga0180430_10002732_pt1 | contig 15701 bp, 9 predicted proteins | sample SS_ome_9_FD_132999 | JGI IMG/M metagenome (GOLD analysis project Ga0180430, IMG submission 132999) | Hypersaline lake sediment archaeal communities from the Salton Sea, California, USA - SS_1_S_2 metaG | ecosystem: Environmental > Aquatic > Non-marine Saline and Alkaline > Hypersaline > Sediment... | reverse complement strand
TCCGGGTCCCCCGCCTACCGGCTCGCCTTTTCGGACGTCGAGCTCCGCAACCACCCGCGCGACCTGCGCCCCGAGGGGAATCCAATCGTCTCGGCCATCGAGTCTTCGTTGCTTCCCGGTGAATCCACGGCCGGAGCCATCGCAGAGGAGAGGGTGATCACCGTCCGCGCGGTCGACGTCCTGTTCGGTGCACGGGAGATCCTGCGGGAGCGCCGCATCGACGATGTCCGCATCGAGGGTGCCGAGGTCATCGTCGGGAAAGGCCTGCGGGAGATCGTCCGACGCAATCCCGGCGAAGAGGAATCCGAGAAGGATCCGACACCCGCCCCGGAGCCGGAAGAGCGAACACGGGACGCCTCGAGCGAGGAAGAACCACGTCCCGTCCCGGACGAACCCGCTCCGTCTCAGGAAGACGACCGTCCCGTCTGGCACATCGATCGTGTCACGATTTCGGACAGCCGGATCCGATTCGACTCCCTCATCCCCCAGGTGGAGGGTCTCGAGTTCTCCCTCGAAACCGTTCTCAACGACATTCCCCTCACGCCGGGCGACCTGGTCGATCGTGACGAGATCCAGAAGGTCGAGATCGCCGACATCGAAATTCGCGACCCCTACGACTCCTTCATCACCGTGGCGACACTGCCGACGATCTTCGTGGAGTTCTCCCTGGCCGGCCTCGCTCGGCAGGAGATCGAGAAGGTCGACCTGATCGCCCCCTCACTCTACGTCGGGCAGGGCCTCTTCTGGTGGATCGACTACCAGCGGCGCTTTCGCCAGCAGAACGAAGGCGCATCGATCGAGTTCGGAGCCGAGCGAGATCGGGAATCAGGACAGGCGAACTGGACCATCAAGCAGATCAACGCCCATGCGGGCAAAATCGTGATCGCACCCAAGGGTGTCCCGGTCGGCATGGTGCCTTTCCCCTTCTCCGCCACCACGAACATGAGCGACGGCCGGATCGCCCTCCAGTTACAGATTCCCGCGGAAGAAGAATACGTCTATCGCTTTCCCGACTACCGGGTGGAACTCTTCGGCCTCAGTGGTGATGTCGATTTCAATGTGCCCGTGGAGCAGGTGGACAACAACCTCGTCCAGACCTTCACCCTCGACCGCGCAGTATGGCGGAAGTACGAAGCCGAGAATCTCTACCTCACGGTGACCTTCGACGCCGAGGGCGTCTATGGCCGATTCGGTGGCGATGCCTACGGCGGCTATGCGGAAGGGCAGTTCAACTACTATCTCGGCGGTGATGGGCGCAAGTGGGATGCCTGGATCGCCGGCACCGGCCTCGACAGCGGGCCCCTCTCGGAGTTGATCGCACCGGAAAATTTTCTCATGACCGGCGAAGTCAGTCTGCGACTCGTGTCCGAGGGAGACGCCCTCGAATTCGGCCAGACCACGGGCGGATTCACCACCACCGGACCCGGCTGGATCGACATCGTCAAGCTCGACACCGTGATCGAGAAACTGCCGGGCGACTGGAGCAATCTCCAGCGAGGCCTCGCCGAAATCGGGTTGCGCGAGCTGAAGAGATTCTCGTATGACAGCGGCAGTGGCGACCTGTATCTTCTCAATCGCGACGGAGAACTCCAGATGCGCTTCGACGGTCCCTACGGCCGGCGCACGCTGAACTTCCACGTCCACGACTGGCGCAACGACGCGGAACGCGACGCCGCGGGGGTTGCGGACGGCACACGATGACACGAAATCCCGACAGACCCGGCTCCGGCCGCCTCGTGCGCGCCGGGTTGGCCCTCCTCGCTCTCGCGGTGGGAGGCTACCTGGCATCCTGCCGGCCGTTCGACGTCAATGTCGCGACGCCCGAACCCGTCCAGGTCGATGTCACGATGGACGTGCACGTCTATCAGCACGGATCCGCCGATTCGGAGGAGAAAAAGGAGGAGATGGCCGGATACAAGAAGACCATGCAGAACCGGCGCAATCGCATGGGCGAGATCCAGGAACTGAAGAACAACCGGCTCGTCGGCGAATCGCGCCTCGGCACCCTGGAGATTCGTTCCGTCCCCGCGGGCGACTACGGGAACTACGTCCGCGAAACGGTCGCCGCGGAAAACCGCGACCGCGAGTTTCTCATGCAGCACGAGGCACGGGAAAAGGATGTCCCCCTCGCCGACGTTCGTGCCGAGCAGTGGCGCCACTGGCAACGCAAGTCCTTTCCCGGAGAGTGGATCGAGGTAGCGGAGGACGACGCACCGGGGGCCTTTCGCTGGATCCAGAAGCCGGAGGCGGAGTAGCAGCAAAATGGGGAGGCAGATGACGACTCAGTCCTCGTCCGCCTCGAATACCACCGTTTCCTTTCCCTTCACCTTGGTTTCACCGTCCACCATCGTCAGGCGAGTGAGGCGGGTCTCACGAGCGACAGCCAACTCGCGGGCCAGGGCCTCAGAGTGTGTCGTCACCCAGACTTGAGAGGTCTGCGACGCCTCGAGAACGAGTCGCGCGAGTGGCAAAATCAGCGACGGGTTGAGACTGGTCTCCGGCTCGTTGAGGATGATCAACTCCGGCGGATCCGGAGTCAGCAAGGCCACCGCCAGGCAGAGAAACCGCAACGTGCCATCCGAAAACTCGTGCGCCGCCAGGGGCCGCCGGAGTCCCGGTCTCTCCCAACCGAGGGAGAACCAACCGTCATTCACCTCGACCACAGGGGCCCCGTCGGGAAACGCCTCGGCCAGTATCGACTCCAAGATCATCTCCCGGCCGGATTCTCGAATCGTCTGGTAGGCCGCCGCGAGATCCCTTCCGTCATGGGACAAGACGGGTGTCCGGCACCCGACTTGAGGTCTCCGCATGGGCGAGTCCGCATCCGTCCGAAACTGGTGATAAAATCGCCAACGACTCATTCGCTGCTGAAAGTGGGTCAACTCCGGGTATTGCTCGGGTTGTCGGAGCTGGGAGAGGACCGACTCGCTGCTGTTCAACTGGAGTTCGAGCCTCCGCCTCACCCCCTCGGCATCGACCACATTCACGATCGGCCCGGCGCGCTCCATCAACGTCGTCGAAGGACGCTTGATTTCCGTTGCCCAGATCGCCTCGTCCTTGATGTCGGGATCGCGCAGAAAACTCGATGGATCCCCGGGCGCCTGCGGAGGCAGGCCAGCTCCCAGCTCGTATGAGAGCGGGTCCGCCTCGATCGACAGTCGAACCTCGCGTCGTCTATCAGTTTTCGGTTTACCCGACCAGAGCACCGATGGCATACCTCCTTCCCTCGCGATTGCCTGAGCGAGCCGGCCATCCGCTGCATGATGGGCCAGCTCGAATGCCCGGTAGAGATTGCTCTTGCCGGTAGCATTTTCTCCTGTCACCACCGTGACGGCTCCCAATCGCAGTCGAAAGTCGACCAGTGACCTGTAGCCCTGCACTCGAACCGTATCAATTGCCATCCGCCCTACCACAGGCCGGTCCGGAGCGGAACGCAAGCCAGGGATGGCCCCGTCTTCGAATCACCGGCCCAAGCAGTTCGTCGTTGATCGAAACCACAATAGCTTTCTGCATGATGGACAGACCAGCTTGCCGGTCAGCTTCATCATGCCGGATCACATCGCCAAGGTAGCGTTTGCCTACCTGCCGGATCCCGGAAGGCCCTCTCCCTATTCTGTCCCGGCCAACGCCGCCAACAGATCCTGAAAGGCCTCTTCATCCAGCGCCTCCTGAAGCGGTCGGGGCAGGCTGCCGATAAATTCCACATCCGTCGATCCGCTCACCAGCCGCGCTGCAATGTCCGTTACCGTCACCCGGACCGAGTTTCCGAGCCCCAATTCGGCTGCCTCGTCCTCCAATCCGAGTAGGTTCAGGAGCTCGACGAAGGAGTCGGTATTCAGGGACTCGACCAGGGTTTCCGGCAGGTTACCACCACCGCTCCGCTGGCTCACGCCCCCTCCGTCGATTTCGAAGGAAGCACTGATATTCCCCGCACCTGCTCCGATCGAGGTCAGGACCAGCACGGGAACCGCCCCGGTATTCTGAATACCCAGGGCACTGGAGAAGACAGCGGTCAGGAAGTTGTCCGAAACCTCGAAATCGGTGAACGTCACCGTACCGAATCCGGGCGAGGTAGCGGGAGACATGGGGTTCACGGGGTCCGACGGGAAAATGAGCGTATCCCCCACCGTCTCCGCCCCTCCGTCGAGATCCTGGGCGAATCGAAAGAAGTCCGTGGTGACGGAATCGTCTCCCGATCCCAGCGAGAGGGTCAGTTCCTCGATTCCATCGAAGCGCAGTGTCAAATCGTCCGAGATCCGTCCATTGGAAATGGAGTAGCTCCGGGCGACCCTCTGGTTCGCATCATCGACCAACAGCGTGTCTTCTCCTCCGGCGGTCTGGGGACCGCCCGAAATCCGCCCGTCCACCGAGGCCCGGTTCCTGAGCTCGAAGTGATCGTTGCCTTCGCCGCCATCGAGATTCTCGAACCCGTCGAAGCGAACGGTTCCCGGCACTCCGCGCGATCGCAGGGTTCCCGTGTTTTGCGCCGTGAGCGTATAGGTGTCGTCGAAAATTCCCTTCCGGGTGAAGGTGTCCGCCGAGCCGGTCGAACCGGTGAATTCCCCCACGTTGACGAACCCGCCAGCGATTCCCGTGGCCGTGGAGGCAGGTCCCACATCGACGGAAACCCGTGCTCCAAAATTGCGGTAGTTCAGAAAATTTCGCCCACCTCCGCCATCGAGAACGCCTGTCAGCCGGGCTCCCCGTTGCATCGCGAACTCATCGTTGCCTCTTCCCCCGGTCAGATCCTCAAAGTCGAAAAAGCTGGGAATTCCCCCACCCCGGAAGGAGTCGACACCTGTCAGGGTGTAGTTGGTCGGAGCATCGGGTCCGATCACCGAATCAGTCATTGCTGCGGATCCGACAATGGTCTCGACCCGGGAAACTCCCCGAGTCCGGTAAAGGTGCCGAGTTCCAGGTTCACCTCGACCGGACCGCCAAAGGAGCCATAGTCCAACTCGTCCCTCTCTCCTCCCCCATCCAGGGTCCCTGTGAGGCTTGCCCCCGCCTCCATGCCAAAGTGATCCCGGTTCCCGCCTCCGGTCAGGTTTTCGAAGCGGGAGAACTTCGCCGAATCAACCAACTGGAAGACATCGCTCCCGGTGAGAAGGAAGTCGGAGGCGTCGGCTGGCCCGACCACCCTGTCGTCCGGATCCTCCGTCCCGATCACTTCCCGGATGTTCACCAAGGCGATCTCGGACAGGTCGAGGGTGAGCGGCGAGCCTGCTGTCACGGCCGAGAAATCGATTTCCGCCTCACCGGCTCCCCCATCGAAGTCGGGGATCGTGGTCGGAACAATCTCGAAGTCGAACTGGTCCAATCCGTCGCCCCCGGTAAAACGCGCGCCCAGGGCCGCATCGATGTCGCCATCCACCTCGATTCGGCCCGCCTCCGCAGCCGGACCACCCGCTTCGGCCACCAATCGACCGGCGGTCATGATGTCGTCCTGCAGGAGAATTTCGTTGGCCCGGAAACCCATCAACCCATCACCGGAGTTCGTAAGAGGGGCATCGACGGTGATCAAACCATCCTCGACTCCGCCAAGATCCAAGGCCAGATCATTCGCCGAATCATACTGGATCGCCGATTCGATCGTGATGAACTGGGGTCCGATGAAATCATAGATCGCACCAAAATCCTCCGGGTTGGCCGCAAAACCGGTGTTCTCCAGGTCAACCCCTTCCAACCTCAAGGCCACCCCTTCTCCGTTGTTCAGCGTGTCTGCGATTTTCGCCGATTCCCCGGCCTCATCGACGGCATAACTGAATGTGGGGGGCATGGTGTAGTAGGCGAAATTCGGTCCCCCACTCGGATCGGGGTAGGGCCCTTCTCCAAAAGCATTTTCGCCAGCGACGAGTCTAGGAGCCTTCCCGGCGCCATGCTTGGCCCGATTGAGCAAAGCAGACTCGTCGACCCCGTCCGAGTCGACGTTCCGGAGGTAAATTCTCAAGTTCCCATCGGGCGAGTCGGCGGGATCAAAGGGAGAACTGGTGAAGCTGCTGAATTCATCCGCGGTCAACGGCCCCCCGACTCCGATCACGGTGCTCCCGGAGGTATACCCCCCTTGACCCGTCTGGTGGCCGATGAAGGCAGCATGCAAAGTGGCATCCCCGGCCACCCGCACGGTGACATCTCCATCCGCGGTATCGCCCGCATCTCCATGGCCTATCCTTCCAAACTTTCCGACCACATCGACCTCCCCAGTCTGGCTCAGTGTACCATGACTCACCACATCGATCTCCCCGCTGTGATCGCCTTCGGACTGGGCTCCCCCGTGGCCCAGCTGCGCAAAGGCATTGGCACCCGAGGGCGCCACCAATTCCAGTTTTGCACCGCCCCCGGGATCTTCCCCGATCAGTCCGGTATGCACTCTCACCACGATATCTCCGTCATGATCGCCGGTCACCTCATCGCCACCGTGGCCCAGCTGAACGTAGGCACCCGGCGAAGTCCCGGCTTCAAACACGACGCTGTCGACTGCCGTGACTTCGATATTCCCCATGTTGTCCCCGTCAGCCTCGGTCCCCCCGTGTCCCAGGTGCGCATACGAACGCGTTTTACTCGCGTTGCTGGCTTCGAAGGTAATCGAGCCCGAGGCGTTGACCGTGATATGTCCATCGTGACTTCCCAAGGCGATGTCGCCTCCGTGCCCCAACTGGGCATAGGAAGACTCGGCTTCGCCGCCTTCCCCGCCCTGAAAGCGAATATCCCGGGCTCGGACGATAATCGCTCCTTTGTGGTCTCCCACGCCCCCGCGTCCCCCATGCCCGATCTGCCCGTAGGCATGTTTGCCACTGCCGCCGGAAACGGTGACATCCCCCCCGGCCCTTACCCGGATCCGGGCATCCACCATCGCCTCCGCACCCTTTCCTGGTTCGAGATCCGCCCCCACGTGACCGATCTGGGCATAGGCAAACTCCTCCGCTCCTCCATTGAGGCGCACCGCTCCCCGGGCCCGGACTTCGATCGGTCCGTCGACCCGCGCGTCAGTGCCGATGTCCGACCCGCCGATCACCTTCCCATCACTGATCTGAAATCCCAACAGGGCGAACCCGTCGGCATCCGCGCCCGCTCCCACCCCATTGAGCTCCACATCAAAGGCGAAAACGTTCGTCTGGCCGGAGCGGCTACCCACCGCAATTTCACCGGTTCCATTGCCATCCCCGATTCGCACGGACCCACGCCCCTGTCCACCATTCCCATCCGGATCCAGTCCGAAGGAACTACTGGGCATGTCCGCGGCAAAATCGGTCGTTCCATCCCAACCCGCAACGACATTGAGGTCACCTCCACTGGCCCCGCGATTCTGCACACTGGCCCCGAAGGCCACGTCCCCCATCGCCAGGAAGGTCAGATCACTGTCCGAGGAATAGAGAATGTCCGATTCGATCGAGATATTCCCGATCCCATCCACGCCATCCACGTCATCGGCGCCCTCCGCGGACGGCTCGGTCGTGTCGATCGTGACGTTGTTCCCATCGTTCAGAGCTTTGGCAATCGCACCCGCCTCATCGCCTTTGATGATGTAGTTGAAGGGATCGAGCAACAGATCCCCTCCGCCCGTGTCCACCTCTCCGAGAAACTGGAGCGACTCCAGTCCCGAGACCTCCGCAAAACCTCCCGCGCCATTCTCGCCGCCGGCGGCGGAAATTTCCCCCCGGAATTCCATGCTTCCCTCCGCAAACGTGACGACGCGCCCCCCGGCGGCTCCTTCGCCCGTTCCGTCGGCCCGGAGAGTCGCCCCGTCGGCGATGATCACGCTCTCCGCGTTCGGCCTCACCGGGTCTTTTCCCCGTTCGCCACCACCCACATAGATGTCCCCTCCCGCCGCGGCACCACTCGCCACGATCTCGGCTCCGGCATCCGCCTCGATTTGCCGGCCGAGCACTTCGACCTCGCCTCCCGTTCCGGTCTCACTTCCGACATCGACGCTTCCACTCACTTCGACGGTGCCCTCCGATCCGGCATCGATCTGGACCGTGCCCCCGTCTCCGCCGATCCTCCGGGCACGAATCGTTCCCGTCTGCTTCACCCCTCCCCTGCCAGCACTCAGAAACACGCGCCCTCCTTGTCTGGTGGCCCCGGTGGCGGCAATCCGGCCCTCGTTTCGCACGGCCATCCCCATGATGTTGCCTCCATGGGATTTCAACTCGGCGACACTGGCCTCGACCGATCCCCGGTTGATGACCTCTCCTCCGCCACCTGAAGCCCGCACCGCCACCCGTTCGTCGCCGGCCTCGGTGAGAAGGACGCTGGTTCCTCCCGCCAATCCCACCGTTCCTTGCCGAGCTTCCACCGAGCCCTCGTTCTCTACCCGTGGCGCCACCAGGAAAACATCCCCTCCCGTGGAACTGATCGCTCCCAGGTTGATGACCGCGCCCCGCGACGAATCCCCTGTCAGGCTGGTATCTCCCCCATTCAGGAAATCCGCATCCGTCATGTCGAGAGTGGACGCGAGGAAGGAACCGGCCACATCGACCCGGCCACTCTTCCCGATGAGGATCCCGTTCGGGTTCAGCAACACCACGCTGCCGTCCGCCTGCAGCCGGCCCATCAGGTCGGATCGATTCCCGCCCGTGACGCGGTTCAAAGTCGCCCCCCCCGCCCTGGATGAACCGGGTCGTCTCTCCCCTGGCGATCGAGAAATCGTCCCAGTGGATGATGCCGTGTGAGGATGACTGACGAATTTCCAGCACACCCGAGCGAGGATCGCCGATCACCACGTTCCCGTGTCGCACGACTCCGCCGGACGGGTTTGCAAACAAGCCTCCCAGGGAAATCAGGAGGAAAACGGGAACGAGCAGGATCCTTCGCGATAACGTCAGGACACGAGTGTGCCGTCGCGAATGCGATGCAACTGGCCTCGCTTCCGCGTAAGCCGCTGAGGGGGAATTCATTGTCTGAGTGTTCGTGTACCCCTGCGATTTTCGCCAAACGGGGAAAAGAGCAAGGCCATTCTGGCGGTCGCGATCCTTTGCCAAAGGGCGTTCCCGGGCAAGCGCCGCACTCGTGAGCGTCCATCGTCGATCGAGACTTGGTATGGCCAGTGCCAGCCCCGGATCGCCGTGAACGAGAGCGCCGAGGGGACAGGGGTGTTCGAAGCGGAATTCCGCGGCGATACGAACAACCTCGACGCTTCCTCGAAACAGCAGTCGGATCGGGGCAAGACCAACGCCCCGGACAACCAAGTTCCGCTCACGTCGTTTCCGATCCGCCTAAAAAGTCAACTATTGGCGACTGCTCCCTTTCCAGTCCCAGTTTTGCGAGAGTCCAGAATTGTTTCATGGCCCCCGCTCCCGTGCGACCGACAGCCGACATTTCCTAATACACTGTCGATCGCCCCCTTATCAGATCGCCTTCGTTGGAGGCCACTTCGATCGCGCCTCCGCCCGAACCCAACGCCGCAAACGCGCTGCCACCCCGCGCGATTTCCTCCCGCCGACCCAGCACGTCGTGGGTGTAGCGGTAGGTGGAGACAGTTCGCGGATCGGCGTTGTCGGTTCGCGGTTGACCATTTTCGACCGCCCGGTTCGTCACCGAGGCGACGAGATCGCGCTACGGCTCGTAGGCCATGTCGGCGCGGTGGACGGGTGAACTCATGCTCGCGAGGAGGGCGGGACTCTTCTCATCGTAGCGATAACGAAATTCGCCCGCAAGGCTTTTCACCGCCGTGACCGCCCCGCGTTCGTTCCAATCGTACCCGACCTCGTGCCGCAGGGCAGCGCCCGCAGCGGAACCGCGCAGGGTGAGGCGCCTCGTTGTCGGTTTGCGGGAGTCCCGACGTATTGCATGACTCCCACCGTGCAGATTTTCCTGACACTACCTTACGTCAAGAAATGTTGCCTGACCCGAATGGTAGTCGTAGTATTGGGCGACCACGGATGTGCCGTGCACGGCCTTGACCCGCCCGTCGAGATACCGGTCCTCGACGCGGGTGGCGTTGCCGGGGAGCAGGGTGACGGTGCGGCGGCCGGCCTCGTCGTATTCGTAGCGGGTGACGAGCCCGCCGGGATCGGTGCGGGAGACGAGCCGGCCGCGGGGATCGTAGGTGCTGGTGGTGACCTGCACGATCTCGCCGGTCTCGACGCGCTCCTCGAGCACGTTGCCCTCGAAGTCGTAGAGGTAGCGGGTGACGATGTCTTCCCGCCCGGGCCACGACTCGATCCGGTCGGTGACGCGGCCCTCGGCATCGCGCAGACATCGCACGGTGCGCCCTGCAGCGTCACGCTGCCACTCGAGCTGGTCGCAGCAGCCGTTGTAGCGGTATTCGCCCACGATCCCGGTGGGATCGCGTTCGATCGATTTGCGGTCCTGGCTGTCGTAGCCGATGCCGCGCCAGGAGATGACGTCAGTTCCCGATCACCCCCTCGCGCAGGTCTCGCAGCGTCCGAAGATCGCCCCAGTCCGCACCCCGCATCTTGCGCGCCCCGCTCTTTCGTTTCGGCCCGAATCGCCATCGTTGCGCCTCGAAGATGGAGTTGACGAATTCCACGCTCCCGAACACCGCTCCGTCACAGAAATACCGCACCCGGCAACGCAGGATTTCCGGGATCGACAGCTTCCCGCCCCGCTCGATCTCCGCCTCGATTCGCTCCGTGTCGAACCCGCGCCGGCCTTTCTTTCCATAGTCGGGATCCGCCTCTTCCTCCCGCCCCTTTCCATACAACAACAGCCGATACCTCGATGCCGTGTCCGCCCACGCGATCCTGCGACTCGCCCCGTGGAGGGCGCCCTCCAGGATTGTCCCCAAGCCCCTGCGGGCCAGGCGTTTCCCCGCCACCGCCTCGCCGTAGCCGCACCACGGATAGTCCTTCGGGTCGCTCACCATTCCCGCCCGGACGGGATTGAGATCGATGTAGGCCGCCATCGTCAGCAGCGCCTCCTCCGAGCCCTCCACCAGCACGCTCTTGAACCGGTCCTCCCACAGCGTCCCGCGCCGACCTTCCCGCCGGTTGTACCACTGGGTGAAGCGCTGTTTCAACTCCTTGAGAAAAACAGACAGATCCCCGCGCCGCGACTCGTAGCGCTCCAGGATTTGCCGGATCCACCGGTCATTCCCGGAGGCCCGCGCCCGCTCGATCTCCTGCCGGATGCCGAGGATCTGCGTCTCGCTGTAGAGCAGGGGCAGCAATTCCAGCAGCGTCTCCGGCGTCAGGGCCGGCAGGCTCTCCCGATCCGGCACGCGGACCAGCAAATGGAAGTGGTTGGACATCAGGCAGTAAGTCACCACTTCCACCCCGCAGAACTTCTCAAGCTTCCGCATCCATTTCCGAAAATAGTTCTTTTCCACCTCGTTGAAAATGAACCGCTTGTCCACCACCCTCGACATGCAGTGGTAAAATCCGTCGCCGTCTTCCCGAATCAGTCGCGCCTGCCTCATGATGCGAAAGGATGGATCAGCGCGAGCGGATCGGCAAGCGCTTTTCGATAACTGACGTGTCCCTTAGTTTTTAGTTTTAGTTCCCGATAACTGACGTGTCCCTTAGTTTTAGTTCCTTAGTTTTAGTTTTTCAGTTGGCGCGTCGATCGCGTCGATTGCCTGGGTGACGTTCCCCCGGCCAACCACCCCAAAAAAACGAGAGAAGCGGAGGCGTGGGTGGGCGATCCTTGAAAAACAATACGCCGGAGGCGCTGACGCGGCGCCGCACCGCCCACCCACGCCGCAGCGACCGTAGGGCGCCCTGGAAGAAGGAACAGAAGGAGCCTAAGCGACTGGCAGTGACGACTGGAGGGGTTTGCGGCTGCGGCGCACGCGAAGCGGGCCGGGGAGCAGCCGACGCCCGGCTCCGACACAACGAAGTGGAGCGGCTGCGACCTGGCGACGACGTGGCGAGTGCGCGAGCCGCCGAGGAGTCCAGCCGCAGCCCAGCGGAACGCCCCCCGAACCACCAGCGTGCGAGCGACGGCGCGACTCGTGCGGGTGCCCTTGTTTTTGATTCCGGCGACAGCCGCACTCGGCACCCACTAGCACGAGGCGTGACGGAGCGGTCGTTTGCTCTTGCGCCCGGGTGGTCGTCCGACTTCACCGACAGGCCTACGACGCTCGACCTCGCGAAGACGACCGAGCAAGGACGATGAGTATCCCCAGAACGGCGATTGCAGCGATCCCGATCAATATCAAATTGCTCCGGCTATCGACTGACTCCTCGGGACTTTCAATCGGCATCTCTTCAGGAACACTCTCTCCTGTGGGTTTGTCTGCGGGAGGTGGATTATCCCCCACCTGCTCGACGGTTGGATGCTCTACTTTCGCCTCCTCCGGCTCTGCGATTTCCGATGTCACCAGTTCGTACTCCTCATTCTCAAAGTGCTCTTTGTTCGCGATCCACCATCCACGTAGGGATTTCTGGAAGTTGTCCACATCGTTGATCCGCATATCAATCATCGAATCGGCCCACTCCTGCAGTTCGGGTGTGAACGACGGACTCTTCATGATGATGCGCATTGCAATCGTGCCTGCGTAAACTGATCGAGGTGGAACAATGATCGTTGCTTCGGTTGGAGCGTCCGCAGCTTGCGGATTGAGAAGTCGAGGACGCGAGCGAAGGATTTTCGTCGGGTCCTCGTCCCGAAAAAAATCCTCTGAAAGATACGGTATCAATTTTGGTTGACGGGCGTACTCCATCGCTTTTGGCAACCCGTCCCACGCATACCGCGAGTCGTAATTTCTGAACTGGTCCACGACTTGCCGCAGCGTTTCATCGTCCCCAACTCGTATTAATGCGATCTGCGCACCTCTCCGATCAACGATGGTCCTCCCAATCTTGCTAATATTTCCTCGCTCAATTTCCTGAAGAATTCGGACAACTTCATCACGATCGACTTCTTCGAGACTCGGAACCTCTTCTTTTAGCGACAGATATACAAGATCTTCAGCCATCCGCTCCTCAGGTGATTGCCCAAGTGAGACATTTGCGACGAAAACGACAATCAAAACTGGAATGTTAGCGCGCATCTACAATTCTACTGGCTTCTCGTCCCGCCATCTCCCAGTCCTCATGCCTCAGCCACTTCCCTGATTTGAACAGGCTATTATTCATCAGGTGCCATGTCTCTGAAGGGCAAACTCCCACATCGTGACCACCATCCCAAGGGCGGCCATCAATCATGGTATGCCCTCCTCCGAAACCACCATCTCCGAGTCGAGACGGTGAGAGTGGCCCTAAAATTAATTTGTGACCCATTTCGTGAGCGAAAACACGCCCGATGTTTGCGCTCCGTCCTCGATCATCTTCACCCACCGACTCACTTGTCAGGTGGTATCGATCTCCATTGGGGTAGGACTCACCCCCATCGCCTACTGGAAGCCATTCATCATGCGTAAATAGCAGCAAATCAAATTCCGGGGAATACTGGGTTCCACCTTTTATTTGATGGAAGAAGAACGAAACAACGTCGCCTTCCAAGTCCCTGCGTAGTTGCATAAAGGTATTTAACATGTGGCCGAAGTCATAGTCATCGAGATGACTCTCGAATGACTGGCCTACTGGCTTCAGATACTCGATTTCGAGTTTCTCGCTTGCTGGAACCGAGACATCCAAGGTCACTTGAGAATATCGCCCTGTAGCTTCGCCCGACATTCTTCCATTTTGGATTGGAAACTGCATGTCATCGACATGAGTTCGGGGGTCATCAATTTCAAAGTTTCGTAGCTGCAGAGTCTCAACATCAGGCATGACGAGCACCTTCATTTCGGCCACAGCCTCCCCAGTTTGCTTCACTCTCAATTCGATTGTCGCTTCCTGGATTCGATCAAGGCCGGGGGAGTTTCCAGTGATTCTCAGCGGAGTTACGCCGCCGGTCGGTTTGTCAGGAGTTACCGAAATCAGGTCATCATCCCCATCAGCGACTTTGATCTCAAACTCATCAGGATCACCGCCAAAGTGAAGTTCTGTCAATTCGTTGACCGTAAAGTTCGTTCCAGTTCCTCCATGGCCTCCAGCAACCCGCGTTGTCAAATGCCAGGCATCTTCGTCTTTGACCCCATCGAGATCGATGTCGCCGCCGAGAGGCGGATCAACACCATCGTTTATCTTTCCATCCCTTGGCTTAAACTCCACGGGCAGGAGGCGAAGGGTATTTTGCCTCCCGTGTTTACTCGGAGGCCGAAGCTGGACGGCGCCCGATTCCAGGTCGGCGATCCATTCCGTGGCGAAGCCCTCGCCGCCGATCGACACCTCGGTGCTGACTTGTTCGCCACGCGCGATCGTGAAGGTCACGGTGGCGACATCCTGGTCTGAATCGCCAGCATTCGCGTCTTCACTCGAGTCCGCTACGGCGAGGAACGTTCGCGTCACTTTCCGATCGGCAGGCTTCTCCGCTCGCAGCCAGACCTGCGTCCACGAGCCCTCCGGATAGATCTTGGAATCGGGGAAATCGATCGACGCGCTCGCCGAGTCTCCAAATTCTTCTCCATGAGAACTGGATGCCCTGTCAGCCGCGGACCAATCCGGCGGCGCCAGTTGGGCAATTGAACCGCTGTAGGGATCTTCGGATTCGACTCGGCCTTTCACCTCCTCCTCGGACTCGATCTCCGCACGGACTGTGTCGCCGTTGGGTTGGGTTGCCGTCGCTTCGAAGGCCGTCGTGGTTTCCGGTGTTCCAGCCGATCCATCGTAGATGTGGTTCTCCACCACCTTCTCCAGGGTCCATTGGACGGTGCCGTCGGGCGCTTCGTAGGTGACAACAATGGAGTATCCATCGTCAACAAGATGGTCCCTTTCGCTGCGGCTGCTTGTCGACTGCGTGTCGGTGTAAGACTCCTCGTAGTAATCCACACTACCCTCCTCTTCTTCGGGAGAGTGGCTTCCGGGCACGAGTTGCGACGTCGTCCCCACCAAGCCAACCGGGTTGTCCCCCGGCGCCGATTCTCCGCCGGAGCGATCGGCGCCCCCTTCTCCCGGCCCCCCGGGTCCATGGTCGCCCGGTTCCTCGGTGCCCACCTCATCGCCGCCGGGATCGCCCGCGCCGCCATCGCCACCACTGCCGGGTGCAGCGCCCCCGTCGCCGCCGCTCCCACCACCGCCGGACCCGGAGCCGCCCTCCATGCCACCATGGCCCCCACCGTCCCCACCGTCTCCACTGTCCCCACCATCATCGCCCTCATCCTCGGAAGGCGGCGCCGGCGAGTCCGGATCGAGAGGGTCGGTCAGAAGCAGGAGAACCTCTTCGCCGTCGGAAATCCCGTCGCCATCGGTGTCGGGACCGGTATACGAAGTCCCGAGTTCGTATTCGTCGCCCCGAGACAAGCCGTCGCCGTCTCCATCGGCCATTCCGTCACCCGGGGAGGTCGGATCGAGCCCGTTGTCGCGCTCGTAGCCGTCGGGGAGCTGATCGAAATCGGAGTCGGGGAGGTTGGGATCGGTCGTCACCGTAAAGGTGTTCGTATAGGTTTCGTAGTAGTCCACCGAGGTGTATTCCCCGCTGGCGTCGTCGTAAAGATAGTCTGTGTAGCTGAACGCCTCGTATTCGGATTGAACATCGTAGCCGAACACCTCATCGTAGTCGCTCACTCCATCCTCGTCCGAATCGATCTTGTGGGGATCGGTGAAATAGGAATCCGACTCCTCGTAGTCGAAAAGCCCGTCGCCATCCGAGTCCCCGAAACCGTCGGGGCCGGAAGTCCAGGTCCCGTCGTCGTAATAGGTCCCGTCGTCGTAGGTCCCGTCGTCGTAGGTCCCGTCGTCGTAGGTCCCGTCGTC
>Ga0180430_10002731_pt1 | contig 15701 bp, 14 predicted proteins | sample SS_ome_9_FD_132999 | JGI IMG/M metagenome (GOLD analysis project Ga0180430, IMG submission 132999) | Hypersaline lake sediment archaeal communities from the Salton Sea, California, USA - SS_1_S_2 metaG | ecosystem: Environmental > Aquatic > Non-marine Saline and Alkaline > Hypersaline >... | reverse complement strand
ATGCCTGACTGTCGCAGCGCCGAGGCGATCCGGTCCGCAGCAGCGTGACTTCGCGCCTGACCGCTGATGCGAATCTGATCGGGCTGGATACTCCAGTCCAGAATACGGTAACGCAGACCCTTCGGAAGGTTCTTCAAAACGTCACGCAGACGCCACAGCGCCGAAACCGACTTGAGCGGTTTGGCGGCGGAGTCGTCCAGGGATTTCCCGCTGAGTTCGGCGATTTTCCGGCGTTCACTGAGCAATCGCCGTTTGATCCCACCGCCCGGAATGCGTTGGGTCGGCAGAGTGTCCTTGAACACCGAGACCTGCTGTCGAGCGTACTGCTCTTGGAGGTCCTGGTACGCCCTGCCCCGCCACTGGCAGACCGCACATACTGAAACCAGCAGCAAGATCGCGGATGTAACGACAGCGCCGAGGGGCTTGCTGAAGATCTGAGACTGTTTCGGCGCCGCCATCGCGTCACGACGTAGATCGATCCAGGGTGACGCCGAACCGTTCAGCAACTTCGCCGCATGACGAACCGCGGCTTGATAATGGCTGACTTCCTCCAGTTCGACCAATTCGATCCCGTCGCAGGCCCGCCTTACCGGATCCGCCGAATTACCGGACCCGATATGCATAACCGGCGCCGGAGATTCATGCATCCGCCCCCAGGACGTCAGTTGCGTGCATACAGCCTCCCGGTCGCCGGCGAACCACCGCCAGCAGGTCGGCGCGCCGCCCTGCAGTTGTATCAGATCGTAATTACTGGCCCCGCCTTCCCGAACGTCATCGCCTCCGGAGTCCACCAGCACCCCCCCTACTTCAAGATACAGATCCGAAACATGCGCCGCGGTCAACATCGCTGCGGGGCAAATATGTCGAATGGCGATCCCGCAGGCCTCCATAGCATCGACGATCGGCTGGAGTTTCTCAAGCTCGCAGCATACGCCAAGGGCCTTTTCGTCACCGGTATCCAGGTAGTCGGCGACAACGTCTTCAGCGGAAATTGGCAGATGTTCTTCCAGCAGGAAGCCCATCGCGCTGCGACGTCCTCTTCGCTCCAGACCCTCGGTGAGAAACTCTGCGCAGAGACACCACGACGAGGGCGGTCCCAGCATGATCGGTTGGCCTTGGTATCCGATTGATTCGAGCTGTAGCCTTGCAGCCTCGATGCGCGATGCAATTGTCGCGTCATCGTCGAAGTCGATCGGATGCACGCGCACGTCATCGTCGCGCAGAGCCCCGGTGAACCATCGGTCATCACCAACGAAGATTGTGTATTGATCACTCATTTCCAGTCGCTGCTACTTGTCGCCCTTGATTTCCAATACGTACGTCCTGCCACCGCACCGTAGGGTGGCTTTTCTGTGTTCTACCTTGGTGACCGTGATCGCGCCGCCGGGGTGGTCGATGCTCCGACCCTGCGCGCAGAGTTCGATAGAACCGTCGTTCTTCTGCAATATCGCTACGGAGTGCCCCGGCTCGGCCGCGGTTCCGATCAGACGCACCGTCAACGCAACGGCGCGCGCCGGCGTCGCAACCTTGCGCGCCTCTGGCTTCGGTGCGTCGTATAGCGGTCTGTGGAGATCGATAGCACAAATACTCTGCAATTCGGTGAGTGAAAGGCCGGCCTGGCGACCGATTGCGGGGTCGGAACTCCCTGCCGGCATGGTCGTCGCCTTGGGCGCGTACCTGCCGATATCCGGCTTGTGGGCATCGATCCTGACAGCGGTGGTGAAACCCCATACCAGCAGAGCAACCGCCGAAGTGGAAACAACCACCGCCGCCGAACCCAGCATCTTCTTTATCGCTCTTGCGTTCATGGTTCTCACCAGCCAAACTCGCTCCATTGACCGGGATCGGAGCCACCGGCGCCGCGACCGGTGCTTATCGCAAGGTTATGCCAAGACCGCCGTCTCCCGCGGGAGATAATCCACAGACCGTGGCAGGTCGACTTGTCTGTGAGGCATTCCTTCAGTGCGGTCTTCTGCTTGTCGTCGACCTTGTCCAGTGCCCCGAGAATACCCGAAAGACCGCGATACGGATCCCGCTTCCGCTCGGCGAGCAGTTCCCTGAGCAGATCGTGCCCGACCCTGTTTCCGCACGCGTATCTCACTACTTCATCGGACGCCCTGCGAAGATTGACCTTGCCGTCGCCCCAGCATGTTATGTCCGCCGCCAGACCGATAGCGTCCTGTCGGCCAACAAGATGATCCGGGGAGGCGTTCTTGAAGACCTGGCTGTAAGACCCGATTGCCGGCAGAGCGTCGCGATTCTTCGATCCTCCCATTCCGCCCGCAATGCCAAGCAGATTCACCGCAGCAGGTTTCCCGCCGACAGAGCCTGAGCGATTCACAAGCCTCCTGACAATTGAGCGAGCCTTGTGGCGATTGTCGCTCTTCAAGAGGTGATTCAAGTTCAGTTTCGCCTGTTCGTCGGTCAGCACCAGTTCGTAGTCAATGCCCGAGAGCCTGCAGGAAACACGCAGTTGCGACATCGGAGCGTTCAAGTACTCGTCGGACGACATGCCATTTTCGACTCTGCCTCGCTCTGCGATGTCGAGCAGTTTCTCAATACGGCCCACCAGCGTAGACCTGATGCTGGTTATCGCCCATCGGCGTTGAAGGTCTTCGACCGCAGTGCGTGAATCCAGCGCGGCGATTATGCTGCGATGCGCCATTCCCGCAAGCGCGACTACCGACATCAACAGCAACACCAGGGTCATCAACAGAACGAAACCGGATTGTCTCGAAGGATCTCCATATCTCATTGGCGACGCCCCCATGGAACGCTCAGGATTCGGTCGTATGCGGTTTCTTTGCTGTTGCTTGTCCACACGCGAAGCCGCCACAACGTACCTACCGCCAGTGAACCGTCATCCTGATAGATATCCTGCTTTTCGATCGCTTTCTTCCCGCGCTTGTTGAAAATCGAAGGTGCGCCTGCGATACCGCCGAGTCCGGCGAGTTCCCCGGCGTATTTCTTGCGGGCCCATTCGGGAGCATATTTTGGGTAATAGTACTGGCCGTCGACCAGTATCGAAATGCGTCCGTCGCTAGACCGGATAATGCTGCTGGTCCTCTTTCGGTCGGCGCCGGCCAGGCCTTTGACGGCGTGTTGTTTCTTAGGTGCAGCGGGAGCCTTCGTGACCTCCGCGGCGAGGTCTTCCTTCTCGGGAGCCTCATCGTCGGGGCGTTTCGATGCAACGGTGATTGGCGTCAGTTCAAACCGAGACACGCCGCAGCATACCAGGTCGCGCCGGACGTTCTGGTTAGTCAGAACGTCAAGGGCGGTCTGTCGCCGTATGATCCATTTCCGGCCGTCGATATCCCTGAATTCATACAGAACTCGCACGGGCCTGTGGGTCCTCCGTAAGCGCGACGGATCGAGGGCGTTGTAACCGGTCAGCGCCAGAACGCCCTTCCGGGAGGTATTAATGGCGCTGGCGTGACGTATATCCTCACACAGCAGGCGAGCCCAGGCATCCAATGGCTCGATCTTTGCGCCGGTCTTCGAAGCATCCGAGCCTGCGGGAGGCGGTTGGATGTGGGACCTGGAAACGCCAAGGTCCGTGACTACGGCCATCACGCCCACCATCAGCACAGTCGCCAGCACAGTTGCCAGCAACAACTCCAGCAGCGTAAATCCAAGAGGATCTCTGTCGAGCGGGCGTCGGTAATTATCTTCCGCGAGATGATTCATGGCTGATTACCGGGCCTCCTATTGTCTGATGGGCTGTCCGGAACGGATTTACTGTGGTCTTTTGGCTTCTCAGGCGGCAGGACCAATTCGATGGAAACCAGCACTTCTTCCCGGACCTGGGGGGATTCCAATTCGCGCGGGCCCAATTCGCGAATATTGAGCCTGACAACACGCCCGCGGAGCCTCTTTATCTTCGTGTTGTCCACGAGCTTCGTTTCCCATACCAGCGACGTGTCAGTCTCCACCACTCCGGATTCGTTGACAGGGATTCCTTCCGGATCACTCCACCACGAGCTAAGCAACTCGTCGGCCGCCTGCACCGCCGCGGACTTCCGCAGCGACAGCGCGAACTGTCGCGTATGCCAAGCTTTGGCGAGTATAACACCCACCAGGATAGCACCGAGGATCACGATGGCGGTGACCACTTCAACGAGGGTCAGGCCGACCCGTCGCGAGCATCGCAAACAAGTTGTTGACCTTTCTTTCATCATCTATAAAAGTCACCTGGCCGGTGGTTCCCGCGAAGACCATCCAACGATCACCACCGGTCGATACAAGTCGCACCGCGTAGCTGGAACTCCGCCCATCAGTGGAATACGGAACGTCAAACGCACCTGCATTCGCCGATTCCATACGCCCCGTCGCGGCGAAGCCCATGGAAGCAACGATCTGATCGATGCGGTGTTCTCCGGGTAGTTTCAATGTATGCAGTATTTGCCGACCGGATTCCCCTCCGCCGGCGTGTAGCCTCCGAACCTGCTGCGCATCAAGATCGAACTGCAGAACGCCGGGCCTGCCCAATCTCCGTGCCGTAAACCTGGCCATGCGGTCCAGATGCGCGATCTGCCCGATCACACCTTCGGTGGAACTGCGCTGCGCATCTTCGGTCATCACCCATGCCGTTGCCCCCGTCAACAGGCCAAGCAGCATGACGACAGCTATGACCTCTATCAATGTAAAGGCCCTGGGTCGCAAATCCTATGACTCTCCTTCTTCGTCGCCATCCATTTGCCAGGAGTAGATGTCGGCGTTAATTCCCTCACCGCCATCGCGTCCGTCCTCTCCGAGCGTATACACCTCGTAAGGACCTTCCTGTCCGGGGCTGTTATATTCGTACTCATTGCCCCAGGGGTCCTTGCGGTTCTTGAGTTTGAGGACCGCCAGGCCCTCATCATTAGTGGGGTAGCGATTGTTCAGCAGGTAATAGGCGTCAACCGCGTCAATAATGGTAGCTAGGTCGGACTTGGCGCGATTCACCTTCGCGGCGACCATGTAATCCGTAACCGTCATCGCAACGGCGCCGGCGAGCATACCGATGATTACCACCACAACCATGACCTCGATGAACGAAAAACCGCTTCGTCTCGGTGTCTCAGAATGTCTTGTGCCTCGTGATCTCTTACAGAACATTTCCGGCCTCCAGAATCGGCAGGATCGTCGCAAACACGATGAATCCCACCACTATCGCCAGCAGAATCGTCGTTATCGGTTCGAGTAGCGTCGTCAACCGGCCCGACGCCATATCAACCTGGGTATCGTAATTCGCCGCGAGATCATCGAGCATCTCATCCAACTGCCCCGATGCCTGTCCCACGGCAAAGATCTGTATCACCAGCGGAGGGAACGCCTCAGTTGACTCCAACGCAACGGAGATGTCTTGCCCGGCGACCACTGCTTTCTCGCACGCCTCCAGCGCATCGGATAACACCTTGTTGCGCACTGTTTTCCGGGCGATCTGAACTGCTAGAACGAACATCAAACCGCTCTTGAGCAGAGTCGCGATAACCATCGACATCCTGGAAATGGCCTGCTTCCGAATGAGGTCGCCAAGCAGCGGAATCTTCAACTGCATCCGATGCCACAGCATCAGCCCCCGCTCCGTTCGCAGCACCGCCCCCAGCCCGACCATCGCACCAACTCCCGCCAGGATCAGCGCCCACCACCAACCGAGAAGGAAATCGCTGATCCCCTTGACGACAACCGTCGCCGTGGGAAGTTCCTTACCGCTGTCGACGAGAACGCTCAGCAGATTCGGAACCACGTACGCCATCAGAAAGATGCTCACGATCAGCCCGGCCGCAAGCACGATGGACGGATACATCAGCGCCGACGTCACGCGGTTCTTCAGACCGGCAGATTTCCTGCGGAAATCCACCAGTTTGCCCAAGGTGATATCGAGCGTACCGGCGTTCTCCCCAACATCCACGATACTTACGGTCAGTTCATCGAAAAGCCCCGGTTGAAGCGCCATCGCCTCTGCCAAGCTTCCACCTGCCGCAAGGTGCTCGCGCAGCATGAGAATGGATCGCTGGAACCGGCCTTTGTGCTGCCGAGTGATCGTGTCGAGCGCCTCCAGCAACGGGATCCCGGCGCTGAGAAGCGTTAGCAATTCCTGAAGCAAACCGGTTACGTTTCCAGCCTGCCTTCTGATGAGATAGCGCTCGATGCGGCTTTTTCGCGTCGCGCCAGGCTCGTGAGGCGTTATTTCGCGGATGATCAACCCCCTGGTCCGCAACTGGTCGCGCGCCTGACGCGGCGAGTCGGCGGTGATCGTTCCGCGAATCGGCAGAGTCCTGCTACCGTTGTCACCCGAGGCAATGTAAGAGTACAGAGCCATTAGAATGTCGCCCTCACAGACATCCGCATCACTTCTTCGAGCGTTGTTTGCCCCAATTCGACCTTGGCCAGTCCGTCATCACACAGGGTGCGCATTCCAGCTCCTATCGCCGCATCGCTTATCTCCGACGCGGTTGTTTGCGTCCGCAGAAGCTTACGAATCTCGTCATCTACAATCAGCAACTCAAAACACCCCGCTCGTCCGTGATATCCCATGCCCCGACACGACTCGCACCCGCGTCCTTTGCGGAATTTCGCCAGTTCTTCAGCCTCAGGTTCGTAACGCAACGTTTCCAGTTCGCTGATATCCGGCGTGTACGGTTCGGCGCACTGATCGCATATCCGCCTTACCAATCGCTGTGCCAGGACGCCCATCAGGGAACTACCGACCAGGTACGGTTCGATCCCCAGGTCCAGCAGTCGGGTCACCGCGCTGGCTGCGTCGTTAGTGTGCAGCGTGCTGAATACCAGGTGCCCCGTCAACGCCGACTGAATCGCCATCACCGCCGTTTCCCGATCTCGAATCTCACCTACCATCACGATATCCGGGTCCTGCCGCAGCACACTTCGCAGACCCTTGGCGAACGTCATCCCTTTCTTATTGGCGACCTGGATCTGGCTGATACCATCGAGTTGGTACTCGATCGGGTCTTCGATAGTTATTATGTTCCGCTCGCTGGAATTGACCTGCCCGAGCGCCGCGTACAGCGTCGTGGTCTTTCCCGATCCCGTCGGACCGGTCACCAGGATCAGCCCGTGCTCAACGCCGATGAGGTGGGTAAACTGTTTGAGCGTTCGCTCGCCCATACCCAGTTCGTCAAGTGTGTAGAGTCGCACGCTCTTGTCCAACAGGCGGATTACCACGCGCTCTCCGTGGCTGGCGGGAACCGTTGAAATGCGCAGGTCCACCCCACGGTCACCAACCTGAACCGTCGGCCTTCCGTCCTGAGGCAGGCGTTTCTCGGCGATATTCATACCGCTCATCACCTTGACGCGACTGACCGTTTCATCCTGCATTCCCTTGGGGATACTGAACATATCGAACAGTACGCCGTCTATCCGCATCCGGACCATCAACTCATCTTCGTACGGTTGGACGTGGATGTCGGAAGCTTCCTGCTGCACGGCCTCGAACAGCATGAGGTTCACGAGTTTAATCACGGGTGAGCGGCTGGACACGTCCAGAAGGTCCTCGCGCCGGGCAAGCTCGTTGACCTCCTCCATCACCGCGTCGCGGTCGAGCATCTCGACAAACTCCCGGGCCGCCCCGGTCTGTTGACCGTATGCCTGATTGATCGCGGTGCCTAACTCCTTCTCGTCGGCGACGACCACCTTGATAGCGCCTCCCAGCGTTCTCCGCAGCACGTCACATGTTTGCAGATCTTCGGGGTTGGCCATCGCCACCCGCATCGGGCCGGTTTGCGTCGCCAAGCCAAGGACCTTCCTGGACCGGGCGAAACCTATCGGCACGCGCTCGACGAACAGCGCCGACGGATGATCTGCAGACAGATCCGTCAAGTCGGAGTCTATATGACCAGCCGGTTCGGCGATCGGCGGCGTTTGTAGAGAAATCGACATTACATAATCCCTCGCGTCTCATCGAACCTCGAGAGGTTCGCCGACTGGATGTTCGCCTGAGAGTTCAGCATCTCTGGCCGCGTCGTCCGATACCTGTTTGAGATCCTTGAACTTGTCGTCGCGCAGAATCACCGCCCGCAGGAATACGAAAAGCGTTACCTCCGTTTTGTCTCTGCTCCGGTTCGAAAAAGCGTATTCCAGGATGGGGAGCTTTCCGAGCAACGGTACTCGATCGACCGTTCTGGTGAACTCCTCTCGCGTCAACCCACCGACCAGGATGGTGTATCCGTCGGGAATCGTCACCTCGCTCTTCAGGGAGTTCGTCTGGCGGGACGGCGGAAGCGTTTCGGAGGCCTCCTCATCGAAACTGAAGCTGCTGAGAGTTATTTCATACGCCAGCTTCAGATGATCGCCCTGGCTGATCTGCGGTTCGAGCATAATCCTTGTACCCGCCGAGGCGTAACCGGCGAAGCTTTCAGTGGTCGTGCCCGAGGTGAAGGCGTTTATGCTCTTGAATGGTTCTTCCCTTTCTCTTACCAGTTCTCCCTTGGAGTTGTCGTTAAGCAGGACACTGGGCCTGGCGACCACCTTGGCGCGGGAATCGGAATCCAGCGCCTGGATCACCAGGTCCGCAATATCGGCGCTGAGCAGCGCCCCGTTGAAACCGACGCCGGGGTCCAGGGTCAGCCTTCCAGTACCGGCGTCGACCTTGCTGAGACCAAAAGAGCTGAAGGTAAGTACATTTCCCTTGTCGTCACCGAGTTTTCTGTTCCTGGATATATCGACGCCCAGTTTGAAACCATCGGTTGTGTTAACTGTGACGATGGTGGCTTCGACCAGCACCTGAGGGCGCCTGACGTCCAGGCGCTTTATCAGCTTCTCGTAGACAGTCTGAGTCGAAGGGGTCGCAATTACGATGATAGTGTTTGACGGTTCGTCGGCCATCACCCTGGCGTCCCTGAGTTGAACTGCCCCGCCGGAAACGCTCCTTTCGCGGGTGCTTTCCAGGCTCAGCCCCCTCCGCTGGTTGACGCCTTTCCCCGTCGGTCCTTTGCTCTCGACCTTTTCGGGCTCTTTCGCCCCGCCTGACGCGCCATCGATACTGACGCCGCCGAGCCCGCTTTCACCCTCGATGTTCTGCAGCGTGAACATCACATCAGCCGCCTTTGCGTTCTCGAGTTTATAGAATCGGATCGGGCTCTGGCGTTCTTCCGCCGGCTTGTCCAGTATCGCGTGAAGAGTCCTTATTCGTGCGTGAATCTCGGGCGTTGTCTTTGCGATCAGCAGATTCGAGTCCGGATCGACCACTGACTCGTACAAACGATCGGAGGCAAACTCGCCTATCATCTCCTTGACGAGTCGGTCCACGCGCTGGGGAGATGCAAACCTGCATTTGTACATTTGGCTGTTCAGGCTGGTCGCAACATCCAGCGATTTGATGAGTGAAACGGCTTCTTCGACTTCACCGGCCGGGCCAATGACCACAACCCGATTGGTGCGCTCGTCGTGCAATACCGTGACCGACTCGGTCATGCGCAGTTTGCCCGGAGTTTCGCCGCCGCGGGCTTTGGCTTTCCCGGAGATCAATTGCGACGCCATTTTGGATATTGACTCGGCTTTGACGTGCTGGATCCTGATGAACTCTGTCGAGACCTTGCGTTTGGGACGGTCGACCAGCGCCACAAGGTTCTCGAGTCTTTTCATGTTGGTCGCATAATCGGTGATTATGACCAGACCGTGCTCGGGCAACGCAGTGAAATTGGCGGTCGCCGCCGACAGGAAAGGCTTGAGCACCCGTTCAATTCGCGCTGGATTCGCATGTTCTATTTGGAAAACGCGCGTCGTCGCGAGAGTCGGGCGGACCTGCGAAGGCTCGATCGGGACAGCCTGTGGGCTCTTGGAGATGGCGGTCAATTCCCTGGCGACCTCTATCCTCATCATTCCCTTTACGCCGGTTGGAGACATCACCATCCCCGACATTTTCAGGGCGCTTTCAAGCAGGGTCATCAGGGAGTCGGAAGGCACTTTCCGCGGGGCCTTGATGGTGATCTTCTTGCTGACGACATTTGCATCGTAGATGAAGTTGACGCCCTGGCGCTTTCCAACGTAGTCAATAAGCACCTTCAAAGGCAGATTCTCGGGAAAGCTCAGCTCCACGGTGTTCCCCCGGGTTGCAGGTTGGTCGGCGCCCTGAGCTGCGGCGCCGATCATGGCAAGGCCCATTCCGGCCAGCAGGATAGCTCTGCGTAATGTGTCCAGTGTTTTCATGGTGTTATCTAGACTCCAACTCAATGCGCCTTGGCGATCCGCTCAACCTGTTCGAGATACTTCTGAATATTGTCCCTTGGCTTGATCTTCTGGGCTTTCTTCAGGAGCGGAAGCGCCCTGTTGTATTTCTTCTGTCTGACCAGCAATTCGGCGTGGCGGACTTTGGCGTCGGCTTCGAATCCTTCGATATCAGCAGCTCGCTGGTAGTAGAGTATCGCTTTCTCCGGTTGGCTCGTCCGGCCGAAGTGCTGCCCGAGCAGGAGCAGAGCCTCGCCGTCCATTGGATCAAGGTCTACGGTTTCCTTTAGAATCGCAACATGGTCGCCTGATTCGCCCTTGGCCACTGCGATGCGGGCTCGCAGCTTCAGGAGCTCTTTTCGGTTCTTGCGGTCGAGGCTGTCGCCCTTCTGTTTTTCGATGTGCTCTATCAAGCGAATCGTCTGGTCGTAGGCGCCCTGTGCGGTGAGCACTCTCGCCGCCCGCAGGGGACGGTCCACCCTTGCATCCGGTTTTTTCTTCGTAGCGTGAATGTAGCAGTCAACGGACCTTTCATAGAGCTTTTCATTTACGTAGATGTTTCCCAGCATGATCAGGCTGTTGAACGTAGACTTGCCAAGCTGATCGACAAACTCGTAGTTCTGTGCAGCCTTCAGGGGTTTGTTCATTCCGATATAGGCGTTGGCCTGCAGCAACCACAGGTCTGCCCTGTCGGGGTAATCGGCGATCAGGCGATCGCAGATGGCGACCGACTCGGAAAACCGTTGTTGCTTGAAGAAGCTGCCCGCGAGCCCCTTTTTCCAGTCGACTTCCTTGGGATCAAGTAGGACGGCCATGCGGAAAGAGGACTCTGCACACAGGCTGTTTCCGACTGATGAATACGCATGCCCGAGCAGTCCGTACGTAATCGCATCGCCGCCGCCGAGCTCCACCACTCGGGTCAGGGCGGTTGCTGCTTTTTCGAACCTCCTCAGCCTGACCAGCACAATCCCGAGATTGCGCCAGGCGCGGCGGAATTTGCGGTGTTTCTTCACGGCCAGTGCGTAGGCTATAGCGGCTTCCTTGAATTTCTCTTTCTGGAACAGAATGCTGGCCAACGTGAAGTCGAAGACAGCGGTGGCGGTCTTGTTGCGGCTGCTTTTGAGGAGAGCGGCGGCTTGATCCATTTTATCGGCGTCCATGAAACCGAGCACTTTCATCATGACTTTTCGCTCATCTTCGGAAACGGGCGGTTCGATCTCGGTCTCGGCGATATAGCTTTCTGCAAACCGTTTCTTGAATTCCGGGTCGCGCCACATCGCCAGATCGGGCTTGCTAGCCTCAGCTTCGCCGGACCTGTCGCCAGGGTTTGCCGGAACTCCGATTTCTCCCACCGTAGACTTCAGCGCCGAAGTATCTACGCCAGCCTCCGCCCCACTACCGCTATTATCGGCTTTGTGTTTCCTGGCGAGCTTTTCGACGAAGGACGCTAGGGTCGGATCGGGCGTAAATGTACATCCGCAAACCGCAAAGCACAGTACTGCCGCCATGCACAGCAAACCCCCAATGCAGGCATACCGGATCGAAGAGCGCCTGTCGGCAGGATGCTCCTTCCTGACATCAGAGTACTTCGCCGAACTGATTGATTCGGAGTCTGCTGTGTTCAATGTAACTCTCTCCATAGCTCATAACCCTTCCGGAAAAACGATCGGTACGCGCATGCGGAATCGTACGGCCTGACCGCCGCGTTTTCCCGGCTCAAATCTCCATTTCCTCACCGCCGCCAGCGCCGGTCTTTCGAAGACATTGTGGCTGGATGACTGAACGGTGGCGTTTTCGACCTTGCCCTGCTTGCCAACGACAAAGATGACAAAGACCTTTCCTTTGCCATCCCTGGTCTGCCTGCGGACTTTTGAGTTTATCCTCGGGCTGGGCTGGTAAACGATACGAGGCCTCTGGTCGAGGTCTGACAAGGCGTAAAGGGCGTCGCCCCCGCCGCCGGTTACAGCGTTGGTGAGCTTGAGTTTAACGGCCGATGCGATAGTCCCCACACCGTCGCCGGCGCCCTGATTAAGCGCCAGTTCAATCTGGGACAGGTCAAGTCGCTGCGATTCCTCGGAAAGCTGCGGAGGTTCCTCTTCGGTCTCGGGCTCTTCCTCCGGTTCCTCTTCGGGTGTCGGCGGGGGCGGTTCGAGTTCTCCGGTATCGAATTCCTGCACGATGGTGTCCGTCGCCGGCGGTTTACTGATAGTCTGTATCAGCGGGAGCACGAGAAAGAACGCGATCGCCAGGATAGACGCCGAAGCGACTACTCGGAGAAAATGAAAGCCCTTTCCGACAATCGCGAATTTCTGACGTCTTGGCTTCATTATGCACCACCCGCCCCGCCGGCGCTCTTGGTGGCGATGCTGACTTTCGGAGCCCCGCCGAGCTTGGCTTCGCCGACTACGCGCGTCAGCAGACCTGCTTTCACGGACGTGTCGGCCTGAATGATAACCGGAACGTCTTCTTTCTGGAGCATCCTCTTGACCAGCGGTTGGACGCCGGTGACGCCGATTTCCCTTCCGCCGTAGACCACCTGCCCCTTTTCAGTCAGGGCGATCAGTATGCTGTTCTTCTCCAGCCTGATTGACGAACGGGCCTGGGGGCGGTCCACTTCAACTCCGCTTTCCTCCACGAATGTCGTGGTTACGATGAAGAAGATCAGCAGGATAAATACGCAGTCCAGCAGCGGAGAGATATCTATCCCCGAGCCTTCACTGTCGTCATTGGCCATCTGGCGAAAACGTCCCATTTGATTTCTCCTGAGCTACTCGGCGTCAAAGCAAGGCGGGCGGAATCCCGGTGTGTTTGGCTCAAGCCAGGCACCGTTCCAACTCCCGCACGGGCGTCCTCTCCACCGGTCGCTTTACGCGCGGGGTTCTCTTCTTTTGCAACGACTGTATGCAGACCGTTTCTATGTGGGACAGGAAGACCTGGTAACGTTCAAACTTGCGCGCCAGCATGTACTGGAAGAACAATCCCGGAAGCGCAATGACCAGTCCGGTCTCGGTAGTCACCAGGGCCTCTGAAATACCTTCAGCCACCATGCCCATGGTCTTTTCGCCTCCGGACCCCGACGCCAGGGCTCCAAATGTCGCCAACATGCCGGTAACAGTGCCCAGCAGCCCGAGTAGGGGCGCAGTGCTGACGCATATCTTCATGACCCTCAGATCGCGCTGAAACGGAGCAACCTCGGCCGAACGCAACTCGTCGAACAGCGCAGTGGTGTCTTCTACGGACCCGCCGCCTGTTACGAAGTCGATGAGTCTCCCAATGGAGCCCCTGCGCTGGTCGGGGTGGGCGATCCAGTGGCGCCACTTCTTCTCGGGGACGGACTTGAAGCCCTTGCGGTTCAGCTTGATGTGTATGTGCATTCCCAGTGCGAATATGACAAATGCAGTGAATGCAATCGCTATCATTGCCCAGCCGCCGGAGATCCAGATGCTACAGGCCTGGTGCCACAATTTGTCAGCTTGATCGATGATCTCGTTTGTGTTCATGTTTTACCTCGTTTGCTGCGTTGACTCTATGCGTAGATGTACTCCGGATCTGATTCCAGTAAGTCATCCATGTCCTGGTGATGGGTTTTCTTCTTGTATTGGGCCCTGCTGGCTTCATTGGCGAAGGCGATGGCGGCCTTTTCCATCTGATTGCATATCCCGTTAGCCTTCCGCGACAGGAATGCGTGCAGCAAGAGCGACGGAATAGCGACAATCAGCCCGAATTCCGTGGTGATCAGGGCCTCGGAAATACCGCCTGAGAGCATCTTTACGTCCCCGGAACCGAAAACCGTAATCAACTTGAAGGTGTTGATGATTCCGGTGACGGTTCCAAGCAGTCCCAGAAGCGGAGCCGAAGCAGCGCTCATCGCGATGAACATCAACTTGCTGCGAAGCCTGAGTCGCGTCGCCAGAACCGTTTCGTACATCGACTCTTCGATAAGCTCTCGCCCTTCGGACAGGTGTTCGACGCCGACGGTGAGCATCTTGCCCGAAGGTCCCTTGATAGCCTTGGCCTTTTGCATCGCCAGTTGCGGGTCTTTCCGGGCGACGGCGTCCATCAGACCACGAAGTTGTTTGGCCGATGGTTTGCGCACAAACGTGAGCACCAGCAGCTTGTACATCGCAACGAGTAGAGCGGCAGCGGCCATACCCAGGATGGGCGCCATGACCGGTCCGCCCTTCTGGATGTGCTCCCAGAGCGTCTGTTTGGTCGACTCGACCTTGTGAGCATTACCGAGGGTTGGGTCGATGGGAATCTGTCCGTTTGAGTTTTCTATGACTCCGGCAGCCGCCTGTGCGTCGGTCAGGCTCCCGAAAGCAACTATGGACGGTTCGAGCGAACCAAGGCGTTGTTCGACCGCCCCGACGGATTTCCCGTCTTCAGATCTAAATATCGCTATAGGGCCTACAAGGGCGAACTTGCCTCGGTTGACCAATCCGTCGGCATCTACCGCATTCCCATCAAACAGCGACCCGCCAAGTGCATCCTCGAGTCGTCCGAGCGAGACATCCAGCATCTTGGCCTGTTCTTTCAGGACATCTTCCTTGGAGAGATTCTTGTTTTCCGGCGCCAGTTTAGCCTCTTCCAGAACGTCCCGATATCGTTGGACTTCCGCGATGTGCAACTGTGGTTCCAGGCTTCGGATATACTCACCCAGCAGAGTCTCCGACAGGTAGCTGAGTTCTTCCTTTCGAGACTTGATCTTCTTGCGAAGGTTGGTCAGTCCGAGTCTCCTGTTATCCAGCAGGCTGGTGGCTTTGCGGTGTTCCTGGCGAACCTTGATCAGTTTGCTCTCGATATCGCTGAGTTTTCGGCTGAGGGGCAGTCTTTCGCGTCTGACGCGTTCCTGCAGGGCGCGGTATTCGGCCAGGCTCTGTTCCAGCTTCGTCTGTACGGCGCCAGCGGCGTCCTGGAATGTCGCAGCGGCGGCGTTGGGCTGGTCCTTCGCAATCGCCTCCAGGGCAATAGGCTTTGACGCCGGGCGCGTCGTGGGCTCTGAATTCGGTTGCGTCGCGGCCTGGGAGCCAACCGGAGCACAGACCACCAGAGGGGTCAGCAAGAGGATTAGGATGACGGTTATCTTGTCTATTGTCATGGGATCTTGCTTTGTGACTCAGTCAATTTGAATCGGGAGCGGTATGAAGGACGCCACTTGTTCGTTCCTGTGAATGGCGATAGCCCTTGTGATCTGCCCGGCGGCTTGGTTTTGGGGGGTCCAGATCCAAGCAGACTCCGAAGGCCTCCCGACTCCGGCGACCTTTCCGTTGGCTCCGGTGTAGTAGGCCTGGCCGATTCCGATATAGAATGCGGTGACTTCAACGCTGGTTTCGTCAGGCAGCTTACGAACTTCACTGGTGACGGTGATATGGCGGTTGAACTTGCTGACTTCGTTGAGAATACCGACGATGTTCTGAAAGCGTTGCGAGACAGAGAGCTTGGCGGCCTGTGGGTTCTCGGGAATCTGTTGGCTCAGCGGTTTGACCAGTTCGCGGATCGGATCGGGAAGGCGTTTGAGCAACTTCTTTGTCCTT
>Ga0180430_10002730_pt1 | contig 15704 bp, 33 predicted proteins | sample SS_ome_9_FD_132999 | JGI IMG/M metagenome (GOLD analysis project Ga0180430, IMG submission 132999) | Hypersaline lake sediment archaeal communities from the Salton Sea, California, USA - SS_1_S_2 metaG | ecosystem: Environmental > Aquatic > Non-marine Saline and Alkaline > Hypersaline >... | reverse complement strand
TTTGCTGTGATTGCTGGCACTGGATAGATGATTCGACGCAGCGGATGCGCTGTTACGTTGAGGACGAAAGGCCGACGCCATTGTGTCGCGGAATCCCAACAGTTGAGTATTACGCATAACGACCAATGGTAACGCGACCGAGCGAAGCGAGGGTCGCAGCGAAGCGAGTTGACCTACTTGTTAGGTGCTCGCGAGGAATAGCGAGATGCGAAAGACTTTTTAATTGAGTGTTGAAAGTTTTAGACGAGTTGCTATGGAAATTAATTGCTAAAATGTGTTGACTAATGGAAGTATTTTGCTATTATAAACTCAACAGCAACGAACACAGAGGCAAGGCAAATGACCGCTAACGAGAAAATTACCAAGATCATCGAAACCATCGAATCTGGCCGTACCGTTTACTTCAGCACCATGCTGCGACACACCCCGGTAAACCTCCGCACTTTGAACAAGTTTCGCAATGCTGGTTACGAACTTTTCAAGGCAAACGGGGACAGCATAATGATGCGTAACGGCAAGCGTTGGGAGTGTGTTGATGGCTGCAAGATCACCGTTCAGTAAGAGGGATAGCAAATGAAGTTGACCGACAGAGAAAAATGGCTGATGCGCGAAGCATTTCACGCCGCTTGGTATTCAGATAAGAAATATCAAGACCCGGATTGTGCGTTTGATGAGTGGACTGACGAGGAAGTTTTAACCACATGCGGCGACCATGACCCTGTAATGCCAAGAGCATCTTTGATGGCGAGACAGGCACCAGAGGTTGAGTTAAATCAGCCAATGCCAGCTAGTAAATTAGATGGGTTGGCAGGGTGAACAAATTCACCGAACAAGCCAAGGCCAAAGGCTGGAGTATGAAAGCGATCGGTGATCGCTGGGGGGTTACACAGCGGCAGATGAGCAATATTGGAGCAAGCCCAAAGCAAGTGCATTGGGATGCGCTGGCAGGACTGCCGGATTTGAAGGAATAATTTGGCCTTACACCCGGCCTTACAGTAGGCAAAAAAAGGCCCAAGGTTGCCCCTAAGCCTTTGATTTATAAAGCCAGGCAAGCGGGCATAAATCCGATGCAATGCGCGATGTTTACGATCACGAATTGCCGACGGTTAAGCCGACGAAGGAATGAGTGTTGAAAGTTTTAGATTTATTCAGCGGCATCGGCGGTTTTTCACTCGGCCTTGAGCGGGCAGGAATGGAGACAGTCGCGTTCTGCGAAATCGAAGAATACCAGCGCCAGGTGCTGCGTAAGCACTGGCCTGATGTGCCGATATTTGACGATGTGCGAAAACTGAAAGGAGAGGACGTTGGGCCAGTTGACCTTATTTGCGGAGGATTCCCCTGCCAAGACATTAGCAGAGCAGGGAAAGAACAAGGGATCACCGGGCGACGAGATTGTTGTGGTTGTGCCAAAAGAACTTTTTGAAGCATTTATTGAACAGTTCGACCTATAGAATCAACACAGTGGAGAAAACATTATGTTAATCAAATTGAAGGTAGATGATATTGAACTCGTCTACGAAAATGAAACCAATCAACGCGACTCTGCAGTCGATCACCCAGGCAAGTCGTGTCACGAGGCATTGCTTGCCGTTATCGCGACTATGGGCAATACCGCCGCCTCATTAATGGAAAAGCAAAACCACTAGGAAATTCTTTTCTATTGCTCTATAATGTCAGTCTTTCCTGACTTACTTTTCATTCATCATGACAGCTCGACTCGGCAAAATTGAATTCTCTATCAACCTAACAAACGTCCAAGACGAAAATTTCATGCGTGATATGGCGCAAACCTTTTCGCTGATCAATTTCGTCCCGATCAACATCTATCACGTGCTTGAGCGCGGCGTAATTGAATACGTCGGCTGGTCCTCTCAATTCGCCGCGCTGAATGAAGGCGAAATTCCACCACTCTACACGCTTGAAATCACGAAGGGCGATGATGGGGACATCATCGACGCAAAAGTATCATGAAGACTAAAGACTACATGGAGCACGAGCATCCATACGTCCTGTGCTTCACTGTAAGCGCTCGAAAAGACTCCTCCGAGCTCACGCAAGCATTAGACGGACACACGCTTAGATTCGCTTACGGATGGACTGACGGCACAAAGCAAGAGAAATGCTGGATTCCTCAAATCCCAGGTTACTTCATCGAAGACTTCATCTATGAAGGCGATCTCATTCAAGTAGAAGAACCATGCGAACCATCATTGCGGGCAGTAGAGACTGCCTAAACTACGCAGAGCTCCTAAAAGCCATCGACGCAATCGACTGGCAGCCTACAGTTGTACTTTCAGGAAATGCCAGAGGTGCAGACACACTCGGCGAACAGTGGGCAAAAGAAAATGCCATCCCACTAGAAATCTACCCAGCAGGATGGCAACAATACGGAAAGAAAGCCGGTCTTATGCGTAACATCCAAATGGCTGAAAAAGCCGACGCACTCATCGCTCTATGGGATCACAAAAGCACCGGCACCAAGCATATGATCGAAGAAGCCTTCAGACGTGGTCTTCGTGTTCACGTTCAGAAGGTGCAGCCAGAAGCATAGCGCCTCCCACCACAATCAACACCCCGCCAATCGCCGCGATCATAAAGGCACGATCCTCAATCTTCTCGGCACTTGCATAGCCTTTATCGCGAATACGCTCGGCACGCACAACGCCCTGCCCTAGCCCGCTGCTTAGCGCATTTGCGTAACCCTTAGCCCAACTCAGCTCTGCCGCCTCGTTAGCCTCTGGTGCCATTACAAACTGCATATAAGATGCGGCTACAACTGCCATCAAGCCTGCTGCTGCAAGCGTTTTCCCTATCGCCTTCATGGTTGCTCCTTTTGTGTTGCGATTTTTCACAAGTATAAGCTTTCAGACGCATGTTTTCCTCGGCATTGCGCTATTAGCTTGCAGGCAATCAGCCTGGTCGCGTGACTGAAGACGGCTGTATAAGGTTAAGTGGAATTTGTACGCCTATATACCTAGAGCCGAGATGTTTGGTATGTGCGTGGCTGTATAAGGGGTGCTAAAAGAGGGTCGGCCTATATGCCTGTATAAGGGGAAGTGGGAAATGAGGTTTTTAGGGTGGAGGGGCGCCGCGCAGCAGAAATCGTATCTAAGACTTCTCTTATATTAGCGTCTCATGTTATAAGTTGGAACGATCATCCTTGATCGTCCAACTTATATTAGGATTTTCTTATCCGATTAAATCCTGCATCACTTTGGAATTCCAATCAGGAATAAACTTGTAATTGTTCTGATTGTTTCCGCGTTCTGTGTTGTCAATGCTTCCAGCTCCAATCATGCTGAATGCTCGTGCAAAGTATCCTGCTTGCGTGTTTGTGCTGTGTCGGAACATCTTGCGCAGTTCGCTATACTTGTAACTGTCGCGCTTTCCTTCTGCTTTAGCGGAAGCGATGAACGCGAGGAGCGGATTATCGCTCATCTTCTCGCTAACTGCAGCACTGCATACTGCGCGCAGTCGCTTATAGAATTCACGCGACTGCGCTGCAGTCAAGCTATCAATTGCTTTAAAATCGAATTCCAAGCTAGAAGCATATGATACTGCTTTGTCTGACATTGCGGACATCTGCTTTAGCTGATTAGCTATCGTTTGATAATGCTTGATGACTTGTTCCTCAACATTATCATCATTTATGGCAAGATCAGTTGCACGCTTCATAAGCGCATTTGCTGATTTAGTGAAGTTAGCTTTGAAAGTTGAGTTTTTCATTTTGTGTTTCCTTGTTTGCTTTAGTGATCGAAGCTTTATTGCTTCGATGATTTAATTATAAGTCATTTGTGAATTATCTCTACTCAAAGTTTTTTATGAGTAGATAAGTTTTTCTTTTCCTCCTGTTCTGCGCTCCATCTGGAGCTTGATCTCTGCAAGTTGTACGCGGACACTATGCGCGACAAGCTTGTTTCCAATTTCCAGCGCTGAAGCTAAAAGAGCTTTTTTCGTAGCATATGCGCTGAATAGTTCGCTGTTAGAGTAAGTGCTATACATTGTTTTGTCTCCGTAGTTTTCGCTTCCTGTACTTATATGATATGAAACCTAGCGGATAATGCAACTCACCGTTGACTTATTTTGCACTGGAATTTTTTATGCTTCCATAAAGTCATTTTATTTATGCGAATGATTCAGGTTCGCGAGTTTCAATATCAAAAGCGATAAAATCGAGCTCAGCGATGATATCATGCGGCAGATTGAGAATGCACAAGCGAGTAGCGGTCGCGTCTTTGAATTTCATCTTTTTAGCTCCTGTCTCCATGCTTTTAATTATAAGCGCTAGAGACGAAAAATCAACTCACCGTTGACTTATTTTGCACTGGAATTTTTTATGATGCGCATAAAGTCTACTTATGCAAAGTTGGAACCAAAATTGCAAGATTATTGACCTATAAAACCAATCTATATTAGCTGTCGCTGTTATAAAATGGCTATTATGGTGCATAAGCGCATTTTATGGCCGCCATGGTGCATAAAGGGATTTTATGCGTGGATAAGTCAAATTTATGGCGCCACGGTGGATAGAGGGATTTTATGTGGACATAAAGAGATTTTATTGGCGCAGCCGCTGCCAAGGCGGCTTTCACTACTCAGCCTCATATATATGGGGCCTTATAGGCTGGGCCTTCCCTATGGGCGGCTCATGGCGGTTCCTTGTTAAACCGTGGCTATAATATAAACAAAAAGATGAGGTCAGAAAAGACCCCATCTATCGGCGTTTCGCTTTCGGCTTAGCGCCAGTCCTTTCGTCTTGGCTTCAGACAGCGCATTGACTCATAAACTGGCAATTGCTTCAGCTCGATGTCGGTGACAAGCGTTTCAATCCCTGGCTCTTGTTCATCGCTCAAGGAAACCAGCTCAATCTCTTCCATGTACGGCGACAAGTCTTCGGTGGGCACTCCAGCTTCATAACCCAAGTATTCGTCGTACTCAGTGGAAGGCGCTGGGAAGAAGTCTGACATGTTCATAATGAATCTCCGGTAAGTGTTTAGCGTTGTGTTCTCTTGGAACAGTTTCAGTATGTGCTGACTTACTCGGCTAATCAAGCGAGCCTGTCGCATTCACCGTGGACGCCGTGACGGATAAAAGCTGAGGGAAACGACCAGACGCACGCGCACGCGCTGGCCGCGATTGGAGAAACGTGGTCTGTTTAGGCGTTAGTGGTACAAGCGTTCATAAAAACGGGGCATCGCCGCCCCGCTCTTCGTAGCGCTTACCACCAACTGTTGTAATAAACCTTGTAGCCGTCGTTGATTGCGTGGTGCGCTTTCATGATGAACTCCGCCGCATCTCGCTTGACCCACGCCCATTCCTCATCGGAATAGTCGGTCGATCCGAAGAAGAAGCCAGCAGTCGGCTCAAGACGCCCCGCCATGATGTCTTCGCGCAGACGTCGCAGGTCGTGCAGATCCACCTCCACCGGCTCACAGTTGAAGTCGCCTTTTTGATCTTCCAGCGGCGTCTTCTCTTCCCAGAGGCGCTCAAACCAGCCATGCAGCGCATTGTGCTTGCGCCAATAGTGCAAGTTCGACGTTTCGGCATGATGCTCTTTCCCGTCGAATCCTTCGAAAGTGCGCGGCTTATTGTATTCCCAGTACATATCAAGACCCATAACGGCTCTCCTTTTTCGTGTTTAGTGTTTCAAGTGAGCTTATATAATGTCTCACTTATAGCGGTGAAACAACGTCACCGCTGACTGTTTACCTTTTCCGAAGAATTTGGCCCCAGGCGAATCCATAAGCCACATTCATGATTTCCTTGCCAGCAGCACACTCTTCGCGCAGCCGATCACGGTCGCGGTCGGAAACGTACATCTCAGAGGCCAAAATGTTAATGGCCTCCTCAATCCCCGTTGCGTATTGCACGCTGTTGCTCGGCGGCATAACTTTCAAATTTGCCATATCATTTCTCCAGGATAAGGCTCAAAAAGATTTTGGCGATCCGCTTCCAACGCGGACAGTACCGACACTCAGCGATTTTCCGCGCACGATGCGCCTCGCTTTCCCAGTAGCCTTTAGAGGTGATCATTCCAGCCTCCGATACGCTTCAGACGACGGCCAAGCGCCAGGATGAATGCGGCGACAGCAACAGCCATCAGCAGGATTTGCAGCAGTTCCATTACGCCACCTCCTGAGCCGCTTGCTCGACAACTCCGCGATAATGCTCCCACTTCCTGCCGAGAGTGATCTGATTCTCCAGCAGCTGTCGGCGAGTCGCTGTCCAACGCTGAACAGCCGCAGCGTCTTTGGCCTCTTCATATTTGGCGAGATAAGCGTCGGCTTCTGTCAGCGCTTTGGCGTTGGCGTAAAGCAACGTTTCGAAGAGCTCGCAGAACTCCATAGCGGTTGAAGCAGTTACTTCAGTCATGACTTGGTTTCCTTTTCGTGTTTAGTGTTTGGCGTGGATCATTCTGTCCACATTCAAAGTCTAGTCGAGCGATGTTGGGGAATCAAGTCACCCCTGACCTATTCCCCAACACCTGAAGAGCGAAGCCGAAACCTCGCTTTTCGCTTTCAGTTCAAACTCAGGCGCTTCATCCTACGTTGTCCTCTTTGAACTGATCATAAGCGGTTTCGACGGCGTTCTTATAAGTGAGACCGCTTTTCTCAATCAGGATGTCACCGTTGTTGTCTATCAAAGTGAAGGTGTACACAGGATTCGAGTCATCAACAAACTTCAACGGCTCCGGACCCCAGACAAGATAATCGAAATCAGCGTAGTCTTGGATGTTAGCGGCCATGTGTCCGCTCTTGTCATTCAGGTAAGCGATTGAGTGATCGTTCATTTTCTTCACCTTTAACGTTGTTAGCTGTCCATATCGGACAATTGAATTATCAGTCAGTCATGACGGCTTATCAAGCGCTTCAAAGCGGATCACCACAGCTCCGAGGTGCAAGACGCTTCTTATATAAGGAACGCGCGAATACACTTACACAAGTGGCTTTTCAAGCGCGCCGCTTATACTAGCCGTGGTGCTTATAGTTGGCGGCGGCTCTTATACCGTGGTGCTGGTGCATGCTGTCACCATGGTGAGCCACGGCTGCCACGGGAGTTTCCTCTCCGGCACGCCTAAGCCTCTCTTTGAAATCGCTTTCCATTTGCTGCCTCATATATATAGTCGCTTATAGGGCGCCTTTCTATATGCGCCTTATAAGGCAGCCACGGCGAAAACGAGTCAAAAAAAGCCTGACCGAAGCCAGGCTAAACACTAAACACCAAGGAAACGGTGTTGGGTTGGACATCTTACATGAGCAGATTTGCCCACTCTTGAAAGGCCTCATCGACAGGCTTCCAGTTGAACTCGCCTTTCTCAAAGCACTCATCGGTCCAGGCTTCTATAAGTGACGCATCTGCAGTCTCAAGCCAATGCTGTATAGCCGCCTGGCGTTGGTCTTCATGTTCGTCAATCGGCGTATAAAGATGCGAAACCTCTTGCCCGCCATATCTATTAATGAAGAAACTCGCAAAGCCATTATCGTTGTGGTAGGTATAAGTGTAATTGGCTTCAACTCTTTCCATTCGCACTGTAAGCATTTGGCCTCTCCTTTTCTCTGTCCATGCTCATACTATAAGCGCTTACACTTGGGTTTGGAAGCTCACCGATGACTTACACCAAGATGCTTATAGGTACATGCGCGCTGGCCGGAATTAGATAAACGTGGTCTCTTTTGAAAATGGGTGCCGATGGCTTGTGTAAGATTTTTCTGTGGGAGGCTTTTTTATTGTCTGGATAGCCATCAAAAATCTCTCACCCCTCTCCCCTATAAGTCTCTAAACTTTCCCTACGCTAAGCTTCTCTCTTTCTTTCTTTCTCTCTACGGCTATAAGTCTCTCTCTTAAGCTTTTTCACCTATGAGCCTACCGACTTCTTTAAGCCTTAAACTCCCTCTGCAAGCTATACCATTCCGGAAAGAGGAAGGCGTGAAACAATAATGCTCTCTCTACAAGCCATCTCTTAAGCTTTTTAAGCCATGCGATTCTTGTCTTCTTCTTCATTACCTTTTTCCTTTCTTACGCCTGGAATGGATAGACTTACTCTTTGGTCTCTTCTTTGTTCCGGCTAGGATTCCTTTATGCTTGTAGCCGAAGCTTTTGAGTGCTCTTATATCTTCTCGGTGTTGATGGTAGTCATTAACTTTTACATGCATTTTTGGGTCTCCTTTTGTATTCGTTTTTAAGCGTTTGTTTTTCTCTTTTGATATGACGATGAGTATTTATTGAGAAGTCTTGTGGTAGAGCTTCTCAGCGCTTCCTATATTGTTTCCCTTGTGTCTTTTTATCTCTTATTTTAGCTGTGAGCAATTTGTGGGGCTTTATTATCTCTTACAGCTGGCTTTAAGCGTTTGTTTTTGTTGGTGTTATTGGCGCTTATATAAAGCTCTTATACTTTAATCTTTGGTTGTTACTTTTATGACGTCAGAAAATTGACTTAAGTTGTGTATTTGACGGTCTTATATAAGGCTATTTTTGAGCCTTATTTACCTCGTCATGCATCCATTGTGGGGCTGCTGATTTCCATGTTGTTTCGCCGAAGACTGCTTGCTGTAAGATGGCGTAATTTGGTATCTCTTCGAAAAAGAGCTCTTTTGTCCAGATTGGGAAGATTCCGAAAAGGCGCCATTCTTTGTAGAACTTCTGGAAGTGATCTTCAAAGGTTTCTGTGTACCCCTTGATCTTGTATGCGGTGGAGTAGCGGCGACATCTTATACGAGAGGTGATGAGTTTCATGTTGGGCTCTTATACGTAGCGTACATCTTCAATGACCGGATGGTGCGGAAGTGTAATGATTTCGCTTTCGTTTCTTTCGCCGAGATATGCCAATGTATGTTCTTTGGTCATTTCAGCCTGGATGACGATGGCTTTTTCACTTTTTCTTGTTAGGCGTCGAGCGAACCAGGCGGCCTTATCTTCATCAAGAGTCCATGACATGCCGAGCTCTCTGTTTGGCTTTGTTCCTCGATAGATGGTGAACTTCTCAGGTAAGCTCTTATAGCTGGCGAGGTCATCATCTGACATGAAAAGGTTTTTGTTGAAGGCTTCGTATTTGAAGAGGTTTTCCCAGGCGGTTTTGTTTTGCCAGATGTTTTCGCTGTCTACCCAGATTTCGGCGAGTAGTTCGTTGAACTCTTCGTCGGTTAGGAATTCAAGCGTTTGTAGGAAGGCGTCAAGGCGATAAGGTCTTTCATGTAAGAAGATGAATCGACTCCATTTGCCTTCGTCCCAGAGCTTGGCCATATGATCCTTGATCAGGCGATAACGCTCGTTTACCAGAGCGTTCATGTTTTGGCTGTGAGGCACCGAGTAGCAGAATGGATGTTTGACCATCTCCATACCGCCATCTTCTGCCGGAGTGTAATAAGGCATGAGGTCTGGGTGTAGCTCATCCTTGGTGTTGAGAAGCGTTTGAAAATCATTCATTGGCTGCACCTCTAAATGTCGTAAAAGCCACTTTCGAATTTAAATCCGCCCTTTGGGATTTCGCTGTGGTACTTGAGGTTTATCCAGATTTGAAGCTCTTCGGCGTTTTTATCGTAGAATTCGATATATCCGAACCTGTCAAGCCTAAATCCAACAGCATCACGCGGAACAAAAATAGGCATGACTGTAATATTTGCGTTTGTGTCTTCAAGTTTTCCGTAAATATAGCGAGGCGGGTCGTTCTTCCATGCTTCCAATACACCTTTGAGGAATTCCAATTCATCTTTGGGTCGGTGCGGATCGTAATACCGATACTGATAAGGGGTTTCATCACAACTTCTAAATCCGGTTGTCAGTGCTATGGGGCATTGAGAGCAAAGTTGTACGGTTGATTGACCTTTGGCATATTGCTGACAGCAAGGGCAATCTATAGAACCTCCATCTTCAGCTACGCCAGCAACAATCCTTTCCCACTTTTTAACGGAGCCTTTCAGGGCTTTAATTGCCAAGTTATGATGCTGCGCTACCAATTTATCTTCTTTGTTCATTGCAGGTCTCCTCGCTCAACAAAGCTATACGGTTCACCTTGACCGACAACAATGTGGTCTAGCGTTCTTATATCGAAAAGCGCCAGCGCTTCTCTCAGTTTTGTGGTGATCCGCCTGTCGCTCATACTCGGCTCAGTCACCCCTGACGGATGATTGTGCGTAAAGATAACTGCTGCTGCATTTTGCTTTAGCGCCTCTTTAGCGACCTCGCGTGGGTAAACGTTGGATTGATCAATTGTACCCCTGAACATTTCGACGTAATTGATCAGTCGATGGCGATTATCCAAGAACAAAACGCCGAAAACTTCATGTTCGAGCCCTGCCAATTTCAGTCGGCAGAAATTCTTCATGTCATCAGGGGAGCTTACAGTCAGGCTCACGCCATACTGCATACGCTCCTCCAGCACACGAACGGCTTTTTCAATGATGTCATTGCTGGTCATTGTTTGGCCTCCATTTTAGCGTGGATTTGATTGTCGCCTTCGCACATGTTTGCGTCCCAAGCGCATTCGATATAGGCGTCGATGAACTTGCGGCAATTGGTATATTGCTGTTCGGTCTTTGCGTGTTCAGACGCCAAAAAGCACATCAAGGGGATCGCATCAATCAAGTCTTTATGCTGTGGCATACACTCATTCACCTCAACAAAAGCATTTTGAATCAATACTTCATCGAAGCAGGTCATTGATGGGTATCCATCAAAAAAACCGTCGAAGTTGATCATGCGATCTGCGAGTTTTTCGGCGCTCTTCATTTGCTGCATCTCCTGTTGCTGTTCCATGATGTAAGTATGCATTGACTTACTTGGGCAATCAACAAAATACAATCCGAGAGCCTATTTCTCAGGAACCACGATGATGTTGGCGGGATAGCCGTCATGATTGATGAGGGTGTGGCGCACGTACCACTCGTCGCAATTATCGTCGTAGAAAACGGTGTCAATTTCTCGGCACTGAGTTTCTTCGCCAGTCTCTTCATCTTCAACCCACACACGTCCGTTAGAGTGAGGTCTTAACACTCTCCAGGCTCTCATGATTTCGCCTTGATTTTCTTCTCAATCCACCCATTACATAACGACGTCTGAGAGCGGGCTAGAGACATAAGACCACGCTCACGAGCCTTTATCTCGGCGGGGTGATTGCATGGAGCGGTTTTGGCTAAATGAATTGAACCGCCCCAATATCGACAATTACCGCAATTGTTCATGCTGCATTTTCCAGTTGCAAAAGACCATTGTCGGCGCTAAAGCCAGGAAGCTCTGGCAATCCCTCTTCAAAGGCTTTCGTGTAGCTGTTTTCGGTCTCGTAATTATTAACCACAGCCTTCTCTTCCTCATTCATGGCGCTATAAGACTTCTTACCGTAATCTCTCGGCAGCCAGTTCTTACGTCGACCAACTGCAGTGTTGAAGCGCCGCAAAATGCCTTCATCTTTAAAGGTCAAATGCATTGTCCCCTTCTTAAATACGCTAATCCGGAAGAAGGTGCTTTCAACGTTACGTGTTTGACCTTGTTCAAACGCCGCTTCAAGCGCTTTGGCAATGCTCACGTATTCCTTTTCACCGTTGTTGAAATAACTCATGACCTTATCAATGTCGTCAAGAGTGCGCGCCTTACCCCGAGGAACCTTCCACTTTTCCCAGGTCGTATCCCAAAAGCTGTAGTAAGGCTGAATCACTTTGTTATTAACCTTGTAGGCGTCATTCGTTTTCCAGCCGTTGTAATGCAGAATGTTTTGTGAGGTTTCGTCGCTCCAGGCGTACTGGCGTGTAAAATCATCAAACAGCTTTTCAGCCGCATCCATTAGCGTATCCATGTAGCTGCCGGAAAGATTCAGGATAAATTGGCGAATATTTGCCAAAGTGAAATCCATTGACGAATTCTTGGCGACGGTTGACAGAAAAGCTTGACGCTTTTCTTCGGTTAGCATCTCAGTGATCTCTTTGACCTCGACAGCCTTCTGCCAATAATCCAAGCGAAGACGCGCCAAGAACTCATTAACCTGTATTTTGACCTTCCGTGTTGAATCCTTGTCTCTAATGTAACCTTCCATTTCAAGCTTGAGATATTTACCGATCCAGCGCTCCCGCTTGTAGAATTCAAGGATTGTCTCAATCCCCATCTGGCGTGCGTGCTCAAAGCGCTTCACAAGCGCTGCCATGCTGTCTTTCGTGACAAGCGCTGTCTCGCTATCATCCAACTGTGGGTCAAGCTCCTGAGCGACGTCATCCATTCCCTTAGTCATTGCCTCACTGAAATCTACATACTTGACGATATGGATCAGCGCCACCTCAACGGATGTTTTTCTCTCTGCGGTTTCGAACTCACCTTCAAGAAATTCAACATCCGCCTTTAACTCAATGAGGCGCCGCATAAGGTCTTTGCGCGTGTTGGTATGCCTGTTCTTCAACGTTTCGGCGTTAAGAAGGCAGACAATTTCGCCGGAGTAAAGAACGTCGATGGCCTTCAGCAGATGCAAATCGCCATTTGAGAACGGCGGGTTCATGATGATGGCGTCGAACTGATCACCACCGGCATAATTGAGAAAGTCAGAATCGACCAAGCGATAATCTTTACCCCGCAATGTGGCTTGGAGGTTTGAATCCTGCTCGATGGCATGATAATTCACATTGTCATAGTGGCCTTCTACTCTTTGATAAGCCTCTAATAGATTGCCTTTTCCGGCAGAGGGGTCGAGTACATTCTTGATTTTCTTCCGGTCAAGCTTGGCAATCATTTTGTCAGCCAAAGCTTGAGGCGTTGGGTAGAACTCCTTGACGTTATTAAAAATGGTCATCCTATGTAAGCCTCCCACTTTCCAATTTCAGTGTTAAAGATGTCGAGGCGAACAGCTCCAGCGTTGGGCGTTCCAAAATCCATAAGCGGATCACCTTCAATGCCACACTCTTCGGACATTAAGCCGCTGTAGTACAGATTGCCGTCATCGTCGTACATCTTGAATCGAATGGTGCATCGCTCTTCGATTTCATTTTGGTTTGCTCCATGAGGCCCAAAAATCATGACCTCCTTTCCGTCGAGATAATCATGATTGACCATCCAGATATAAGGCGTTTGATATTTTTCAGACATAACAGAACCTCATGAGTGCATTGGGTGGGTGTTGATTGCCCACGTTGCAAGTTCAATGCAGGCGAATTTAGGGTAAATCAGATACTGATCGGTCAACTCGTGATACAGGTCGGGCTGATAGATTGGTGACTCTTCTATAACGCCGCTTAGCTGATCGTTGTAATCACCGATGACGGCTTCAACTTGATCGTCGAACTCCAAAGAGGCCAACATCCCTTCAGCGTCACCAACCTCAATAGAGCCGTCTTCGTAATCCTTCACCCAACAGTCAATTCCATTGGTTACAAATTCATAGCGTTCCATAAAACCTCCTGATCACTTCCATGTGTTCAGTATGCTATGACTTACTTGGGGAAGCAATTCTACCTTTGTGATGCACCTTCGCAACAATCACCTTTGATGCAGCATTTGATGGTCTGCGATAGTGCATCGTTGGTGATTGCAATTGCCGTGTTGTCGGATGTGACTTCAGGCAGATGCTTGGCCAGATCAGGATAGTTTTCCTTTACCTGTTCGTAAGTTCTACAGGCGCTAAGTGCCGCCCATGCATCGGTGATCAATCGGTCAAGATCATTGACGTATTTTTGGCGATCTTCGCTAAGCTTGAGAGCCTTCTTGCCAATCTTGCCCGTTGATGGGAATTCAAGAGCTCCACCCCGACCAATGATGCGACTTGAGCCAAAGCGGAAAGAGCGAGCGCCTTTCACACGCATTTCTTTGACATTGACCAAGCGTTGCCCATAAGTGTTTTTCAGGTCATCAACGGAAGAGCCTCTATTTCTCGGGCGATAATACGAAGTCAGATTGGTAAGGGTAACCCTTTTACCATCCTTACCAATCAGGACGATATCAAAATCGTTATAAGAAACGAACCAATCTTGAGGCAGCTTGTCGAGAGTAGGTTGAATGTCGCCGTACATATGCATATATGCTTCTTCCGCCAACTCTTCGCTATCTTTTTTCAATTGAACCTCACGGTCTTTAAAGATCGAAATGATCACGGACTCTAGCGTGGCCATGCGGATGCTCTTGTTAAGGCGTTTTGCTTTCATGATACCTCCTGTAAGGTCATTGATTCATTGGCTTCTGGGTCGTGCTCCTCCGCATAAACCAAGCGGAGTATGCGACCCGCAGCCTCATGTGAAGTACCGCCAACATTCCAAAGATCATTGATAGTTGGATGTGGCGATGTGCGATATTGATAAATTACGGCAACTTCCCCATCTGGGAATGTGATGTGCCACTCGGGGAGTTCGACGGGAGAACTTGAATACTCATCAGTCTCGCCAAACAACATCGGACGGCCAAAAAGCTCAACCAGTTGCGCGTATTCAGCGTTCAAGTTGTAAAGGCAATGAAACTTTTTCAAGCTATTGCCGCCGTTGTTATGCGTCTTGAATTTCATCAGACTCACCTCGTCTCCTGTACTCTTCCGATGATTAAAGTATCCGACAGAAACGTCGGCACTTCAAGTCATGGATGACTTACCTTTTTGGTCAACAGAATGTAATCCTGTCGCCGTCGTAATCAACTTTGCCGTGTCGTTGGTGCCGCCTCCGTAACTTGCAATAGTCAAACTCATAATCTGTACCAAGTAACGGTTAATAAGTAGCCCCAAAGGACGCTCGCAGGCTCGCGCCAGGTTCGCGTGTGACCACACGTCAAAATAGCCATTGTCTTCCTCCTCGTTAATAGCGATTCTACCTATCTGTGTTAATGCGTCCGCCACCTAATTACCTGTTAGGCGGGAAAAGGTTCGATAGAGCGCGGCTCGAAAAGCCACTCTTCCTCATTCCCATATTCGCCGCTGTAATGCACGCGGAAGTCCATCACCACCTTATAAAGACCTGGCGCAAATTCTCTGCTGGCGTCGAGGTCTTTCGTGTTGTAGCCAATGCCGATTTCTTCCGCGTTTTTATAGTCAAGCATCCCATCGGGCAGGTTCGGGTGTTGCACCACAAACAGAACGCCCCATGCGTCAACGCCGATTACCCATTCGCTGCCATTCGGATCGTCGTAACCTTCATCTACCTGCATGTCCTGCTGCTTTACGAAAGCATCAAAATCGCCTAACAATGGCATCAACTCGGACGCCTCACTCTTCGCTTCGCTCATCATTCGTCTCCGGTTATGCTGGTCGTTAGTTTTCGGTAATACAGGCCAGTTTCGTACCGGCCGGCACGTCAATTTCCAGGGTAGTGGTGTACCCCTTAGCACCCCAGCGCATAGGCCAATCCGGCAACGCTGCATCCTCTTCCGTGCAGATGCCGATGCTCCACACTCCGGTATGGGTATATATGCCAGTCACCACCAAGCGGTTACCATCGGGATCTTCTGCAAGAAATTGGATAGGGTCTCCGCTGGCGCAGTTGTCAAAGTCATCATTAGTTACTCCGTACTCACCAAAGGTGTCATCGGAGTGGCCTTCGAATTTTAGGGTGTTCATAGTTAATCCCTCAAAAACTAACAAGTCGTGTAAGCCGCTCTGCTCGGACGGGCTACCGCCCGCCGCTTCACAGAGACGTTATGTTTCTGGAGGCTCCAGCGAATATTTTTCGCAAAGCGCCTCTTCGATAAGTTTTGCCCGGTTGGTGTCGGGCTGCTTATCCATCCATTGCCATAGCCACTCCGGCAACTTCACAGAG
>Ga0180430_10002728_pt1 | contig 15717 bp, 13 predicted proteins | sample SS_ome_9_FD_132999 | JGI IMG/M metagenome (GOLD analysis project Ga0180430, IMG submission 132999) | Hypersaline lake sediment archaeal communities from the Salton Sea, California, USA - SS_1_S_2 metaG | ecosystem: Environmental > Aquatic > Non-marine Saline and Alkaline > Hypersaline >... | reverse complement strand
TGATCACCCAGACCCGGGCCGACGACGACATCCGGTTGCGGGTGGAATCGGTAGGCCGGGCCATGCCCGGCATCGAGGTCAAGATTGTCGACCCCGACACGGGCAAGGTGCTGGGGCCGGGCGAGCAGGGCGAAGTCTGCTGCCGGGGCTACAACGTCATGAAAGGCTACTACAACATGCCCGAAGCCACGGCCGAGACCATCGACGCCGACGGCTGGCTCCACTCGGGCGACCTGGGCGTCATGGACGCGGACGGCTATCTCGCCATCACCGGCCGCCACAAGGACATGATCATCCGCGGCGGGGAGAACATCTACCCCCGGGAAATCGAGGAATTTCTCTATCGCCTGGAGGGCATTGCCGACGTCCAGGTGGCCGGCGTGCCCAGCGAAAAGTACGGCGAGGAAGTGGGGGCTTTCATCGTTCTTAAAAACAGCCAGACCTATCAGCCCGAAGACATCCGGGATTTCTGCCGGGGCCAGATCAGCCACTACAAGATCCCCAAATACGTGGCCTTCGTGAACGACTACCCCATGACGGCCAGCGGGAAGATTCAGAAGTATAAGTTGAGGGAGATGGCGGAGGCGCTGTTCCCGGACAGGATATAGGGCCATCATTGACAGTCTGAGCTTGTTGGGCATCCAGCTGCTTATCAGAAATCCTACCGTAGGGGCACGGCACGCCGTGCCCCTATAGTTGCATGCTTTGTTTTGATCCCTTCCAAGCTGACCGGATTAAATCGATGGCCGGTCCCAGTATTTTTCTCCTCCCTTAACAAATTGGGAGGCATGCTCACCATCTTACCCTATCGCTATAACCGTATTTTCACCTAAATCGCCGCTATCGGGATCACCACCACCTGCGTCTGAGTTCAGGGACATGGACTTTACGACACATAAAGTAAAGAGACCAGATCTACTCTTGGCCCTTGGGGCTTGTAAAAGAAACATTCCATATCCCCCGAGTTCATATCCACCATTACGCGCTATCGCTACCCCAGTCCCATTCCTTCCTCACCTGCTCGACTTGCGCGAAGGTGGACGCCGCCAGCATCTGCCGGGCATATTCTTCCGCCCGGTTTACCGACATGGCGCGGATGGTTCTTTGCAGGGCAGGCAAAAATTGGGGGTCCACGCTCAACCGCCGGAGGCCGATGCCGATCAGGAACGGCACGAAATCTTTCTGATGGGCCACTTCACCGCATACGGAGACCGGGACTTGGCTGCCCGCCGCCCGTTGGATGATGCGGGCCAAGGCGCGCAGTACGGATGGGTGGTAGGGTTGGTAATAGGCCGAAACATGTTTGTTCGTGCGGTCGGCCGCCAGCATATACTGGGTGAAATCATTGGTGCCGATGGAGAGGAAATCGGCTTCCCGGGCCAGTTCATCGATGATCTCGACGATGGCGGGCAGTTCGATCATGGCGCCCAGCTTGGGTTTGGGATGGTGGGACAGGTTTTCCTCGGTCAGCATGGCCATGGCTTGCCTGACGGTCTGACAGGCGGTCCTGAATTCATCGATGGAGGAAATCATGGGAAACATGATGCCTAAGGACGGGGAGTGCGCACCGGCCCGCAAAATGGCCCGGACCTGCTGATCGAAGATGTCGCGGTGTTTCAAGGAGAATCGAATGGAGCGCAATCCGAGTTCCGGGTTGTCTTCCTGGAGCGTATCGAGATAGGGGAGCACTTTGTCGCCGCCCACATCCAACGTTCTGATCCAGACCGGGCGCCCGTCCATCTTGTCGAAAAGCCGTTCATAGACCAGCCGCTGTTCTTCTTCAGAGGGCAAATCGGAGCGGACGATAAACGGAAATTCCGACCGGTAAAGCCCGATGCCTTCGGCTTTGAGTTTCAGGGCCAGCTCCAGCTCGCTCAGCAGATTGATATTGGCCATCAGGTGAACGCGCGCCTTGTCCCGGGTCCGGGTTTCGGGGGCCATTTTTACGCCGCGTCCGGATGTTTTTCGGAGGGCCCGGTTGCGCTCGTCGTACCTCCGGCGGACATCCCGGGAGGGATCGACATACAGGGTGCCGACATCGGCATCCATGAGCACCGGGGTATCATAGGGGACCGTCAACAAATCGGGATACATGGCGATGATGGTGGGGATGTTCAGGGACCGGGCAATGATGGCGACATGGGAGGTGACGCCGCCGCCGGCCAGGATGATGCCGGCCACCGACTCGGAGGCCAGTTTGAGGATATCCGAAGGATAGAGCTGACTAGCGATGACAATGCGGCCATCCATGGGGCTCTGACCTGTCATCGGCTGTTGGCGCAGGTTGAACAGCAGCCGCCTCACCAGGTCTTCGATATCTTTTGACTTCTCCCGGATATAGGCATTGGCGCTCTTTTCGAACAGGCCGATAAAATGACGTGCCACCCGGCGGATCGCGGCCGGTGCGGAAAGCCCGTCGGTGATGAACTGCGTTATTTCTTGAACGAACCGGGGATCCTTCAGCATCATGTGGTGGGCTTCGAAGATCAGCACCGCGCTTTCCGGCAGCCGGCGGACCATTTGCTCCTGGAGCTGATGGAGCTGATCAATGGTCTTGGCCATGGCGCTCCGAAAATCCTTGAGCCCGGCATGGAATTGATCGTCGGCAACATCCTCCATCAGGGGATCTGACGAACGCATGGTCATCGCCGGTGCCAGGGCAAACCCATGGACGGCCGCTTCGCCCTTGAACATCCGCATGCCGGCGGGCATGCCGGGCGCGGCGGCCGTGGTGGCCGAAGGGGTGAGGGTCATCATCATGCGCGCGTGAGCGATGGTGCCGGCCAGTTGGGCGGCGATGGCTTTGAGCGCCAGCACATCCGCCGGGGTGAAGTAGTTGGCGTCGGTGTGCTGGACAACGAGGACGCCCGTCTTTTCAGCGCCGTAACGGATGGGAACCGACAGGAATGATTTGAAACGCTCCTCCATCGAAGATTCGAAATACTTGAAGCGCGGGTTAAGGCAGGCGTCACCTTCGCAAACCGGGGCCATCTGTTCGAGGGTCCAGCCGACCAACCCCTCGCCGAGCTCCATCCGTACCCGCTCCACGGAATCGGGGTGCAGTCCAACCGTGGCTTTGAGTACCAGGGTGCCCGAGTTGGCTTCCAGAAGGTAGATGGATCCGACATCGGCGTTCAGGTGCGAGGCGACGAGCTGAACGACCTGCTGCAGGAAGTTGTCGATGTCCTTGCTTTCCGACATCAGGTTGGACAATTCACCGATGTCGCAAATCAGGCTCAGGTGCTCTGTTTTGGAATTCGCCATGAAACAACTCTTTCTTGGGGTGCCGCACCTGGGGGCAGCCATCAGGGTTCACCCTTGATAGTTTGCGCAACCGCCTCCATAAGGCGCAAAAAGATATCATTATGAGGCCTGGTATGACAACCCGCCTGCGGCCCACGCTGCCCCGGGGGAAAGGGATGCCCTTGATGAACAAAACAATTCTATGTATGAATTGACAGGCGCATCGGTACTAAACCTGATACCATCCTTGAACATCTCTTCATCATCACCCCCCGTAAAGGAGCCGCGACGTCATGGCAACGACCCTGATTGAACACGGCACCATCGTAGACGGCACCGGCAAGCCGGCTTTTGCCGGCAGCGTCCTGATCGAAGACGACCGCATTACCGGTATTGTTCCCGAAGGCGCGATATTACCGGCAGCCGACAGCGAGATCGATGCCCGGGGCCTGGTCATTTGCCCCGGTTTCATCGACATGCACTCCCATGCCGACTGGGTCCTTCCGCTGTCGGACCACGCGCCGATTCTAAAATGCCTGGTGGAACAGGGCATTACCACCGTGGTCGCGGGCAACTGCGGCATCTCCCCGGCGCCCATGACCCCGGACGCCAGGGCGCGGACCGAAGTCCTGGCGTCCATCGTCACGGCCGGGGCGCTGGATTACCCCTGGCGCTCGATGGCCGAATATCTATCCCAAGTGGCGCACCAGCGCCCGCTGGTCAACATCGCTCAGCTCGTCGGTCATGCCACCGTGCGCTACGTGAACAGCCGCCGGGATCGGGGTGACATGAACCCGCAGGACCTTGAGCGCTGTCTGGAAAGCACGCGTCAGGCACTGGCTGAGGGCGCCTGCGGGCTGAGTTTTGGGTTGGGCTATGATCCCGGCATGTATGCCTCTCTGGAAGAACTGGAGGCTTTCAGCCGCGTCGTCGCCGAGGCCGGCAAACCGGTCACCATCCACATGAAAGCCCTCTCCCGTCTCTCGCCCTGCTATCCCCTGACCATGCTGGCGGCCCACAACATCAAGGCCTTGCAGGAAGCCCTGCTGCTGGCGGAAAAGACCAGCGCGGCCATTCAGTTGTCCCACTTTATTTTCGTCGGCCGAAAAAGCTGGCCCACCGTGGATGAAGCCCTGGACCTAGTTGATGCGGCCCGCGCCCGGGGGGTGGATGTGATGATCGATGCCTTCCCCTACACCTGCGGCAATACCACGATCCTGGCCCCCGTGCCCTACTGGTTCCTGGCAAAAATTCCTGCTGCCTATTCCAATGCGCTGTTGAAAGCGCGCCTGAGATTGGAGCTGGCCGTGGGTTTCCGCCTGCTGGGCTTCAGCTATCCGGACTTTCAGGTGATGGACAGCGGCATTCCCGGCTACGAGGACCTGAATGGTCTCCGGATCACCGAGGTCGCCGCGAAGTGGGGCTGCGCCCCCTTTACGGCCATGTTGACACTGGCGGAAAAAAGCCGGGGCGCCACCCTGATGCTCTATCACACTTACAGCGGTGAACCCGGTTTCGAAGGACCCCTGGAAAAAGTCCTCTCCCGCGACTACTGCCTCTTCGAGACCGACGCCGCCATCAAGGCCAACGGTCTGCCCAATCCTGCTGCGACGGGAACCTTCCCGCGCATTCTCGGTCGCTTCGTTCGGGACCAAAAGCTTTTTTCTCTGGAGGACGCTGTCCGCCGAATGACCTTCGCCTCGGCGGAGCGTTTTGGATTGAAAGATGTGGGATGCCTGGCGCCCGGCATGGCCGCGGACCTCGTCCTGTTCGATCCCCAAACGATCGCAGACAACCCTGGCGGAGACCATCAGGCGGCCGGCCGGCCCGAGGGAATCAAGCGGGTGATGCTCAATGGGCAAACCGTCGTGAAGGACGGGATTTATGTTGAGGGTGTCCGGCCGGGGCGGATATTGAAAGTATGAAGGGCAAGGCGCGCTATGGCCGCGCGCCGTCCCGACGCCATGGGTCCTAACGTCCGGGGGTCAGCTTTAGCAGGCGACCACCGGAACCGTCTTCGAGCACAAACAACGCCCCGTCGGGTCCCTGTTCGACCTCGCGGATGCGCTCGTTCCACTCAAAGCGTTCGGCTTCTTCGGCCTTGTCCCCGTTTAGAGTGACGCGAATCAGGGCTCGGGATACCAGTCCGCCGATCAGTGCATTGCCTTGCCAGTCGGCAAACAGGTCACCATCGTAAATCACCAGACCGGACGGCGCGATGGAAGGCACCCAATATGCCCGCGGGGCTTCGAACTCCGGGCGGGTGTCATGGTCGGGAATGGGGATGCCCGAGTAATGGTCGCCGTTCGATACGATTGGCCAGCCGTAGTTTTTGCCGGCGATGATGATGTTCAACTCGTCGCCGTGACGCGGCCCCATCTCGTGGACCCACAGCCTTCCGTCGGCATCGAACGCGATGCCCAGCATGTTGCGGTGCCCCACGGTCCAGAACTGCCTGGCGATTTCACCGCGGTCCTGCCAGGGGTTGTCGTCAGGCACGGTGCCGTCGTCGTTCAACCGAATCACCTTGCCGAGATGGCCGCCAAAATCCTGGGCCGGTTCCAATTTCTGGCGATCGCCGGAGGTGATGAACATCTTGCCGTCGGGGCCGAACGCGATACGATGACTGTAATGGCCCTTTCCGGTCACTTTGGGCGCCTGAACCCACAGCCTTTCCACGGAAGCGAGCTTGGGCGGACGGGTTTCAAGATCGAGCTTGGCGCGAACCACCACCGCCCCCCGTGTGCCGCTATCATCGCCGTCTTCGGCATACGACAGATAGACCCAGGCATTGCGTTCAAAATCAGGATGCAGCACGACATCGCCCAGGCCGCCCTGACCGCCATAGGCGACATCCCACAACCCCTGCACTTCGGTTTTCGATCCGTCGGGGGCAACATGCCACAGCCGACCTCTCTTTTCGGTCACCAGAAGCGCGCCGTCGGGCAGGAACGTCATGGCCCAGGGCTCATCGAACGTCGCAACCGGCGCGGCCGCAAGTTCGGTGCCCTGCGTACCCTCGATTGTAAAGTCGCCGGTTGCCGCCGGCACCGCAAATAGACTCATCGCAACTAAGAAGATCATTGTGCGCATGGGTTTGAATCCCTCTTATAGTGTTGTCGCGTTAACGGCTTGCGCCCTCGGCCCCGTATCCATAAACCATAATTTAGGGTGCCGGATGGCCGCTGTCAAACCGTCCGCTTGCCATGCCTAGCGACGCTTCCTCAGCCCTCGAGTTCGACGGCTTCCACCAGGACGCGGGCGGTGCCTTTGTCGTAAAACCCGAGCTTTTTGGCGGCGCCGGCGCTCAAGTCGATGATCCGGCCATCGACGAAGGGGCCGCGATCATTGACCCGCACGATGATTTCCCGTTTGTTCTCCAGGTTGACGACGCGCACGAAGGTGGGCAGGGGCAGATGTTTGTGAGCCGCGTTCAACCCGTTGGGGTCGAAGGCTTCGCCATTGGCGGTCATGTGCCCGTCTTCCTGATGGTAGGTTTCGTAGCCGTACCAGGAGGCCATGCCGGTCTCGCGATAGGTGCGGGCCTCTTCGACACTCATGGGCACGTAGCGCTTGCCCTTGACCACGTAAGGCGACGTCTTGACCCGCCCCTGGCGAATGGCTTCCTTCGGCGGCAATCCGTCGATGGATTCGATGTCGTCGTTCGTCAGGGCCCAGCTCAAGGGGGCCATGACCACCGTATAGGTAAACTTGCCGACATGGTAGACGGTCTTGCCGGCGAATTTAGTGACAGTATAGCCCAGTTTCAATGTGCCGACGGTAACATCATAGGTGGTTTCGACGATGCTGCAGGAAAGCAGACCAAGGCAGGCGGCGATCAGGATGAGTCTGGGCAAAGGCACGGTGGTGGTTTCCGGTTCCTAGAAGTTTTCACAAAAAGTCTTTTGGCCCCATAGCGGCGTTGGGCACCCATTAGGATTCCTCGAAATTCCGATATAGCCCTTCCGCTTGCGCCCACCGCGTAGCATAGATCAAAATTTTGAAATCGCTTCACTTCAAAGACAACAAGCAATCGGTGATATCCGACAGAAGTACCCCTATCACAGTTTCGCCCCATTGTGCACGGCCTGCTGCGATTGCCGCTGCCGGGTACCATTGGACCGGCGAGGGGTGTTGTCGCGTGCGGCCTTCCTGACAACGGTCTGAAAACGCTGTTTGAACTATCGGTGGCCTGCATCCCTTTCTCCCACGCCACGCATCCGCGATTCAGAAAGTAAAAAATACCCTTGTGCGAAGATACGCGCCAATGTTATAAGCATATACTCGTTACGTAAAGCTCAGAATGACAGGAAAATCAATTTCGGCGCTCTCCGGCATGCCCGACGGACCGGGGGCGTCATGCGCAATGCAACGCCTTTCCCGGCGGTTCGGGGAAGGGCAACACCAGGAAAACCACCATGGATAATTTCGATCAGTTTGTGAATGAATTGCAGGAAAAAATTTTTGATGAAGCCCGGGAGGCCTATGGCGAAAAGGGCTTTGACCGCTGGCGCAATCCCCGGCACAACGGCCGGATGGATGCGGCCGACAGTTCGGCCCATGTCACCGGCGACTGCGGCGACAGCATCGAAATCTTTTTGAAGATTGAAAACGACCGGATCCAGGACGCCGCCTATGTTACGGACGGCTGCGGCACCAGCAGCATCTGCGGATCGTTTGCCGCCGAACTGGCCATTGGGAAGGATCTCGACGCCGTGGCCGACATCAACGGGGATGCCGTCGAAAACGCCATCGGCCGTCTTCCGGACGAAGACCGGCACTGCGCGGACCTTGCCGCCGCCGCCCTGCAGGAGGCGTTGAGCCGATACATGCAGCGCACGGTTTCCGGAGAATGAGCAACCCTGAACCACAACAACCGATTGGGAGGGATTGAGAAATGACCAAAGTCGCCATGATCCGTTGCGAAAAAAACGAGGACCGCTGCCCCCTGACGGGTTGTTTCAATTGCCTGATGGCGGCGAAGGAAGGGTTTGCCGGATATCAGGACACCGTACCCGCCGGTGTTTTCACCTGCCGTTGCCCGGGCGACAATGTGGCGAATCTGGCCAAGATCCTCAAATCCAAGGGCGCCGAAGCCATTCATTTTTGCACCTGCACGTTTGCCGCCAAAACCGAGAACGGCTGGAAAATGGAATACGGCGGATTCTGCGATCACATCGATACACTAATGAAACAGGTTCAAGAAGCCACCGGGCTTCCCTGTGTCAAAGGCACGGCCCACCTGCCGGAAGGATATGTCCCGGAAAAACGCAGATGTGTCCATCCATAAGCCGCCTCTTTCAGCGCCGCGCGACGTTTTCACTCTATGGAAATCCTCGAAATAGCCCCCTATTCCGGCGGTTGCCACCCACCGCAAGGGACAGATCAGACGGGACGCGCCGCGGAGCGGGACAAATCGCTCGGGCCTTGTTCGACACCAAAAGGTGCCCTCGCTTCCGATAGGCGATCGACAGATCGGTCGGACCGCTGCAAGACGGCCACCAGAGCGCGTGAGTTTCCATCCAAACCCGGCATACAAACGCGAACGCTTGTACGCTTCGCCAACCTCCTCCCCAATTCGAACCGCCTTTATCGGAAAGGCGCGCCTATCCCCTGACCGCTACCACGCGTCCATTTGTACCCGCCGCCTCTTGACCTTCGGGGTTTTCAGCCCAAGGTTTGCAGTAGCGATACCCGCTTTTTAGCTATCTTGTTTCAAATGAAGGGCAGGAGGATTCCATGACGCCCAGCAGCAGACAAAATCGCCCGGAGGCCGGGTGGAACTTCGATAACAGCTACGCACGTTTGCCGGAGGTCTTCTATGCTCGACTGAACCCCGTACCCGTTCGCGAGTCGAAGCTCGTGGTTTTCAATAAACCGCTGGCCCGGTCTTTGGGACTGAACCCCGAGGCCCTGCAGGGCGATGAAGGCGCGGCCGTTTTTGCGGGCAACAAGATCCCCGAGGGGGCCGAGCCGATTGCCCAGGCCTACGCCGGGCATCAGTTCGGCTACTTCACCATGCTGGGCGACGGGCGGGCCATCTTGCTGGGCGAACAGGTGACCCCGACGGACGAGCGCTTCGACGTCCAGTTCAAAGGCTCCGGCAAGACGCCGTTTTCACGCAATGGGGACGGACGGGCGGCCCTCGGACCGATGCTGCGGGAACATATCATCAGCGAGGCCCTGCACGCCCTGGGCATACCCACCACCCGCAGCCTCGCGGTGGTGACCACGGGGGAGCCGGTGTTCCGCGAAACGCCCCTGCAGGGGGCGATTCTCACCCGCACGGCGGCCAGTCACATCCGCGTGGGCACGTTCCAGTACGCAGCAGCGCAGGGCAAACCCGACGCGCTCCGGACCCTGGCCGATTACACCATCCACCGCCACTTTCCGGATCTGGCCGCAGCCGAAAATCCCTGTCTGGCCCTGCTTCAAGCCGTCATGGAACGGCAGGCGTCCCTCGTGGCCCGCTGGCTGTTGGTGGGATTCATCCACGGCGTCATGAACACGGACAACATGGCCCTATCCGGTGAAACCATCGACTACGGCCCCTGCGCGTTCATGGACACCTACGACCCGAACACCGTCTTCAGTTCCATCGACCAGAACGGCCGCTACGCCTACGGCCGACAGCCGCAGATCGCCCAGTGGAATCTGGCCCGGTTTGCCGAAACGTTGTTGCCGCTCATTGACGAGGACCAGCAACAGGCCGTATCCCTTGCAACCGAAGCCGTCTCGGGCTTTCCGGACATCTTCCGCCATTTCTGGCTGGCGGGCATGCGGGCCAAGCTGGGGCTGTCGAACCAGGAAGCGGATGACGGCGCCCTGGTGGAGGACCTGCTCGATGGTATGCAGCGCCACGGTGCGGATTTTACCAATACCTTCCGCGACCTGGCATCCGGCGCCCTGCCGGAGGCTTCCGTGTTCCAGGCGTCAGATTTCAAGACATGGTTCGAACGCTGGCAGGCCCGGTTGAAACGGCAGCCCGATTCTCGGGAAACCTCCCGCCGGCTAATGAAAACCCGCAACCCGGCCGTCATCCCGCGCAACCACCGGGTGGAAGAGGCCCTGGCGGCGGCCACGGAGCGGGCCGACTTTACGGTCATGGAAAAACTGCTGGGGGTTCTGTCCCACCCCTACCAGGACCCACCGGAAGAGGCCGGCTATCACCTGCCGGCGCCCCCCTCGGCGGAGCCCTATCGGACTTTCTGCGGGACGTGACAGGCTGCAAATAGGAGGAACGACCGGATTGATCGGGGTCAACGCGTATTTCCCCCGGTTCGCGTGGTGGGGGCCTCATCGTGTCTTGACAGGGCACACAGACTCACATATTCAGAAAAATCCCCGTTCAAGCACAACCAATGACCTTTAACGCAGGAGGCTCTTTCATGGCGGACTATCTGATCAACATTTTTTTGGATGACGAAAAGCGCAAGCAAATCGACGCGGCCGGGCTGTCGGACAAGATCGTTGAAATCGGCGGCAAGAAGGCCGTTCAGGTGGAGATGAGCGCCAAGGAACAAAAGAAGCTGGCCAAGGGGTTTCCCGATCTGGCCTTCGACGCGTCCAAGGCCTGTGTGCTGCCGGCCGAGGCGGAAGCCAAGCTGGTGGGGATCATTGCCGAAATGAAGACCCTGGATGTCATGAAATTCGCGATTATGAAGCTTTACAATCCGCTGGCCGGCAAAGCCCCGCGCGCCGCAATGCGCTGATCGATGCGGCCGGGGCAGCGCCCTGGGCCCTATCGGCACTCTTTAAAAAGCCCCGCGTCTGAAAGGCCGCGGGGCTTTTTTTAGACCTGCCGCCCGATCGCAACCGGACGGGGTTGGGTGTTTCATCTCTTTTTCTTCTGGGCCTTGATTTTAAGGGCAACCTCTTTCCAGCGTTCCTTTTCCACTCGGTCAGCGCTTTTATGCTGGCGATCGGCCAAGTATGCCAGTTCCCGTTTCATTTTCCGGTAGTTTTCCAGCCGGTCTCTTGAGATGTCACCGTCATCGACGGCCGCCAGAACCCGGCAGCCCGGCTCGTGGGTATGGCTGCAGTTGGTGAAGCGACATCCCAGACGGAGTTTTTCTATTTCGGGGAATGCCGTTTCAATCCCTTTGTCGACCTCCCAGAAGGCAATTTCCCGGATGCCGGGGTTGTCGATCACCATTCCCCCCTGGGGCATCATGATCAGATCCCGTGAGGTGGTCGTGTGCTTTCCCTTGCCCACGTGGCTGCTGATGGAACCGGTAAGCTGTATGGGGCTGCCGTAGAGCCGATTCACCAGGGTCGATTTGCCGGCACCGGAAGACCCCACCATGGTCGTGGTCCGCCCTGGAGACAGATAGGGTTCCAGAGCCTTCAGGCCGCTGTCGTCGGATGCCGACACCAGATGGATGGGAACGCCGAAGGCGACCGCTTCCACGTCACCGACGAACGGTTCCGGGTCCTGGTGAAGATCGGCTTTGGTCAGAAGGATGACCGGCGTCAGCCCGCAGTTGTAGACCAGCGTCAGGTAGCGCTCGATGCGGCGCAAATTAAAATCCCGGTCAAGTCCGCAAACGATAAATACGGTGTCCAGGTTGGCCGCAATGACCTGTTCCTTTTGCGGCTGGGCCTCCTGTTTGTGATGAGTGCCCGAAGCGCCGCGGGACAAGGCGTTCTCTCGGACCAGCACCTTGGAAATCACGGCATCGGTCATAAGGACCCAATCCCCGGTAACCGGATACAGGTCGTCGGCATTATGGTTGAGCCTTCCGGCCAATGTGGCCAGCCTTTCGCGATTGCCGTCGCTTGTGCGAAAGCTGTTTTTGCTTACCCCGACCACTCGGGCCGGCATAACGCCGTCGTTGGCAAAGGGTTCCAGCTGGGCCTGAAAAAAGGACGTCCATCCCATCTGTGAAAGGCGATGCATGGTTTTGTTTTTATCTGTGTTATCTTCGATGCTCATTGTCGCGTTCATCCTATCGTTACCTGTTGTTTTGCCGATTTTGGTCAGCGCATGACCCCGCACGCGGCAAGGTATGCAGCCCACCGAGCATTTGATTGTTTTTAATATTTTGCGGCAGGGGAGGTTGCTGACAAAGGGGGCAACTATCGGGGTCGCTTCTCGAACCGATATCGGCCGGGTAACAGACGGGAGGAAATCAATCGGCCTTTATATGGAACCGCTTTGTTGGATACGGTAAAACGATGATCAATCCGCTACCCGCGGGGGAATCCCCTTGTCGGCAACGATTGTCACAATATCCATTAATTTCATAACCATAAAACCCGCTTTCTTCTGCTTTCGATAAATGCGCTTCCGTATACGATAAACCCGGGGGCTGTCAAGCATAATCCAGATCCCTTGCTGGCGGGGTACGGGTGACGAGGTCGCCGATTAAAAGGGGCCGGGCTTGAAACCTGCCCCCTTGCATAGAGGCTTCCCGGTTGGCCGCTATTCCAGGTACCAGCCCACCAGTTTAACCGAATGATAGTAGTTGACGGAGGCGCTGGGGGCATAGTGGCTCCGGTTTACCGGGCCGCGCAGCATCAGGCCGTGGTTGGCCTGGCCTGCCGCCCAGTCTTTGACCAGGTTGAGCAGATCGATATGGGCGGTTTCGTTTTCCCCGAACAGAGAAAAACTTCCGAGCAAAGTTCCCGGGTAAAAATCATACAGCGGCTGCGGGGAAGCCGGCCAGGCGCCGTTCAGCCGGTAGATGTCGCATTGGCGCGACACCTCCGAATTGCTGCCCGGCGGATACAATTCAATAGAATCGCCCTGCCGGATCATCAAGGCGGCCTCGACGATTTCCTTGCCCGCAAGCGCACTTATGTCGAAGGCCACCCGGGAGCGAAAATAGTATTCATCATAATACCGGCATTCCCCATGCGCGGCCTCTTTAACGAAATGACCGATCTTTACCTCGTGACTCCCGGGTTGCCGCCCGGGCTGAACCTGTGGCGCCGACAGGCAGTCCTGGGGGCCCAGGTCGCCGCCCCTCGCGTAGGCCCAACCGTTGGTGATCTTGGCGTCCAGGATGAAGGGCACTTTTTTCTTGGCCTTTGCGGCAACGATGGTAAACACTCCCGATAGGCCGCTAATCTTGTTGTCCGGGGTCGTGATTTTGACCCTGTAGGAGGTGCCCGGCCAGGCGTACGTCTGGGGTGCCGGCCAGGCAAGGTAGGCCCCGCTGTTGGCGGCACGGCTTTTAATGGCTTCCCTGACCTGCCCGTCCTGCGCATCCACCAGCAGGATGTTGACCGTCGGGTAGGTGCTGACAGGGCCCTTGTTCCACTTGATGGGCAGGGGTTGGCCCGCCTCATTTTCGGATCCCTCTACGGGGCTCTGAACCGGGATGACCAAAGAAACCGCCAGCGCCGGTGTCTTTGGCTTCAGCGTCAGGTCCTTGGCCTTTTCAACCGTTATTTTCGGATGCACAGTAAATATCAAATGGCTTGTATTGTTGGTTTCATTCAATTCGGAAACCTGGTGGGCAGCATCAGTCGAAAAGGTAAGCCGGTATTGGCCGGGAGCCCATTTTTCCGCAAGATTGGCAGGCGGCCAGGCATAGGTCATGGATAGTCCGGGATCAAGCGGCTGGATATCAATGGTGCCGTCTAAACCGCCGGGACAACCCGTGCCGCCCAGCGGCTGGCAGGCGATTTTCAGTTTGCTGGCACCGGCCGCGGCGCTGCCCTGGTTCAAAACCGTCATATTCAGAACGGAAGCGGTGCCGATTGGATCACCCGCCCTGGGCGGTGATGACCAGGACGGTGTTTTCACGACAAGATCCGTCGTGGCCTTGACCGACATCGCCGCCGAGGGGCTCGCTGGTTTTAGGATCGGTTTGAGCGTACCGCCTGCCGCATAGGGTGCCGATGTGGCGATAAACACAGCGAGCACCATCCCCGTAAACAGCCTGCACGACAATTTCAATAAGTGTGACGTCAAGGTCGATCCCCCATCCAAGAGTGAAAGAGAAGCTGCACTGTTACAGGTTAAGTTGCACGTGAAGCACTTAAGGTTCATTCTATCAGCCGCCAGAGGCAAAAAGCGGGCGGGCGGAGACGGTGTACATTTTACGGATCATATGGGAATATGTCCTCTTTTCAAGGAAAACTCTGAGGAACGCCTATTCAGCAGGATAAAATCTTCGATCCTTGCGACAAACCCAATGGAAGAAACCATGAAGATGCCAAGGTTGACGCTGCTGACCCTCGGTGTCGCCGATCTCCAGGAGGCCACGCACTTCTATGAGGCGGTTTTAGATGCGCTCCCCAACCGGTCTTACGAAGGCGTAACCTTTTTCCAACTCCCCGGAACCTGGCTGGCGCTATACCCGCTTGAGAAACTGGCCGAAGACATCTCGCCCGACGTGCCGACAACGGGCCGGGGGTTCAGCGGCATGACGCTGGCCCACAATGTCCGCAGCAGGGACGAGGTCCTTGCCATTGTAAACCGCGCCCGGTCGGCCGGCGCGCGCGTTGTCAAAGAACCCCAGGAGACCTTCTGGGGTGGCTTCAGCGGCTACTTTGCCGATCTGGACGGGTATTATTGGGAAATCGCCTGGGGGCCGATGTTCGTGTTTGCGGAGAACGGCGAAATGCGGTTCAAGGGCGACGCATAACGGCTGCCGGCCTGGCGACCGGCGCTTTTCTCACCGGATTAAAACCCTTAACGCGGACGAAAACCATGATCGACATCATCGACCATCTGCCCGAAGCCCATGTTCCGGAGGGGGTGCGACTCTACTACACCGGCCTGGAGGTCAAGCTGGGACCGGTTTTCGGGCCCTTGGCGTCAGCCCTGGACGTGCTGCCCGGCAGCATTCATTCCACCCGCTGCCTTACAGCCCTTTCAGAAGGGCGGCTGGCGGGCATCCTTGGCATCCACGACCAGCAAGGCAGCTTTCTGGAACCGTCCTACGGCACGATGGTCCGGCATTACGGACAGATTTCCGGGACATTTCGCACCATGCTGCTCATGCTGCTGGATCACAAGGTGCCCCCGGGAGATCTCTACCTCGACGGGATCGTGGTCGACCCGTCGCTGCGAGGGCAGGGCATCGGCAGCGCCCTCATGGCCGCGTTCGAACACCTGGCCGGGGAGAACGGTTTCACCACCGTCTCTCTGGAAGTCATCGACACCAACCCCCGGGCCCTAAGCCTTTATGAACGCCTGGACTACCGGCAGATCGCGACCCACACCATGGGCCCTTTCAGCCGCTTGTTCGGCTTCCGCACCACCCATCGCTTGACGAAACCCATCCGTCCTGTGGATCATGAAACGCTTTTGACGGTCCGTCGCCCTTGAAAGGAAACGACGGAACCCATAGTATGGTCTGGAAGCAAGATTTCGCCCACATGAAAAAAGGAGAGCCGCCTGCTCTTCGACATGGCCAGCAAGGGCTACTGGTCCCTTGGCTCTCGTGTGGGCAATGCCTGGGGAGAAGGAAAAAAGCTAAAGCGCAAGCTGCAATAGGGTTGCAAGTCGGGTAGATTTGG
>Ga0180430_10002723_pt1 | contig 15733 bp, 14 predicted proteins | sample SS_ome_9_FD_132999 | JGI IMG/M metagenome (GOLD analysis project Ga0180430, IMG submission 132999) | Hypersaline lake sediment archaeal communities from the Salton Sea, California, USA - SS_1_S_2 metaG | ecosystem: Environmental > Aquatic > Non-marine Saline and Alkaline > Hypersaline >... | reverse complement strand
GGAAGGTTCCTCTGGGTATGCCCGTACAAAGTTCTCTCACTGGTGTTAAACAGATAAATCTCATCCATTGCCCTGGTAATTCCAACATAACATAAGCGTCTTTCTTCCTCCAGTCTGTCCGCACTTTCCGTGATTGACTGGTATGAAGGGAAAATACCTTCTTCCATACCAATTATGAAGACTGTGGGAAATTCAAGCCCCTTGGCACTATGCAGGGTCATAATCGAAACGTAGGGGCCTTCTTTTTCTTCATCCGCATCTGTTGACAGGGCAATGTTGGAAAGAAATCCTTCCAGGGTCATTTCATCTCCGGTCAACTCCGGGAATTCCTCCATTGAGGAAAGAATTGCACTCTTTAGCTCCCGGATATTTCCAATCCTTGACCTTGCTTCAACTGTACCCTCCGCCTCATACATCTTGACCAGACCAGATGCCTCAATAACCATGTCATAGAAGTCGTCAACAGGCAGTTCCTTGGCAGCTTTGCGAAGTTTTTCTATTATTACTGTGAATTCCTTTACCCTGTTTTCAGCTGAGCGAAGTATACTGTAATCCCCTGCACGAATTGCAACATCATACATATCCGAACCAAGGCTTGCAGCGATTTCTTCAATTCTGGTAACCGTGGTCTTACCTATTCCTCTTCTTGGCATATTGATGATTCTCTTGAGCTGAACGTTGTCATCAGGATTCAGCGCAAGTTTCATGTATGCAATTATGTCCTTTACTTCCTTCCGCTGAAAGAAACTGGTTCCTCCGAAAACCTTGTATGATATATTCCTTGTCTTAAGTGCCTGCTCAAGCCTTAGTGACTGTGCATTGACCCTATATAGAACGGCAAACTCATCCAGTTTCCTTCCTTTTTCTGTTTCCTCTGCGATAATGGATGCAACTTTCTCAGCTTCATTGAAATCATTTGATGCAGTCATACATTGGACCCTGCTTCCGTCACCCTTTTCGGACCAGAGGGTTTTCCCTTTTCTTCTTGCATTGTTTCTTATAACATCATTGGCCGCTGCAAGTATATTCTTAGTGGACCTGTAGTTTTGCTCAAGTCTGATGGTCAAACATCCTTTGTAGTCCTTTTCGAACTCAAGGATATTCCTGATGTCTGCTCCCCTCCATCCGTATATGGACTGGTCGTCATCTCCTACCACAAATATATTTTCATGTATCCTGGACAAAATATTAGCCAATTTGTACTGAGCCAGGTTCGTATCCTGATATTCATCAATCAGAATATGGCGGAACAAGTTCTGAAAATATCCCCGTATTTTGTCGAAATTTTCCAACATTGTTACAGCATTGAATATCAAGTCACCGAAATCCATGGCATTGTACTCAAGCAGTTTTTTCTGGTACAGTTCATAAACTTCAGCAACACCCGACAGTCTGTAGTCCCCTTCATTGCTTTTCTTGTATTTCTCCGGATCAATGAGTTCATCTTTTGCCCTGCTTATGCTGTGGACTATCATTCTCGGCGGGAATATCTTTGAATCCATATTTAATTCTTTAAGACAATCCTTGACAAGGGTTTTCTGGTCTTCCTGGTCATATATGACGAAGTTTTCCCTATAGCCGAGACTGTCCGGGAACATCTTGAGCATCTTAAGGCATATGGAGTGGAATGTACCTGCCCATGGGAACCATACGCTTTCCCCGAACAACCTTGCGACCCTTGTTCGAATCTCCCTTGCAGCTTTATTGGTAAAAGTTATTGCCATTATTGACCGGGGAGGTACATTTTTTTCCATCACAAGATAAGCAAGTCTGTGGGTAAGAACGCGGGTCTTCCCGCTTCCCGCTCCGGCAAGAATAAGGACAGGTCCGTCTCCTGCCAGCACTGCCTTTTTCTGCATTTCATTAAGTTTACCTGTTATGGTGTCCATTGTACCTCCGATGATGCTTGATTAAGTATATAGATTATATCATGCAATTGCCCCATTCAAATGAATCATGGCAAATTGGAGAAAATATATTTATTCAGATGTTTATGTGCTAATATATCATTGCAAAGGGAGGAACACATTGAAACGGCTGTTCATAATTCTTATTCTGATATCATTGATTTTCCTTATTTCATGTACAAATGATAAGATGCCTTCAGGCACATTGAGCCCTGAGCCTGTTGAAAATACAGAATCGCCTCAGGCAATGGTTTCCTCTGAGCCGACAGCAGCTCCCACCGCAGCACCAGTACCCTTTGAACCTGCTGAATTTATAAAAGGCACCTATGAACTGAAGGATGATACCAAACGGCTTTATATTGACGTTGAGTACATCGATCCTTATGCTTTTGATACAGGTACCGTTGAAAGAATCTTCACAACCGCCGTAAAAAAAGATATGGACGATATGATTGAATGGATAAAAGCTTCTGCCCTCGAGTACCCTGCTACTGATGAAAATATGGTTTCCTACGGTCTGTCATCCTTCCTTGTAATAACGCGTAATGAGGAAGATTTCCTAAGTGCTTATGTTGACTACCATACATACACCGGCGGAGCTCATGGAAACCTTACAAGAATTCCATATGTTTATGACAGAAACGGTTTCAGATATGAAGCACTTCAGGACATACTGTCCGAGGGAATAACCGTTGAAAATGCAGAAACTGAAGTCAATCGACTCATGAAGGAAATAATTGAAGAACAGGGTTCCATGTTCTACGAGGACAGTATTGCATTTGATGAACTTTATTCCCCGCCCGGCTTCTATATCAAGGACGGCAAACTTGTAATATTCTTCCAAACATATGAAATAGCCCCCTACGCAGCAGGAATACAGGAGTTTGAGATGCCTGCAAATTTCATTTCGACAAATTTTCCGGCAGATGATTTGTCGACGGAGAATGATTAGTCGGCGGCGGATGATTTTTCGAAATAGCAAGAAAAAGCACCTCCGTGACCGAAGGTGCTTTTTATATGCTTTGGAGGAATTTAGATTTCAGGTTCTATCAGACCGTAATTACCATTCTTCCTTTTATAAACAACATTTATTTCATCATCATCCGAATTCCTGAACATAAAGAACTCGTGTCCAATGAGTTCCATCTGAAGAATTGCTTCTTCCACCGACATCGGTTTGATGGGGAATTTCTTTGATTTTACTACTGAATAGCTGTTTTCACTGCTATCCTCAGGCAGCTCATAGTCGTCAAATGCACCTGAATGGAATTTCTTTTCAAGTTTTGTCTTGTGCTTTCTTATCTGCCTGTCAATTGTGTCTACTGCCTTGTCTATGACACTCAGGGCATCATGGTTCTTTATTTCCGTTCTATAAACCATACCCCTGTGGACTATCGTTGCCTCCAGTTTTACGAAACTGCCATGCTTTTCCGTACTAAACGTAAGGTCTGCCTCTGCTTCCCTTCTGAAATACTTTTCAAGCTTGCCGAACTTTTTTTCAGCCCAGTCACGTACATCATCGGTTACATTCATATGTCTTCCGCTGATATTGATTTTCATGTCCATCGCTCCTTTCGTAGAGAAATATCAGATATGTTACAGGTATTATATACCCCGTCACATCGGTCTTCAATTAACCATTTTCAAACTGTCGCAAATATCTTCCAAACTGTCATTTCAGTAAAGAACCTTTACAAGATAAAGTCCGTATCCAGGCAGTGTTCTGCCGGCTCTTTTTCGATCAAGACCTGAAATAATGTCAGGTATTTCCCCGGGTGTCCTTTTACCGGTTCCGCACTCCAGCAGAGTACCGGCAATTATCCTTACCATGTTATATAGGAAACCATTTCCCATGATCTCCAGGCTGATTAATTCGCGTTCACGCACGACTGACAATTGCTCAATGGCCCTTACAGTATTTTCAACTGAACTACCCGATGCCATGAATGCCCTGAAATCATGTGTTCCGATAAATTGAGCGGCTGCTTTTTGCATTTCCGGTACATTTATGGTTTTCCCATATCTATAAGCCTTGTTTTCCCAAAAAGGTGACCTTTGCTGGCGATTGAAAATAAGATATCTGTAGGTTTTTCCCTTTGCAGAAAACCTTGCGTGGAAATCCACCGGGACTTCTTCCGATGATACTATGGATATATCGGAAGGCAACCTTGGATTAAGACTTTTTGAAATGTTTTCTGCAGGTATTGTACATGATGTTACAAAGCTTGCCGTCTGACCCAGCGCATGCACCCCAGCGTCAGTTCTTCCCGATCCATTTATTCTTATTGTTTCACCGGTAACATCAAACAAGGCTTCCTCGATTTTCTGCTGAATGCTGATTCCATTATTCTGAACCTGCCAACCACAGTAGTTTGTTCCCTCATATTCAATTTTAATAAGAATATTCCTCATTCGAGAATAAACCTCCGGTTACAGGGTTTCCCTTGTACAGTAGTCTTGGTTTGGAATCAGCTCATCGATATCTGTTTCAGTTCCGTTTTCAAGCAGATCTGCAATCTTGTTTATTACAGAGGCACATTCCTGTATGGCTTCAGAAAGAAGGTCTCCGAAAGAAAGTTCAAGGTATTCATCTCTTCCCGGCATTTTCCATGACCTTCTTCCCAGATTCAACACATCAACATCCTGAAACTCCCCGTCAACATAGCATTTTCTGGGAAGGGGAAGTCTGTTAAGTATTTTCTTTTTTCTATCACCTGGATCATACAAGATGTCGAGGACTTTTCTCATATTGGAAAGTGATTTATTTAAATCAGTACTACTGATTACTTTTTCCTGAGTTTCATATATATACTTGGATAAATAGTCAGCTATTACCGGCGGGAACTTTCCAGAATTTATCAGCTCGGAAACATTTGTCCTGGAAGCAGACAGTCTCTTCTCCTCAGCCCACAGTCTTGTATCAATGGTTGCTTCTATTTCATAATGGGTCAATTTCTCCCTGCCCCCGTCAGATGTATAGCATCCGTCCTCAATCATACTGTAAACATACGGATGTGCTGTTTTATCACAATAATAGTGGCACATGAAACCAAATATATACACAAGAAGAAGTTCATAGTCCTCACCTGATAATGTCTTCAGCTTCTCAATGGCATCCTTGAAGAACCTGGCTGTTTCCGTATGATGCATTTTTTCGCCTGTTTCCCGGATTGCACTACCTATTGGATTCCATGGTTTGTAATAAAAAAGAAAGTCAGGTCCCTGGGCTGCCAGATTGTATAATTTTTGATTGTCTGCAATAAACTGCCTGATGTTTGTATCTTCCGTTAACTCCAGTACGCTTTCAGCGAAGAGGATGTGTGTCAGTATGTCCGGCATATGATCTCCTAGTAAATAAGTTCAGTTTCATTCTCATGTAAGCATGATGAACTTTGTACAATTATATCACTTTTACAATAATTCAACATAAATTTATCATATTACTGCTTAACTTGTTATATGCTTATTGAAGAACAACCCTTGATATTATAAAATTAACGCAGGGTAAATTATTTTCCGGGGGTAAACATGAATAAAAACAAGCTTACTAAGGTTGAGAAAAGCTGGATACTTTATGACTGCGCGAATTCAGCTTATTCCATAGCCATAACCACAGCACTGCTTCCCATAGTTTTCGGTATGTTCGATACTGTACAGAGCAGCATGGATCTTGGTTTCTTCAACTCCATTGCCAGCATTATAATTGCTGTACTCAGTCCGATTCTTGGTACCATAGCAGATTACAAGGATAAGAAGAAAAGATTCTTCCTGTTCTTCTTCCTTACCGGTGTAATTTTCACCGCATGCCTTGCGCTGGTTCCTCCGTCGAGTGGTTTATGGCAATTGCTGATAATCTTCTATGTACTGACAGCAGTTGGATTTGCAGGAGCTAACATATTCTACGATTCTTTCCTTGTTGATGTAACTTCCAGGGATCGCATGGACAGGGTTTCTACGAGCGGATTTGCATTCGGATATATTTCCAGTGTAATTCCCTTCGCCATTAGTCTGGGAGTAATTTTCCTACTTGGAATGGACAAAGCACTCGGTTATCAGCTCGGTTTCATGATTACAGCTCTTTGGTGGGGACTTCTCACAATTCCCATGATTAAAAACGTCAAACAGATTCATTTCGTAGAACCGGAACCAAAACCTGTGGCAAAAAGCTTTGCCCGTCTGGGAAAAACATTTAAGAACATCAGAAAGCATAAGACAGTTTTTGTCTTCCTCATTGCATATTTCCTTTATATTGACGGAGTTGACACAATAATAAAAATGGCAGTCCCGTATGCGCAGGAAGTATTGTCCCTTGAAAATGCAGACATGTTCCTGCTTCTTGGAATATTACTGCTTATTCAGGTAGTTGCCTTCCCCTGTGCCATTATTTACGGGCGGCTTGCTAAGAAATATTCCACCCGAACCATGATAATAGTAGGTATAGTGACCTATGTGATAACATGTACCTTCGCTTATTTCATATCGGAGGTCTGGCATATTTTCATACTGGGTATACTTATTGCTTCTGCCCAAGGTGGAATACAGGCCCTCAGCCGTTCATATTACGCCAAGATCATTCCAAAGAAATATTCAAATGAGTTCTTCGGATTCTACAATATATTCGGTAAATTCGCAGCTATAATAGGTCCTTCACTCATGGCATTGACAACCAGGATAACCGGAGTTGCAAGATACAGTATATTTGCACTTGTTCCGTTGTTTGCAGCCGGCTTCATTGTTTTCCTCACATTACCCAAGGATGAACAGATTGAGGTCCATGAGGAAATTTAAACAAAAATAAAACGGCTCTGTTTTCGCAGAGCCGTTTTTTTATGCAGTTTTTCAGATTTTGTAAATCATCTCATCATTTTGAATACCGGTGTTTGTCCTGCCCCAATCAATTCTGAAGCGAGGTATTTCATACTCGTAGTACCATCTGATGCTTACTTCTCTTTCACCGAACAATGCATGGAACAGTGCGCATCTGGTTATCTTTTCGTCAACAATGCCAATGGGTTCTATTTGACTGAATTTCGTAATGTCTTCCTCAGTTCTTATATATCTGACAAGAGCAGCTTTGTGTTTCGCTGCTTCTTCCCGGTCATATGCATAAACATCCCCGGAGTTCCATGCAGGATTTTCCCTTTCAATATATACAGGTGTGCAAATTGCAAAAGCGCTGTCTTTCTGCTGCAGCTTAAGATAAATGAAACTGCCGGTAACTTCTGAAGCATCAAGAATAAAATCTTTTCTAAAATCCATCTTTTCCGGTCTGAATGTCCTGACAATGTATTTTCCTGAGACCAGGTCAATTCTGTACAAATCATCCGTCCCTCTTACATCAATGGATACTTTGTATTTATCAGATTCATTTATGGTTTCTCCGTACCCAGCACCATTGACATCAAGATTCAAATATATTCTTCTGTCCGTCGTTGCATAAGTATGTCTTTTTTCAAAGGCTTCCCAGATTGAATCTCTTGTCAGTTCATCGGCCTTGACTGCAGTTACAGGACCGGTTCCGAATGCACTGTCTCTTTTGTTGAGATATTTGCCGAATCTACCCCTCGATTCCTCTATGGTCCTTGGTCCGCCCATAAGCCCGTAATGAAGGTCTGAACTTCCGCATACTGCCGGTTTGTAACCTTTGTCCAGTGCTTCCTGCAAAAGCCACTCCGCATTTCCAAAAGCACTGACAGCCTCGAGCATTCTTTCCCGAACAGGCTTGTAATCACCCCATCTGGGAATGCGTCCTCCTATATGGACTTCCAGAAAAACGTCATTTCTTAATCCGTATGTTTCTTCCAACTCCGACATGGGAATTCTAAAGTCCGGAGGCATACTTTCATCAATTGACTTGAAGAACACATTCCTGTCACCTTCAGGTACAGGATGCGCTTCATACGAAAGAAACGGTATGTATTTGCCGTCTTCATGAGTTTTTCTGCATGCATCCTTGTACTCATCCCAGATCTTTCTTCTATCGACCCGTGGATAAGCCATGGGACCAGGTGCTGAAAAATCCAAACGCCCGATGTCCCTTGCCTGAAGATGCCTTTCCAATGGTGCTGTCTTTTTATTTGAAACATGCATCAGATGCATAGTTGAATCACCCCAGCCGTGGGCATGAAGGTCTCCCCAATATATGTAATGTTTAGGTTCATCTTCTACAGAAATTGGATTTGATTTGAAAATATCTTCAGCTCCATCAAACCGGGCTTCGAGCCTGTGGACTCCTGTTTTATTAAAAATCACTCCGTCCAGAATACCATGACCGCCTGATATCTGAAGTTCCTTTCCCTCAAGTACAACGTTTCCATTGAAATGCTCCATCAGATTACCGCAGTTATCATAAATTCCGATATGTATTCTCTGTGGCTCTCCCTTCCCTGCAACAGTGGGCCCGAGAACCCTTATGAATCTGCCATCTTCCCTGGCTGTGACTTCAAACACAAAAGGAACACCATGAACCGGGAGCATATTTCCGGGGGTTCCCGCTTCAAGAAATAGATATGATTCACCTGCTGTCCAATAAGTGTTGCTTCCCGTACTGCCGGAACGCATATCTCCTATCCTCAATGTTATGGTATTTCCTTTTTTGAACTTACCCGATTTAATTAAAATCCGACATAATTTACTGAATCCGGGAACTTTTTCAAATAGCTCAAGTTTACATTTGGCATCGGTTTCTATCGTTACATAATCCTTGCCTTCGGAATTGTCTTTCTGCATTTCATGGGCCAGACTGCCGTTGTATAAAAACAAGCTTAGAAGTTCTCCGCTTGCCATGGCCTTCCCCTCATTGACAATTGTTATCTCAAATGTTCCCTTGGTTGCAGCAGGCACCTTGAAATGATTCCCATCATATTTTACACCTGCAGCATCTTTGAATGATGCTTTGTATGATAAAAGGTATTCCGAATATTTATCGGACTCTATTCCCGTAAAACGATCCATGTAGTCCGGATGTTTTATATAATCGCTGTTATCCATATCATTCTCCTGTCATTTGGTTATGTCATTCAGGCGGGTCGTCCAACTTGATTCCATACAGCATCCTATTTGCATTCGGGACTGTCATCGCTCTTCTGCCCGCCTTGTTGCTCCGTCTGCAATTATACTACATTTTCTGCAAATGGCCCCATCCATGTTCTTTTGTTTAACATTCCTACCCTTGGGTATAAAACAAACAATTAGATAAATAATTAAGGAGTGATTATATGAAAAAACTCAAAACAGATTTACTTTTGATATATGAATTATCACACACCTACAGAGACGCCTTCATCAAGGAATTTGAAGATAATTATGAAGTTCCTGATAATCTAAACAAAACCCATCTTCGCACTTTGATGTATATCAATTTTGAGGAGAAACCCAAAATGTCATTGATCAGTGGCAAAATGGGACTGGAAAAGGGATCCTTTACGCCTGTAGCCCAAAAGCTGATGGAGCTTGGTTACATAACCAAGAACAAGACTGACAGAGACAGGAGAAAGAGTATTCTTCTTCTTACCGATAAGGGAAAGAAGGCAGTTGATGCATATGAAAATGCGCATATTGAATTTCTTGAAGAAAAGATGTCTGAGCTCAGTGATACGGAGCAATCTGAACTTCAGTCCTCTTTGAAAATAGTTCTTGAATTCTCAAAAAAACTGTTGGAAAACTGATTATCCCGGATCCTGGCTTTCAATTATTTCAGAATGCCTGAAGCAATCGGTTGTGTGATCATTGATAACACCGATTGCCTGCAGGTATGCATATATAATGGTTGAGCCAACAAAACTCATTCCCCTTTTCTTAAGGTCTTTTGATATACAGTCAGATAGTTGGTTTTTCACCGGAACAGATGATAACTCCCTATGGTTACCGTTTATTGTTTTACCATTTGTAAAACCCCATAAATATGCATCGAAACTTCCGAACTCCTTTTGAATCTGAATGCAGACCTGTGCATTCTTCACAGCAGATCTTATTTTAAGACGGTTTCTTACAATGCCGGGATTTGAGAGAAGTTGATTTATTTTCTTCTCATCATATGAAGCTACAGTTTCAATATGGAACCCGTCAAATGCTTCGATATAATTCTCTCTCTTTTTAAGTATAGTAAGCCATGAAAGCCCAGCCTGGGCACCGTCAAGAACTAGTTTTTGGAAGAGAAGCCTGTCATCGTGGACAGGCACTCCCCATTGTTCATCATGATATCTGACATATATCTCCGGCTGGTCATGAACCCAGGCACATCTTGTTTTTTCCATTTTTTACTCCCTTATCTTATTCCTGTCCTTCAGTATTCTGAAAATAATCCTTACTACAGCAAGCGAATGAATCACCAGTAATATCACTGCAATGATTCTAAAGAAAAAGTAGAAACCCGGGAACTCAAATTCCATGCTGTCAAGGTTTGGAAACAATATCAGGACATTGTAGTAAAGGGGAAAGCCGGAAATCATGAGAAAGGCAATTATTCTCCAATACTTTTCAAGTCTTGATTTGTTATCACTGAAAATTGATATATCCGGTTCATCATCAGTATACTCTTTACGGAAATAATACCAGGATCCCAATGTATCTATGCATTCCCATCCTGCATCTTCGAAGATCTGAAGATACTCATCCTCCTTCATTCTTCCAAGGCCTTTGAAATCAAGCTGATACTTAATTTTTGCGGGTTTGTCTTCTACAAAAGTGTACTTTCCCAATTGAACATTATTAAGCTTATATCCGTCTGCGGCCATTTTTTCAAGGAATTGTTCTTCCTTGTCATCCTCCCAGGCCCAAAACCATTTTCTTACTATTTTAATCATTTAGAACCCCCTGCCTGTTTCATTAATTCCATTCTCAAACATTTCCCTTAGTCTTCTAATCTCATACTCAACAAGATCTGTTCCTTTTTCTGTTCTTATGTACAATTTGCGCCGTTTGTTGCTTTCTTCCTCACCGGCTGTCTGAATCAACTTGTTTGTAAGCAACGTATTCAGTGCTCCGTAAAGAGTTCCCGCTGCCAGTTTAATGCGGCCGTCGCTCATTTCCTCAACTTTTTTCATAATCCCATATCCATGGAGTGGATCAGTCAGAGAAATAAGTATGTAGTATGTAGCCTCAGTCAGCGGAGAGTGTCTGTATATTCCCTTTGCCATTTGCTCCTCCTATCTGTATCGTCTGTCTTTGTATCGTTTGCCTTTGTATCGTTATTCTATGTATCGCACCTCGATATATCGTACATCTATATAATAGCACACAAAACCCGCTTGTCAAGCACTTTTTCACCCCCCAAAATAAGCTTTGATAGAATCCGCCCGGGGCAAAATCATTTTGCCCCGGGCGGATTCTATCAAAAAAATAGCCCATTTTTTTCAAATGGGCCATTTTTTGTTATTCAGTTTCGCTTATTGCCAAGCCGATTTGTGAAAAATTAAAACGGGCATATCCCCCATAATCCTCGTTGCGGCAAATTCTTGATTCTTCAGTATTGCTTCCCATGCCGGAACCGCATCCCTCATACCACATGTATAACTCCCCCCCATGCTTGTATACTGTTCCGAACCATATGCCGCCTTCATCCCAGGTTCCTGCTTCACCTCTTTCAAAAATGGGATTATCGGCAGCCCTTTCCCAGTTAATCAGATCCCTGGAACTTGCCATTCCAAATGCCGACGGGTAGTCGTCAAACTGATCCGAACCTCCGTAAATCATATGGTAAACATCTTCTTCCTGCCAAATCCGACATGTTGATACACTGAAGGAATCAAATCCATTACCGGATACATCTGGTCCGAAAATACATTTTTCATCTGTGAACTCCTTGCCATCAGTACTTTTTGAGCAATAGAATTCGAAATACCCTTTCTTGTTTTTCTTTTGATAGAAGAGGAAAAACTCCCCGTCTCTTTCAATTATTTCCGGTGCTATGGCACTTTCAATGACAGGATTGGACCTGTATTTTTCAAAACTGAATCCATCTTCAGATATAGCAAGACCAATGCAGGCCGGTCTGTCATATGAGTGGCCTGAATAGTAAAGGTACACTTTTCCATCAATTATAATAGTTGCCGGGTCAAGAATATGCCGGCTGTCAAATTGTTTCTTATCCTCACTGACTTTTATAATCGGGTTGTCCAGGTGGAAATTCCAGTCAACTCCATTGAAATTTTCTTTATCAATCCATCCAACCCCCATCTGATCATGCAATTCGTCTCCCTGCCCCCTGAAATACATGAACACTTTATCTCCCCGTTCCAGGATATCAGGATTAGCTGCATGAATGCTGTGGAAAGTTTCCTTTTTCCTGGGAATAACCGGGTTCCCACTATACCTGTTAAATTTCATTTTTTCCTCCTATATATTCTGTCAGCCAAATCTTTTCTCCCCATACTTCGCAGTATTTCTGCTGCCTGCTTACTGTTCCCCTTTTTACTGAATTGCACCAGAATCCTTCTTTTGCGTCTTTCCTCTGCATTCCTTTCAGTAATAACTTTCCTCATATTCCTTGGATCATAACCTGAATAATACATACATGTAGATACTGTTCCAGGCGTTGGATAGAAGTCCTGAATCTGATCCGGTACAAATCCGCTGTCCATTAGGAATTCAACAAGTTCGATTACATCATCCATTGTTTCACCAGGATGCCCCGTAATCAAATACGGTATCAAATATTGCTTTTTCCCTATCTTTTTATTGGTTTCAAAGAACCGTTTTCTGAATTTCCTGTATATGGATATATCTTCCTTGCCCATATACCCAAGTACTTTTCTGCTTGCGTGCTCAGGAGCTACCTTAAGCTGCCCGCTTATATGATTTCTGCAAAGTTCCTCAAGATATCTACCATTTCCGTCCGCAAGAAGATAGTCATATCTTATCCCTGATTTTACAAAAACCTTCTTCACTCCTTTTACTTTTGCCGCCGCCCTCAGAATCTCAAAATACTCCTTATGCTCAACATTCAGATTTCTGCATATCTCCGGATACAGGCACTGCTTATCCCTGCACATATCTTTCCCATCATCCCTGCTGCAAAAAGCATTCCTGAAATTGGCAGTGGGTCCTCCTATATCTGTTATATATCCCTTGAAATCAGACATTTCAGAAATTATCTTTACTTCATTCAGAATTGATTCCCGGCTTCTTTTTTGGACAGTTCTTCCCTGATTGAATACTATCGAACAAAAACTACATCCACCGGGACATCCCCTGTGGCTGGTCACCGAAAACTTAACCTCTTCCACAGCCTTTATACCACCCAGTGATTCATATGTTGGATGGTAATTCCTTTCATACGGCAATTCGTATATATGGTCCATTTCCTCTGTGGAAAGCGGCATCTGCGGAGGATTACTGACAAGATATCTATTGTCATGAGCCTGAGTCAATCCGGATGCAGAATAAGGGTCCTGCTCCATGTACTCAATCCCATATGCTTTAGCAAAAACCTCCTTATCAGAAAGAACCTCATCATATGAAGGAAGTTCCATGAAGCCATCATTAGTTTCTTTTGCGATGTAGGCAACGCCTCTTATTCCATGGATCGACTCTTCATCTTTCAGTTTTTTTGCTACCTGGAGAATGGTTTTTTCACCGGACCCATGTATAAGCAGGTCTGCCTTGCTGTCGAAGAGTATTGAACGCCTTACCTTGTCACTCCAATAATCATAATGGGCAAAACGTCTTAGTGAAGCCTCAACGCCGCCAAGAATCACTGTTACTCCCTTGAATGCCTGCTTAACCAGGGATGTATACACTATCAATGCCCTGTCAGGTCTGAAGCCCGTTTTTCCTCCAGGAGAATAACTATCTGTCCTACGCTGTTTCTTATTGGCTGTATAATTATTTACCATTGAATCAACTACACCGGATGTAATCAAAACACCAAGAAGAGGTCGTCCCATTATCCTGACTGAGTCCGGATTCTTCCAGTCAGGCTGCGCAATAATTCCCACACGATACCCTGCATCGACCAGAACCCTTGAAATAACCGCATGACCAAAGGACGGATGATCCACATATGCATCCCCGCTGACCATAAGAAAATCCAGCTGCTCCCAGCCTCGCTTTTCCATATCTTTTCTATTGATCGGAAGAAAAGTCATTTATACACTTTCCTTTTTTATGTGTTCTTTCATGAACTCCTTTATACCCTCATAAGCCCTTATAGTGCAATCCCTGTAATGAAAATGAAAGAAGCCGTGCTGTGCTTTTTCTTTCCTCTCCCTGAAAATCATATCAACATACGGAACATTAAACTTTTTTACCTTCTCCAGCAAATCCAGAGACTGACCATACAGCTTGTCCTGAACCCCGGCTGTTATGAAAACGGGAGGAGTGGTTTCATTCACAAGCTCGATCGGGGATAGTTCCTTCAGAATAACATCCGTCAGTTCCTGGCCCAGATACGCTTTAACCATGGATTTTATCATGGGAAAACCAGTTTCCCTGGCTTCGGTCAGATCATATACACCATATATAAGGACAAGTCCATTTATCGTGTATCGGCTCTTTTCTTCATAAGCTGTCATCAGGGCTAAATGAGCTCCTGCGGAACTTCCGCCGACAAATAGATTGCTTATATCCGCACTGTAATCACTGGCATTATTTTTTATCCAATCCAATGCCCTTGTTGCATCTTCAAGTTGGGCGGGATGAGGATGCTCGGGAGCGAGCCTGTAATCAATATTGAATACTGTATATCCACCCTCAGCCAGTGCAGCACACTCCCGCCGGCATGTTTTTCTACTTCCCGAAACCCATCCTCCACCGTGCATATAAAGCAACACAGGACAATCTGTTTTCCCTTTCGGATAAAAGACATCAAGTTTTATTCCGTCAGAGTATTCAATATCATATTGAAAGCTGACACTTTTCGGAAAATTCCTATTGATGATAAGTACCCGGGCAATCGCTTCAAGAAAACTCATGAAGGCTCGCACAATATATACACTCATTCTCAGTATTCTCCTTTAAGTTTCACGAATATCACAGGCATTTTATCCTCAATTTCCAAGCTTCCGTTATTTCTTTTCCTGATTATTTTCATAACCTGAATACGGCCACCAACGGGTATTACCATGATTCCTTCCGGAGCCAATTGTTTAATCAGAGCATCTGGAATACTATGTGCAGCCGCAGTTACGATTATTTTATCATAGGGACCAAATTCATCCCATCCCTGCGAACCATCTCCAAGCCTGTACCTTATATTCTCATATCCCATTGAAGTAAGTCTTTCTCTTGCTGATATCATCAGAGGTTCTATTCTTTCGACGGTATATACTTCTTTTGCAAAAGGTGAAAGCATTGCAGTCTGGTACCCGCTCCCTGTGCCGATTTCCAATACCTTATCTTCCTCACAAAGTTCAAGCATCAGGGTCATCTTAAGCACAAGGGAAGGTTGTGAAATCGTCTGACCGTAGCCGATTGAAAATGCAGAATCAACGGAAGCCAGATGACCAAGGTCACCCATGAATGCCGCCCTATCCAATTTCTTGTAGTATTCAACAATTTTTCTATCATCAACCATTGGAACACCACCTCAATAATATTATGTCACATAAAAGAATCAAAAGGAATTCGGCAGTTCAGTTAAAATCATCCTTGATTGCACCATAAAAATCAACATCAACCAGCTCACCTTGGTTGTTCCTGGCAAACTGCCTCATCCGTCCTTCATGCTTCATTCCAGATTTGACCATTACCCTGCCGGAAGCCGGATTATCAATATGGTGATAGGCCTGAATACGGCCACCAACGGGTATTACCATGATTCCTTCCGGAGCCAATTGTTTAATCAGAGCATCTGGAATACTATGTGCAGCCGCAGTTACGATTATTTT
>Ga0180430_10002720_pt1 | contig 15748 bp, 17 predicted proteins | sample SS_ome_9_FD_132999 | JGI IMG/M metagenome (GOLD analysis project Ga0180430, IMG submission 132999) | Hypersaline lake sediment archaeal communities from the Salton Sea, California, USA - SS_1_S_2 metaG | ecosystem: Environmental > Aquatic > Non-marine Saline and Alkaline > Hypersaline >... | reverse complement strand
GACGAGACAGGAGAACGGAACATCCGTCTCCGTTTCGTTTACTCGATAGCGGTCTCACCGCGACCGACCGATTCGACAAACTCCTCGAGCCAGTCGCGGAATACGGAAACATGGGGCGCTACCGTCCCCACACGGGGAATCTGGAAATAGTACGCCCGCTCCTCCGCCGGCAGTATCGCCACATGACGAATCGGTCCGGGCTCGCCGTAGCGCTCCATCAGCCCCTGTAGCCGGCGGGCGATCTCCTCGGAGGCGCTATACAGGTGAAAGGTCCGTCCCGCCCAGTCGACCTCCCGAACGGAGAGTGACGGCGCATTCTCAATCCGGTTGCCCATCATCTTCTCAAAACGGGTATCGATGATGTGTCCTTCTTCGGAGATCGCACGCCCCCGTTTGTTAAAAAAGAGGATCAAAGAAAAACGATCAAACTTCCGCACAAGCAGAGAGAGCGGCATATACAACCAGCTCTGCCGGGGCAGGACCGTGAGGGTCACATCCACTCGGCGAACGCTCCTCATGTTTCCGGGGACAATGTTTGCATGAAAACCGGTCTGGCCGCCAATATTGGTAAACTGCTGGTCCCGTGCCTTAAACACTTCCAACAGAGGATCCAAGGCGTTGACGACGACCCGCCGATTGATCCGGCGTCCCCAGGTATAACCAAGGGTGAGCGCGATCGTAAGGGCGATCAGGAAGTAGAACGCCGGCTGGTAGATGATATTCTCGTAGGCAAACATGATATTTTCCGATCTTGTCTCGTTAGTTCGTAGTACCGTCAGTAATAAACGGAAGCATGTCGAACTTCAAGTCGTACGCTCGCTCCCGCTTGTACGGTTCCCAGGGCACGCGGGCGTGCCGAGGTTTCTCGGAGAGCGGCCCGAGGAGTTCCTTTTCCATCTCGTCGGCGATCTGCTTGAGCCCCTCGGTGTACTTGTTGGTGAACGCCACGTCCACGTTCAGGTTGAGGTCATCCAATCCGTTAAAGATTCGCTGGCTCTCACGCAGACTGAGATAGTCCGGATTAAAAACCACGGCAATCTGCGTCTCGTCGCTCTCCAGGTGCTTCGCCACGTTTACGTACCGGTTGAACAGCTCGTCGAGCTTGATCATCACGCGGTCGTCCTTTGCCTCGTACGCGAGTTTTGTTCCCGCTTCGTTGTACTGCCCCGTGATCGTGTGAACCGTATGACGTTTGTCCAGGATATCGCGCCGAATCCGACGCAGTCTGTCCACCCAGGTGATCGTGATCCGCGGGAGAGCCATGATCCGCAGGGTCAGGCCCGTCGGCGGCGTATCCACCACGACAACATCGTAATCGTTGGCGGTCCGCAGAAGCTCCTCTAACGCGGTGAGCGCGGCGTATTCCTCAACACCCGGGGAGTGTCGCAAGACTTTGAAATATCGGTCCAGATTGAACGCACGGGTATAGCTGTATATTTCGGTCAGGATATCCGTGTTCTGGCGAATATATTCCTCCGCCGCCTCTTCGAGATCCGTTTCCTGAAGGTACAGGGTATCGGAGAACTTCTTCACCTTGTGGGAGAGTTTGACATCGAAGATATCGCCCAGGTTGTGCGCGGGATCAAAGGAGATCGCGAGTACGCGATCCCCCCTCTGCGAGAGCTGGTACGCTGCGGCGGCACTGAGCGTCGACTTCCCAACCCCGCCTTTCCCTGTAAAAAAAATCGTCTTCACGTGATTCCTCGCAGTACCGCCGGCTACGCGTCGGCGTCGATCGCGCCCATGATCTCAGCCAGGGCGTCGGTGGATTGTTCGGCGCGCCGATTGAGTACCCGGATTTCGTGTTCGAGATACGGGAGTAACTCCGTGGAGATAAACGTCGGCGGCGCAGGCATTCCGGCAAAGGAGCCGAGAAGGAGCAGGACGAAAATATTCTCCAGTTCACGGGCTTCGTACGCCGTGAGTGCCACCACCTTCTCCCGGTGGGCGCTGTCCAGCGTTCCAAAAATGCCGCGTATCGCGGCCCATGCCCGTCGTATAAATCCTGCCACGTCTGAGCACCTTTCCTGAATTTCGCAGAAAAAACAACCGCCCGCCCCCGGTCAACACCGGAAGCGGACGGAACATAACAAGGATCGAGCGTTACGCTTCCGCGGTATCGCTCACCGGCTGATCTTTGGTCTTGATGAAATCGATGATAAACACGATGTTCAGGATGAACATGATGCCCTCGACCACGAAGACCACCGTGTTGGTAACGGCGTTGGACTGAATCGCCGGCAGAACGACGACAAACATGTGCCAGAGAATCGCCGCCGTCACGGTTATCCACAGCAGGTACGCCGGGATGAGTGCCATCGTAGCTTTGTTCTTGAGCCGCTTGGCAACCCATGCGGTACCGGTGAGGAGCGCGATCGACGCAATCAGCTGGTTCCCGGCGCCGAACGCGGGCCAGAGGATGCTGAACGTACCGGACCAGGCCAGGTAAATACCGAGAGCCGCGGGAATCGCCGAGGCAATCCACCGGTTGGTGAGAAAGTTGTACGCGGCATCGGATTTGCCCTTGAGCGGCATCGCGATCTCCGCGAGCGTGTAGCGTGCAAGACGGTTGGTGGTATCCAGCGTCGTCATTGCAAATGAGGCAACCCACATACCGGCGATCGTCTTCACAAACGCGGTCGGCAGGAACGCCAGCCAGGTGTCGGCAACCATCGCGGCATACGCTGCGGTAAACATACCCGCACCGCTGATACCGGCGGCACCGGAAGCGGCGAGATACTGCTGGCCCCAGTTGGCGGCGTTGATGTCCTGACCGGCACCGACGAGAAGCGACATACCGTAACCGGCAACCGCAACAACCACGATCGTGGAGAGAAAGCCCTCAAAGAGCATACCACCGTATCCGATCGTGAGACCGGCGCTCTCTTTCTCGAGCTGCTTACTGGTGGTACCGGAACCGACCAGAGCGTGGAATCCACTGAGGCTTCCGCACGCAATAATCAGCGGGATAACCGGCCAGAAGGGGCTTGGCTTGCCACCGGAAACGATGGGAGCAAAGCTGGTAAACGCCGGCGCGGTAAAACCGGTAACGCTGGAGATCGCGGCGAGGGCACCGATAAACAGACCGATATACAGCAGCCAGCTGTTGAGGTAGTCACGCGGCTGGAGCAGCACGTTTACCGGGATCGCCGATGCGATGATGATATAGAAGAACATCACGAGAAACCACACGCTCTTGGGCGCCACAAAGGGAACCGCCATACCGAGGAAGATCGCTCCGACAAGCATGGCGATACCGATGAGCGTGGCCAGGGTGAAATTCATCTTGACCCGATACAGCAGCACCCCGAGTATCAACGCAGCTACCAGCTTGAACACGTAGCTCGACGGAACCGCCGGATTACCGACAAACATGTTGCCGAGAACCGCGCCAAAGGCACCGACGATCAGGATCAGGATCAGGAAGACGAGCCAGTAAAAAAGTTTACCGGTCCGCTTGGTGATCAGGTCCGACGCAACAAACTGGATCGACTTCCCGTCGTAACGGACCGACGCCATGATGGCGAGGTAGTCGTGGACCGCTCCGATAAAGATGTTGCCGAACCAGATCCATGCCAGCGAGGGGACCCAGCCCCAGGCCATGGCGATGACCGGCCCGATGATCGGAGCCGCTCCGGCAACCGACGCGAAGTGGTGCCCGAAGAGCACCGGCGTCTTGGCCGGGACGTAGTCCACCCCGTCGTAGAGACGGTTTGCAGGGGTTTGGACACTGTCGTCCGCTTTTACAACATTACCCTCAAGTCTCTTCCCGTAGAGGAAGTAGAGGGCGATGTACACGACGATACCCACCAGAATAATGATCGAGGACATTGAAACCTCCCGTGGAATTGGTTTATTTCATGCTAAACCCGCATGGGACACACGTCAAGAAAAAGCGATATATGCACGAAATTGCAAATCATCCGGTCCGTATTTGCTCTAATTCGTACGAATCGATTCGATCGCGGTCCCAATAGCTGCGAGATCCGTAGACAGGCTGCCTACTCGCGGAACCAGATACGTAGTCACCGTGCCGGTGCGCGAGTCTACCGAAAGGTACCGAAAGGTAGGTATGTCCACGAGAAACGGAATCGCCGCTTTGAGCATCCGCAGTACATACGGATTGAAAGCGTACACACGATATACCTGATCGTCGGCGGTAACCTCTTCCTCGCTCATATCCGTGTCGCGATCGAAGGGTAGTCGCGAATCCCCACAATCGTGGAGAATCGCGCCGACGCCTGTGGATACCGGCCCACCCTCAAACGTGAGCTTGAGTAGATCCCGCCGGCCGATCAGGTACGCGATCGGCAGGTACATCGGCGCGTATCGCGGAAGAAGCGTAAGAACGACTTTGAGGGACGGGTACGCTCCCTCCAGCTCGTAATCGATGCCGTATCCAAGGCCGTGTCCGAGGATCACCGAATCCTTGCGCACGATCGGGAAGCTTTCGTCGACGATTCTGAGGAGCTGCGTCGCCAGCAACAGATTATGGCGCCGTCCCCAATGGACCGCCAGGACCAACGCGATCGACAGGAGAAGAATCAGTTTGAGACCCATCGCTGCCATTGTACCGCGGAGAATCGGTGGCGTAAAACCGGCGAACCGTCAGTTCGAGAACCACGAAAAGCATGATCGGAATCAGCACGAACAGGAGCGTCAGGGTCGACCCGATCGTTCGATCTCCCGCGGAAAGAAACGGAAAAAGAAATCCCGTAAATGAGCGCACCGCGCCACCGCCGATTAGAAATACGAGAAAGTAGTCTGAAAACGCGACCAGAAAGACTACGGTACTCCCCGCTACGATCGCGGGAAGCAGCATCGGAATCGTGACGAGCATCGTACGGCGTAGCCAACCCGCCCCGAGATTGGATGCGCAGGTTTCGTAATCCCGGTGAATTTGTTCGAACCCGGCGATCAGTGCGCGGAGCATGTACGGATAGGACGCCGCCGTCAGTACAAGCACGACGCCGACCGTACGATTTGCGAGGCCGAGCCGGATAAACAGGAAGTGAATACCCATCCCGTAGGTTATCGCGGGAATCAGGACCGGAGAAAGAAACAGCGCTTCCAGAATACGTCGCCCGGGAAAACGGTCCCGTGCAAGTACACGCGCCGGCGCGATGCAGACGATAAACGAAAGCACCACCACCGTGATCGAGTACATAAAGGACGACAGGATCGAAGAGATAAGGTCCCGGGCGTTTCGGAGTACAAACCGAACACCCCGCAGACTCCACTCCTCCGGCAGAACCGCCGGATACGCCCATCGCGCCGCCAGAGCGTTCAGCAGAACGATCAGAATCGGCCCGACAAAGACCACAAGCAGGAGGAGAAGTACCGCAACCGACCGAAGGCTCCGAAGCCGGATCATACCGCCCGTTCCCGGTGGCTGATTCTATCTGCCGCGTGGGCGTACAGCGCAACAAAGACGATGGAAAACAACGCGAGAACCGACAGTGCGGCCATCGCTACCGGACGATCCTCAAGCGATCCCTGAAAATATAACGAATAAATGGTGATCGGTATCATCTGAGGGCGACTCGAGCCGAGCAACCAGGGGATCTCGAATCCGCCGAGTGCATACAAGAAGAGAATAATGAACACCTGACTGAGAATCGGACGCATCGTCGGTACACCGACCGCGAAGAACCGCCGTACCGGGCCGGCTCCAAGCATTCGGGCGGTCACGACCATGCGCTCCGGAACAAGCCGAAGAACGCCGAGCGCCATGAGCGTAACAAAAGGGAACTCCTTGTATACATAGGCAAGAATCATTCCGATACCGGCGGGTGAGTACAGCATCCACGCAAATGCGTCGGAAACCGCGGAACCGAATCCGAGTCGGGCGACGAGCGCCGAAACCGGTCCGGTCGGTGCAAGCAGAACCATCACGACAAAACCGACGACGATATGCGGCAGGATAATCGGCAGATGGAACACGATGCCCGCCGTACGTACCGGAGCCGATGCCCAGCGTAGCGTCCAGGCAAGGAGCGCTCCCAGAATAACGGAGAGAATCGCGGAAGCTCCTGCGATGTACAGCGTGTAGAGGATTGATCGTCCGATCTCCGGTCGTTCCAGGAGTTCACCGTAGGCTGATACGCCGTCTGCCGCGAACCCTGCCGGCCCCAACGATTGCAGCAGCGCCAGCACGAGCCCCGCCCCCACGGTCAGTCCATAAAACAGAACCAACGGGAGCACGCTGATAAGGATCCGTCGATTCACCGCGTGCGCACCTCTCGATCCCATCCGCGTTCGAGAGCTTCCCAGTACTCAGCGGGAATCTCCGGAACACCGTACCGTGAGAAATCCTCCAGGGGTGCCGTGGCGTCGCCGAGCTCCAACGAGGCGAAGGCGGTTTGAAAATCTTCCGGAAGGCGGTCCACATCCAGAATCGTAAAGTCACCCCAGTTTTCGAGTCGGTTCTTTGAATACTGCGCGTCCGGGGACAGCAGAAAATTGATCAGGACGACCGCCGCGTGCGGATTGGGAGCGTTGAACGGAATCGCGAGAAAATGTGTGTTGAACAGCGCCCCGTCGGTCATCACAAACGACCGGACCGTTTCAGGATACCGTCCCTGGTTGATTCGGGTAGCAGCATTAGTCTGGGTAAACGACATCGTGAAGTCCACCTCGCCCCGCTCAAAGAGAGCGTCCAGCGCGGCGAGATCTCTTGGGTACCTCTGTCCCTGCTGCCAGAGAAACGGTTCTATCCTGTTGAGGTAATCCCACAGCTCAGGAACATTCCGCTCGAACAGCTCCTGGTCAAAGCCCTCCAGGTACTGCTCGTATCCACCGGTGATGGCGTAAAACGCCTGCCGAATAAAGGCGGAACCGGTGAAATCGGGCGGCTGGGGGTACGTAAACCGTCCCGGATTTCTCCTCACCCATCGCTCGAGCGCTTCAAACGTGCGCGGGGGATCGGGTACCCGGGCGGCGTCGTAGTCGATGTTGAACTGAGCCCGACCGTAGGGAGCCTCATATCCTTCCACCGGGAATCCCGCATCGGTTTCCGCGGCAACAGGGTCTACGTATCGAACAAAGTTCGGAAGTCGATCGGTGAATGGCCCCAGCAGAAGGTCTGCCTGTCGGGCGGTTCGAAAGTTTTCGCCGTTGATCCAGAGGACATCGATCGTTCCGGTCTGTGCGTTCGCCTGTTTCTCAGTAAGCAGTTTGTTGACGAAAACCGCCGCGTCCATGGGAACGCGCTCAACGGAAATATCGTACAAAGCCAGCATCCGTTCGCGAACGTAGCCGTCGATCCAGCTGTTTACCGTATCGGAACCGCCCCACATGTAAAACCGTACCGAACGTCCCCGGGCACGCTCCTCGATCTCCTCGTACTCCATCGAGAGAACCTCCGAGGAAGGCGGCGGTTCATTGGATCCTCCGGCCCACAGCGGTGCCGCGCAGAGAAGACCAAGAATGATCGTAGGTATCACAACACGAATCATGAGAAACCTCCTTTATTCGGTTCCGGGATCAATAAGACTGCCTCGAGCTCCAAACTGACCCGATCGCCAACCGACAGATCGTTCGTTCGTGCGGATGCGAGGGCGTGCCAGCCATCGAGTTCGATTTCGTACCGAAGTACGCCGCCGCGCAGTCGGAATCCGGTAACACTGGCGGGACCGGTAGCGCAGGGGGTGATGAATAGCGCCTCCGGGCGACACGCGGGAATGGCGCCCTCGTGTAAATGTGGCAACGTAGTATGATGGTTACGTGTTAACATGTAATACACGTTAACAGGTATCCGATTGACCGGCCCGAACATCTCCGCCACCGCCAGATTCCGCGGCTCCTCATGCACCTCTCGAAACGCGCCAATCTGCTCGAGCGTCCCGTCCACGATCACGCCGACCCGATCGGCGATCTCCACCGCTTCTTCGAGATCGTGCGATACAAGCACGGTTGTAACCCCGAGGTCCCGCTGCAAACGGCCGACAAACTGCGCCGTGTTGCGTTTCAGCGCCTTGTCGAGATTCGCAAACGGCTCATCGAGCAACAGGAGTCGTGGCTCCATCACGAGGGCACGAGCAAGCGCCACCCGCTGACGCTGACCACCCGACAACGTTGCAGGCCGAGACTCCGCTTTGTCACGGACACCGAGTTGGTGAAGATACCGATGGACCCGATCGCGAATCTCGGCGCGACTCATCCGATGTTTCCGGCGACGAGCGCGCAACCCAAACGCTACGTTTTCAAAGACTGAAAGATGCGGAAAAAGCAGGTAGTCCTGAAATACCAGAATCGCCGGATGGTCACGATCGAACGGCCGCTCCGTCCGGACCGATCCCGAATCGGGCAAATCGATACCGGCAAGGATTCGCAGGAGGGATGATTTTCCGGCACCGGAGGGCCCAACAAACGTCAGCAGCTCACCGTCGTACAGATCGAAGGTCGTCGGCGCGAGAGCCTGAAGCGAACCGTACCGCCGGGATACGCCCTGAACGCATAGAAGTTTCTTCATTCCACTTTGTTCACAGCCGCTTCATCGTTACATTCAGAACGAAAGCGAGGAACGTCTGTTCGATAACCGCGCGAGACGACTGAAGGACCGAATTCTCACTCGGTGCGTCAGCATCGTTCCAACACAGGTACACCCGACGGCGATTACGCTGCTCTCTCTTGCCCCGGGACTCGCCGCGGCGATTCTGGCCGCGTACGGTCGATCGGTCGCCGCTCTCGCCTTTTTTATCGTCAATCGAATCCTCGACGGTCTCGACGGATATGTCGCCCGGACGCGAAACCTGCAAAGCGATTTTGGCGGGTATATTGATCTGGTCGTCGATTTTGCGGTCTATGCGGCGATCCCGATCGGAGTCTGGTGGGGCACCGGAGGCTCCCGTCCGATACCGCTGATACTGCTGCTCGCCGTATTCTACGTGAACGCCGCGTCCTGGATGGTTCTTTCCTCGATACTCGAGAAACGCGGTGCCTCGTCCAACGGCGATACCACCATCGCCATGCCGTCCGGCCTGATAGAAGGCACCGAAACACTGGTACTGTATTCGCTCTTCCTCGTTATGCCCGAACACTTCGCGCTTCTGTTCACCATTATGTCGGTCGCGACGGTTATCGGAATAGTCCAGCGTCTTCTCTGGGCACATCGTATGCTCTGATATACTACCAGCGGCGTCTCCAAACCACAATAGTTGACAATACAACTTTTATATATCTACCGTATCGACGTGCGAACGACCGTGATATCGGTTCTTGTTACCCTCATACTGGCGACGCAGACGACGGCGGCGCCACAGGCTGAACTCTGGCCGCGGTGGCAACGCCACGATCCATCCTCCACCGTGAACGTCGATCACGGACTCTGGGCGTCCTTCCTCGAGCGGTACCTGGTGACCTCGCATCCGAGCGGTATCGATCGCGTTGCCTACGACGCCGTCGATCCTCCCGGCCGCGCGCTCCTCGATCGATACATAGCGGACCTGGCGGGTGTTTCGCCGGATACCCTTCATCGCACGGAGCAGCTCCCCTACTGGATCAATCTCTACAATGCGCTCACGGTCCGAATGGTCCTGGAGAACTACCCACTCGATTCGATCCGCGACATCGATGATCCCTGGAGCCGGCCGGTTGTGACGATAGACGGTCAGGAATTGACCCTAAACGATATTGAACACCGGATTATCCGGCCGATCTGGCGCGACAGCAGAATCCACTATCTCGTCAATTGCGCGAGCATCGGATGTCCGAATCTGCCGCCGGAACCGCTCACGGCAGCAAACTACGATGAACGCGCGGATCAGGCGGCACGTGAGTTTATTAACCATCCCCGGGGAGTGCGGTTCGAGCAGAACCGACTCATACTGTCCGCGATCTTCGACTGGTACGCCGAGGATTTCGGCGAGGACCGGTCGGCGTTGCTGGAACACCTCATGGCGTACGCGCATGGTGATACGGCAAACCAGCTCCGCGGGTATCGTGGTCGTATTCGATACCGGTACGACTGGTCTCTTAACGAGCCATAGTGCCTAAATTTGAAGAAATACTGAAAATCGGGTATATTACGAATCATACGAGGATCAATCATGTACTCAGAACATGGAACCGACAAGAAAAAGCGAGCGTGGTATACCGTCGACGACTTCATTGAGATTCGTGATACCTGCGTTGCATCAAACTTGTTCAAGGCTACCCGTATCGTCGGGCGCATATACGACGATGCGTTTCGAGGGGTCGGTATTTCATCCCCGCAATTTGCGCTCCTGGTGTCGCTGTTTATCAAACCGGGCTCGACCGCCGGCGAGATTGCGGAATCCCTCGGATCGGATCCGAGCACTGTTTCGCGAAACACGGAACTCCTGCTCAATCGCGAGATGATTACCGTTGAACCCGGGTCGGATCGTCGCGTTCGCACCTACTTCCTTACCGATTCCGGCGTACACACGATTCAGTCGTCGGTTCCGCGCTGGAAAATCGCTCAGCGTCGCGCGTTACACAGAATCGGGCGCAAGTACTGGAACGGAATCCGACACCGATTGCGCAAGCTGGGAACATGATTTCATTGTACCTGCAATTATATTGAATTAACGCCCCCGCTGCGATACGATCGCCGTATGAACCGGAGCCAGGTTGTCAGAATTTTCCTTCTCGGAATGATCGCGACCGTATCGGTGGTTCTTTTTTTCGCGTTCGACCTAGCGGTCCTGGTGAATCGTCTTCTCAACTGGATCGAAGCACGCGGTGTGATCGGTGTTCTTGTTTTTGTCGGTACCTACGTGACGGCCACGGTGCTGTTTATTCCCGGTAGCCTGCTTACCCTGGGCGCCGGTTTTCTGTTCGGTGTGGTCTGGGGGACGATCTGGGTTTCCATCGGATCGACGATCGGCGCGTTCTTTGCGTTTCTTGTCGGTCGGTATCTCATGCGCGGATGGGTGGAGCACCGGATCGCGGGAAACGCCCGGTTTCGTGCGATCGACGAAGCGGTCGGTCGCGAGGGGGGCAAGATCGTATTTCTTTCCCGTCTGTCGCCGATCTTTCCGTTCAATATGCTGAATTACGCCTACGGGCTCACACGGATCAGTGCTGCGCAGTACGTACTCGCATCCTGGATCGGTATGCTCCCGGGAACGGTCATGTACGTGTACCTGGGTTCGCTGGCGGCCAATCTGGCGACGCTCGGCCGGACCGACGGCGAACGCGGTCCGCTTCAGTGGGCACTGTATGGTGTCGGATTTGTCGCGACTGTAGCGGTCACCGTTGTCGTCACGCGACTCGCCCGGCGCGCGCTGGCAGCGGCGGTACCGACGGAGGGCGAGAGGTGAACGGACCACAGTTTCTCGCCGACGACACGGCAGACCGTACGCTCCTGGCAAACGTACACCCCGCGGAATGGGACAATCCGGATTCCGATGAGCGATACAACCTCGTCGTGGTGGGCGGGGGAACCGCCGGCCTCATCACCGCCGCGGTGGCGGCGTCCCTGGGAGCACGAACGGCGCTCATCGAGCGTGGCTTTCTCGGCGGCGACTGCCTCAACGTAGGCTGCGTCCCCTCGAAGGCGCTCATCCGCGGCGCCCGGGCGGCGACGGAACTGGCGTGGGTTCGCGCCGAGGGCCTTGCCGACGCCGCGCTCGTCGGTAACAATGATTTCGGTACGGCGATTGACTTCGGCGCCGTCATGAAACGGATGCGTCGAATCCGTGCCGCCATCAGCGACCACGATTCGGCACGTCGCTACGTCGAGGAGTTCGGCGTCGATGTCTATATCGGCACCGGCAGATTCGTCCGTCGCGACCGGATCATCGTCACCGGTGACGATCGTACCACCCGGGAGCTGTTCTTTCGTCGCGCCGTGATCGCCACAGGCGCGCGCGCTGCAGCGCCGCCGATCGCGGGGCTCCCGGACGTGGATTACCTCACCAACGAAACGCTTTTTACCCTGTCGGAGCTGCCGGAACGCCTTGCGATTATCGGAGCCGGACCGATCGGCTGCGAGATGGCACAGAGCTTCGCGCGACTCGGCACCGAGGTGGAACTCTTCGAGATCGCGCCTCGGGTACTCCCACGGGAGGATCCGGCGGTATCCGAGGTGATCCACCGCGCCCTCGAGAACGCAAGCGTCCGGGTCCACACCGGCGTCGCCGTAGAACGGATCGAATCCGTCCCGGGCTCCACGGACCGATCATTCGGACGGATTCGGTTTCGTGCGGCCACCGACGGTGAGATCGATCCGTCCGCTCCGGGAGCTCCCTTCACAACGAAACCCGCCCGCGTCCTCGTCGCGATCGGTCGCGCCCCCAACATCGATGATATGGGTCTCGAGGCAGCGGGGGTCGCCGTTCACCGGCGAGGCGTCACGGTAAACGCCTATCTGCAGACCACCAATCGGAGAATCTACGCCGTCGGCGACGTCGCGATTCCCTACCAGTTCACCCATATGGCCGAACAGAGCGCCACGATCGCCGTGCAGAACGCGCTCTTCTTCCGAACAAAGAAACTCTTGGTAGACGCGGTTCCCTGGTGCACCTATACGTCACCGGAGGTTGCACGGGTTGGCCTCTCGGAGGAGGAGGCCCGCACCGCGGGCCGTACCGTTCGGGTGTTCACCCACCCCATGTCCGCGGTGGATCGCGCCCGCCTCGACGGCGACACCGAGGGATTCGTCAAACTGGTTCTCGATCCGAACGGTAGAATCCTCGGCGCCACGATCGTGGCGGCCCACGCGGGGGAGATGATCGGCGAGATCGTCCTGGCGATGCAGAACGGGCTCCGCGTCGGCGCGTTATCGGCGGTGGTCCACCCCTACCCGACGCAGGCGGAGGCGATAAAACGCGCTGCAGCGGGCTTTCTCAAACAAAAACTCACCCCGCGCGTGAAGGCGATGATGGGATGGTGGTTTCGAAGGCGCCGCTGAGCCCCTTGACGACCGGATCGGGAATCGCTACGGTGTAATCAACATCTAATAAATGGGGAGCCGGCCGAGCCGGCTGAGAGGAAGCGATATGCTTCGACCCGTGAACCTGATCCGGATAATGCCGGCGTAGGGATTCTGAGTCGATTTAACTACCTTTCGCTCCCCGCGAGAGGTTTTTTTTGTTTTCAGCGGTTCTCCCGTACTCCCCGGGGAGGTTTCGATGAGTTTTTTGTTCACCCATAGTGCGCGGAGGCTGACGGTCCTGATCGGTACCGCGCTATTCCTGGCGTCATCGGCTGCGGTGTACGCCTCGGGCGGTTCCGAAGTCGTGGGAACGGAGGATCTTCGCCCGGTCACGGTGGTTCTGGACTGGCTGCCCAACACAAACCACGCCGGTATCTATCTGGCGCTGGAACGCGGCTACTACGCCGAGGAAGGGCTCGCTCCCGAGGTGGTGCAGCCCTCCGAAGTCGGAAGCGAGGCACTCGTTGCCGGTGGCGCCGGCGAGTTCGGCATCAGCTTTCAGGAGGCGGTCACGTTTGCTCGTACCGCCGATGCGCCGCTGCCGATCGTGGCGATCGCCGCGGTTCTGCAGCACAACACCTCCGGGTACGCGGCCCCCGCGGACGGTCCCATCGACAATCCCGGTGATTTCGCAGGTACGCGCTACGGCGGATGGGCGACCGAGTTCGAGCTGGCGATGCTCGATGCGGTGATGGCTCCCTACGGCACCGGATCGGACGACGTGGAGACGGTCAACGTGGGAACCCTGGACTTCATCGCCGGGTTCGAGCGGGAGATGGATTTTACGTGGATTTTCTACGGCTGGTCCGGGATTCGAGCGGAACTGGAAGACTACGCGCTCACCTACATGCCTCTGGTGGAACTCGACCCGCGACTGGACTACTACACACCGGTAATCATCGCCTCGGAAGAGACTCTATCGGCCGAACCCGAGATGGTGCGCGCGTTCTTGCGAGCCACCACGCGGGGATACCGTGACGCGATCGAAAACCCGGGAGCGGCGGCGGATGCCCTGCTGGCGCATGCCCCGGAAACCGACCGGGAGCTCGCGATCGCGAGTCTCGTATACCTGGCGGAGTACTTTATCGATCCCGGGGAACGCTGGGGCGAGATGGATCCGGCGATCTGGCAACGGTTCACGATTTTTCTCGACGAGCAGGGACTGCTGCCGAATCCTCTCGAACCCGATACGGCGTTCACCAACGACTATCTGCCGGAAGGAGACGAATAACATGGCACGGACAGCACCGTTCGATCAGTACATCGAACAGTACGAACAGTGGTTTCGCGACTATCGCGCTATCTACGAAAGCGAGCTCGCCGCGCTCGCCCAGATAATCCGCCCGGGCCTCGCGTCGCTGGAGGTCGGTGTCGGGAGCGGTCTGTTTGCCGAACCTCTGGGAATACCCCAGGGGCTCGAGCCCTCCACGGTGATGGCGGCGCGCGCCCGGGAACGGGGTATTAAGGTCGACCAGGGAACCGCCGAGGCGCTCCCCTACGAGGACGGGTCCTTCGATCTCACCCTGATGGTGACCGCGATCTGCTTCGTCGACGACCCCTCCGCAACCGCGCGAGAACTGTTTCGTGTGCTGAAACCGGGGGGGCGTGCGGTGATGGGTTTCGTCGACCAGGATTCGCCCCTGGGCGAAGTCTACGAGACGTTCAAGGAGCAGAACGTTTTTTACAAGGACGCCACCTTTTACGGCGCCGACGAGGTCACGACGCTCCTGACGCGGGTGGGATTCGAGCTTCTCAGTGTCCGTCAGACGGTCTTTGGTATGCTCGACGAGATCGGTGAGGTCCAGGGCGTCCGGGCGGGACACGGTGAGGGGGGCTTCGTCGTGATCGAAGCGGTCAAACCGTAGAAAGACCCGCGACCGAGAGCACGGCGACGGCACGTTCCGTTGCCGTACCGCTTGCCACGGACAGGTAGCGTTACTACATTTCAGCCGCAAGGAGGATTGAGATGGCAGCAACCCCGTCAACAATGAGGGCTTTGGGGAGCCCCGCACCCGATTTTTCGCTACCGACGCCGGACGGCGATCGTATATCCCGCAGCGACTACGAGGGCCAACCGCTCCTGGTGGCGTTCATCTGCAACCACTGTCCCTACGTAAAACACGTCGCGTCGGTACTCGGAAAACGCCTGGCGGACTACGAGAAGCGCGGAGTCGGCGTCGTCCTGATAAACGCCAACGACGTTGAATCGCATCCCGAAGACGCGCCGGAACGAATGCCGGAGTTTCTGAAGGAGTACGGAATCACCGTACCCTATCTCTACGACGCGTCCCAGGACGTCGCCAAGGCCTACGAAGCGGCGTGCACACCGGACTTTTTTCTGTTCGACGCAGATCACACGCTCTTCTATCGCGGGCAGTTTGACGATTCTCGGCCCGCCAACGACGAAAAAATCAACGGTCGTGACCTGGATGCCGCGGTGGATGCGCTCCTCGCCGGCAAACCTGCTCCGGAGAACCAGAAAGCGAGCGTGGGTTGTAACATCAAGTGGAAGCCCGGCAACGAGCCGGCGTTCTTTCCGATCGGGTAAGCCTCAGGCGAACGCGTCGGATATGGCGAGGGCGCCCGGCGGGCGCCCTTTTTTCGTGCTAATGAACCGCCACGGCGCCCTTTCGACGCTCCGTGAGCCGGTACTTGACGCTGAGCATGGAGGGGACCACCACCAGGGTGGTGATCGTTGCAAAGCTCAGCCCAAAAAGCATTGTCCAGGCGAAGGCTTTCCAGTACTCCGCCGATTCGCTCCCGATCACGAACCGGAACTCGTGAACGCTGAAACTCACACCCAGCGCCATCGGCACCAGTGCAAGCACCGTGGTCAGTGCCGTGAGG
>Ga0180430_10002718_pt1 | contig 15755 bp, 13 predicted proteins | sample SS_ome_9_FD_132999 | JGI IMG/M metagenome (GOLD analysis project Ga0180430, IMG submission 132999) | Hypersaline lake sediment archaeal communities from the Salton Sea, California, USA - SS_1_S_2 metaG | ecosystem: Environmental > Aquatic > Non-marine Saline and Alkaline > Hypersaline >... | reverse complement strand
TGCCGGAGACTTCCACCAGAGCACTGTAGTCGCTCTGCTCCACAATGGTGTAAACGAGTCCGGATGTATCCAGTTCCATCCCCTCGTGACCGGCCACCTGCTGCTCGAAGATCTTCTTGGCGGTCGCTTCCGGTTTCTCCTGCGCACAGCCAACCATCACCGCCACACCCAAGACAAGTATCAGACAAATTATCTTTTTCATTGCTTCCTCCTGAATGTCGTCAAAATTGACATAGAAGTTTCCAATTCAGAAATGAGCAATTTTGCGCAAGGTCAAGGAAAGCAAGGAATGGCGCGGAGGCATACTACCGTATGCCGCACAAGCCATTCCGCTGCTTGACGCTGAGATTGCGCAAAAGGGCCATTTCTGGATGGAAACTAGTGTTTGAAGGAGCGCTGGCCGGTGAACACCATCGTAGCGCCCGCCTCATTGCAGGCCTCGATCACATTCCAGTCGTTCATGGCGCCGCCGGGCTGCACCACGGCCTTGACCCCTTCCCGGATCCCCACCATGACCCCGTCACGGAAGGGAAAGAAGGCGTCGCTCACCATGGACGATCCCGGCAGGCCGCCGTTTTCTTCGCACACCCGGCTGTCGATGGCCGCTTTCTTCTCTTCATCTTCAAGTTCGTTGTAGGCGATCCCCAGTTCTTCGAAGCAGTAGCGGTCCGCCAGTTTGCGGTAGGCCTTGTCGCGGGCGATTTCGGCCACGCCGACGCGGTCCTGTTCACCGGTGCCGATGCCCACGGTGCAGCGATCTTTCACGTAGATGACCGAGTTGGAGGTAAGCCCGGACTCCACCAGCCAGCCGAAAAGGAGATCATCCAGCTCGGCCGGGGTGGGTTTACGCACGATCGTGTAAGTCTTGCCCTGGTATTCGCTGGTGGCCGGCATCAGATCGGCCGGTGTCAGGGTGACCGGGGCGAAAGACCATTGGGCGATAACGCCGCCGTCGATGAGGCTTTTGAAATCCACCACGCGCTCGCCCACGAACTGCTGCAGTTTTTCGATGGCCTGGATGCGGATCACCCGAAGATTTTTGCGGCGGGCCAGGATCTCGAGACTGCCCGCTTCGTATTCCGGCGCCACCACCACTTCAGCGTACTGATCGGCGATGGCTTCGGCCGTGGCGTTGTCCACCGACCGGTTGAGTGCAATGCAACCACCGAAGGCCGCCACGCGGTCGGCCATGTAGGCCCGGTGATAGGCATCGGCAAGGCTCTCGGCCTGGGCCACCCCGCAGGGGTTGTTGTGTTTGACGATGACCGAAGTGGGGGTATCCGTGAAATACCGCAGAATGTTCAAGGCGTTGTCGGCATCGGTGAGGTTGGTCTTGCCGGGATGTTTACCGGACTGCAGCAACTCGATATCCGATGCCAGATAGCGCCCCGGCTGAATGGTCTGTGTTCCGGCCAACGCCAGATTGCCGTTCACCAGACGGTAAAGGGCCGCTTCCTGCCCCGGATTCTCACCATAGCGCAAACCCTTGGCCTCACCGTCGATGGTCCAGGACACGCGCTCGTAAAACAGCGTCTGGCGCTGGTCGTCATCGCCAACAAACGCAATTTCCATCCGGGGCGGAAAATGATCTTTAACAATGGTGCGGTACATTTTTTTTAAATCTTCGGCCATTTTAATCATTCCTTTCGGATTGGGTCACGGTTGAAAAAGGGTGACAGATGAAGGACGCATTGCATGCTTCAGGGTCATCGTGGTGGATAAAGCGCTTCGCCGAAAGTCGTTATCGGTGCTGGAACCGATAGCCGGCCGCGGTCTCGTTCGCCGAGCGCGCCCCCAAGTAGTCGGCAATGGCGCGATCGTAGCCGGCGGTGTGGTCAAAGGCTTTCTGGGCCAGGGCAAAGCGCATCGCCAAAGAGGTTTTACCGCCGTTTTGCTTGAGCTCGCTCACGATCGGGCCGTAGTCGGCCGGGTCGACCACCGAGGCCACACGAATGAAATTCTTGGCCGAAGCCCGGATCATGCAGGGTCCGCCGATGTCGATCTGGCCGCGAGCGCCTTCCACCGTGACCCCGGACTGGGCGATGGTCTGCTGAAAGGGGTAGAGATTCACCACCACCATGTCGATGGCCACCGCGGACGTGCGCTGGAGATCCCCCTGATGGGCATCGTTATAGGTTTCGGTGAGCAGCCCCAGGTAGATCTTGAAGTCCAGCGTCTTGACCAGCCCCCCCTGGGTTTCCGGCTGTCCGGTATATTCCGACACTTGAGTCAGGTGTCCGGCTGCCCGGTCGCCAAGGATCGATTGAATCTTCCCGTAGGTGCCGCCCGTGGAGAAGATGCGCATGCCGGGACAGGTCTGCAGCAGTTCGGGAATGAAGGTTTCCAGGCCGGCCTTGTCGGACACGCTGATCAGCACATGGCGGACGGGGACATTGTCATCAATTCGTTCCACGGTGTTGATGCTCATGATGCCTTCACTTTCGTTAGAATGGTTGGGATGGGGCCTCAGGCCGCGAGGGCGTTTGGCCCGCAGGATATCGAAGCGGGGAATCATCGCAAGGTCCTGCCGGACGGGATGCCGGGCAGGGCCGCAAACAGGATCGGCACGATACGGTCGACCGTGCGATCTCCTACCACATCCCACGCCACGAAGCAAAAAAAAGGAAGGGGCAGCCGGTCGTCAAAGGCGGCCGTCAACCTCATCCAGAAATCGCTGAAAAAATTGAACCATGAAGTGGTGGCGCCCCTCCGCCACCCGGCGACCGGTCTCCGTGAGCATCCTGTCTTTAATATGGCGCAGCTTGACCTGGTATTCCCGGTAGCCGGTGTCTTCCCGGGAGTAGGCCCGGGTATTGGTCAGGTCGTGATTGGCGTTATGCAGACGCGCCCCCACTTCCCCGGCAAACTGATAGGCCCGGGCCACCCCGACGGCGCCGATGGCATCTAGCTTGTCGGCATCGAAGAGCACCCGCGCCTCATTCGTCTCCGGTTGGGGGGCCTTCCGAAAACGATGCGCACGGACACAATGCACCACATTGGCTTTCTGCGCCTCTGTTAGGGGCAGATCCGCCACCAGGTCAGCCGCCATTAGGGCGCCTTGCGCCGCATGACAGACCTCCCCGCGGCTTTCATCCTGACGGCAACGGCCGATGTCGTGAAAAAAGGCCGCGACCAAAAGAACCACCATGTCGACCCCTTCCCGGGCGCCGATATCACAGCACAGCCGATAGACCCTTAAGGTGTGCTCCCAGTCGTGGCTTCCGGGCTCCCCGTTCAACAGCTGCTCGGCCATCTGCCGGGCCCGGGAGATGGCCGGAGCCGCATATGGCAGCGAAGGGTCCGCGGGTTGAATGTCCATCATGGATTTCCTGACGCTATGACGCCGTTAACCATCACTATCACGAACGTGATTGGTAGCCGGTTTGCCTTTAAAAAGTCAAGCATTCCCCGGTGCGCGCGCCAATCGCCGGATTTGGCGTTGAGCCGCAGGTTATGGTTATATGCGCCACAATGCTCCACAAATATTCATTTTGACAAAATATTCGATTAACAGTATATAATTATTATAAAAAATAATCGATTCCAAAAACTAATTTTTCTTGACTTTATGCTCATTTCATTCCATATGAATCATAAAGTGGAGTAAAGTGGATCAAAGGACCATCCTATGTTTCGTGGCAGCTCATTCCATACCATGGACAGCAAGGGACGGGTTATCATTCCCTCCCGCTTCCGGGACCTGATACGGGCCGGGGGCGGCGATCGGGTCATGGTGTCCCGGATGGACGGCTGCCTGGTGGGCTACCCCCTGGATGCATGGCGCGGCATCGAGACCCGTCTATTGACGCTGGCCCAGAAAAGCGAGGCCATGCGACGATTCCGGCGGGTATTTGTCGGGGGCGCCTATGAATGCACCTGCGACAAGCAGGAACGCATTCTGATTCCCCCCATGCTCAGAGAGTATGCCGGCTTTGAAAAAGATATCGTACTGGTCGGGGTATTGGACCACTTTGAAATATGGTCACGCGATACCTGGGAAGCGGAAAATCAGGCACTGGAAACGGATCTGAAAAAAGAGGAGGTCAGGAACGAAATCGCCAGTCTAGGACTTTGATGTGATGGCCGATTACCACATTTCCTGTATGCCGGTCGAGGCCGCGCACTATCTTAACCTGAGGCCCGGTGGCACTTACGTAGACGGTACCGTCGGCGGCGCAGGTCATTCCCGCATGATATGCACCCGTATCCAGCCCGACGGCTTTCTCGTCGGCATCGACCAGGATCTGGACGCCATCCGACATGCGCAAGACGTTCTGGCCCCCTTCTTCCCCCGGGTTTCCCTGCATCACGACACGTTCAGCCATCTTGACCGGATTATCGGCAACTTGGGCCTCACGGGTGTCGACGGCATCCTGCTGGACCTGGGCCTCTCGCTGCACCAGCTGGAAGGCAGCGGCCGGGGGTTCAGCTTCAAACGCGAGGAACCGTTGGACATGCGCATGAATACCGAGGCCACGATCACCGCCGCCGATATCGTCAACAGCTGGGATGTCGATGACCTCATGCGCATCTTTCGTGAGTACGGCGAAGAGCACCGCGCCCGATCGATTGCCAAGGCCATTGTCAAAGCACGCGCCCGAAAGCCGCTGCAGAGCAGCAAAGCCTTGGCGGATCTGATTTATCGATCCATGCCGCCAGCCGCCGCCCGGAAGCAGAAAATTCACCCGGCCACCCGGGTATTTCAGGCCTTGCGGATCACGGTCAACCGGGAACTGGATCGCCTGCAACGCACGCTGCCCATGGCCGTTGCGTGTCTCAACCCGGGCGGCCGCCTGTGTGTGCTTTCCTTCCATTCGCTGGAAGACCGGATCGTCAAACAAACTTTCCGGGAAATGGCCCGCACCTGCACGTGCCCCCCGCGGGCACCCGTGTGCACCTGTGAGGGGGAAGCCCAGGTGACCTTGCTGACCCGCAAAGTCGTCCGTCCCACGGCGGAAGAAATAGCAACCAACCCGATGGCCCGCAGCACACGGCTGCGGGCGGTCGAAAAACGATAGACAGGGTGAGGCCCATGGCCACCAACGCCACCAAGGCACCGACCCAGGGCATGAAGACCATCTGGCTGGTCATCATGATAGTCTTTATTGTCGAATTGTTCGCCTACACCTGGTGCCGGGTCCAGTGCGTCCGCCTGGGATATGAGATCGCCACCGAAACGAGGATCTACGAAGCACAGCGCACCATCCGTAAAAACCTGGCCATTGAACTGGCCCGACTGAAAGCGCCCAAGCGTATCGAAGCCCTGGGGCGGCAGCTGGGGTTGGCGCCTCCGGCAACCCGCCAGATTGTTGTGATGGAATGAAAACCCTATCGACCCAGAAATCACTGCGTCTCCGCATGGCTCTGATCGGCTTCCTGTTTTTTATCGGACTGGGAACGATCCTTGGCCGGGCGGTCTACCTGCAGGTTTTCTTCGGACCGTCTTTGGCTGAAAAAGCCTCCGGTCAATATGAAAAAACCATTCAAACCAATGGCAAACGCGGCAGTATTTTTGACACACGCATGCGCGAAGTGGCCGTCAGCATCGAGACCCTCTCTCTGGCCGCCTATCCCCGCAAAATTCAAGACACCCGCCAAACCGCCCGGACCATCGCGCGCATCCTCAATGTCAAACCGCAATCCATCGCCCGCAAACTGGACGCCGATCGGTCCTTCGTGTGGGTCAAACGCCAGATAACGCCCAAAGAAGCCCGGGCGCTCAGGGACCTCCAGCTGAAAGGACTGGAATTCCTTCCCGAGCACAGCCGTTATTACCCCAACCGCACCCTGGCAGCCCAGCTGGTAGGCTTCACCGGCATCGACGGCAACGGACTGGAAGGCATCGAATACCTGTTCGACGCCGAACTGACCGGGCGCAAAGGGATCGCCACGGTCTTGAAGGATGCCTTTGGCCGCGGGTTCGAGGCCCAGGAGGATATGACGACCAACACGAGCGGCAACAACGTCGTTTTATCCATCGACGGCGCCATTCAACACCTGGCCGAAAAAGCCCTCCAGCAGGCCGTGGAAACCCACAAGGCCAAATCCGGGATCGCCGTGGTCATGGCCCCCCGGACGGGCGACATTCTGGCCCTGGCCCATGCGCCCTTGTTCAATCCCAATGCTTTCGGCGATTTCAACCGGGATGTACGGCGCAATCGCGCGGTCACCGATGCCTTCGAACCCGGCTCCACCATGAAGCTTTTCAGCGCGGCGGCGGCTCTGGAATCGGGCTGCTGCACGCCTCACACGATTTTCTACTGCGAAAACGGCAATTACCGCATCGGCCGCAACACCGTCCACGACACCAAAAAACACGGCTGGCTGTCCCTGCAGCGCATCGTGAAATATTCGAGCAACATCGGCGCCGTCAAAATCGGCGAAACCATCGGTGCCGAAACGCTCCATGACAGCCTCCAGCGTTTCGGGTTCGGCCGTCCCACCGGCATTGCATGCCCCGGCGAGTCCAAGGGTAGCTTAGGCGCCAACAAAAAATGGTCCACCTTTGACGTGGCGGCCGTCTCTTTCGGTCATGGGGTCTCCGTATCTGCCATCCAGCTGACGGCCGCCGTGGCGGCCATCGCCAACCGCGGCATCCTGATGAAACCCCGTGTGGTAGTGAGCGTAACCGATGCCCGGGGGCACGCCATCCGAACCTTCGACCCCCAACCGGTGGGTCGGGCCATTTCAGCCAAAACCGCCGAAGCCGTGACCCGGATGATGGAAATGGTGCTGACTGAGGGCGGCACGGGTGTTGAAGCCAAACTGAACGGTTACACCGCCTGCGGCAAGACCGGCACGGCCCAGAAGATCGGCAAGAACGGCACCTACGCGAAAGACCGCTTTGTCGCCTCTTTCGCCGGTTTCACACCTGTCGAAGATCCTCGCCTGGCCATTCTTGTGATCATTGACGAACCGCATGGCGACGACCATTACGGCGGCACGGTCGCCGCGCCGGTGTTCCGCGAAATCGCCCAGTCCGCTTTGAGCTATCTCAATGTCCGGCCCAGCGAAAGAGCGCCCAAAATGACCGTATCCAACAAAATAAAGGGGACCGGGTGATTCTCGCCAACCTCATAGACGCCATCCAGCCGACCGCGATCCTGGGGTCGGCGGCGCTGGAGACACCGGTCGTCTCCCTGCACTATCGGTCCGGCGACGTTGCCCCGGGCGGCGTATTCTTTGCCATCGCGGGATTGGCCGCCGACGGGCACGATTATATCGATGATGCCTGCCAGCGGGGCGCCGTGGCCGTGGTGGTCCAGAAACCGGTATCGCCGGGCGTCCCGGTGCTGCAGGTGGCGGACACCCGTATCGCCCTGGCCCGGGCCGCCGCCGCGTATCACGGTTACCCGTCGCGCGATCTGACCGTTGTCGGCCTGACCGGCACCAACGGTAAAACCACGGTATCCTATCTAATGGAAGCCATGCTGCACCAGGCCGGGCTGGCCACCGGTGTCATCGGCACGGTGACCTATCGCTATGGCCGCCACGAAGTGCCGGCATCCCGAACCACCCCGGAATCCCTGGATCTCCAGCGCATTCTGGCCGATATGCGGCACCACGGCGTGACCCACGTGGTCATGGAAGTGGCCTCCCACGGCCTGGATCTGCACCGGGTCGAGGCCTGTTGGTTCGATGTGGCCGCGTTCACCAACCTGACCCAGGACCACCTCGATTTCCATGGCGACATGGAACGCTACTGGGCCAGCAAAAAATCGCTCTTCACCCGGATTTTGCCGCAGGGCCCCAAAGGGCATCACGCGCGGGCTGTGATCAATCGGGATGATCCCCACGGCGCGCGTCTGAACGAAGAAATCGCCGGGACCCGCCCCATGTTGACGTTCGGCCAGTCGCCCGACAACGCTATCTGGGCCGATGTCAAGCGCAGCGACCTGAACGGCCTGGAAGCCGTCCTGCACACGCCACGGGGACCGTTGGCGATGACCTCGCCGCTGGTGGGCCGGCACAACCTCGAAAACATCCTGGCCGCCGTCGGCTGCGGTATCGCTCTCGATCTTCCCCTGGACGCCATCCAGTCCGGCATCGCCGCCACTACGGCCGTGCCCGGAAGGCTGGAATCCGTTGCCGATCCCGGAGGCCGATTCATCTATGTGGATTACGCCCACACTCCCGATGCCCTCGAAAATGTGCTGCAAGCCCTGGATGCCCTGCGCCAGGGGCGCATCATCTGCGTCTTTGGCTGTGGCGGCGACCGCGACCGCCGCAAGCGACCCCTCATGGGCGAAATCGCGGCCCGCATGAGCGATCTGGCCGTGGTCACCTCCGACAACCCGCGCACCGAAGATCCGCTATCCATTATTGAAGATGCGTTGGAAGGGGTGCGCCGCGCCGCGCCACGGTCCTACACGGTGGCTACCGTTCAAAATGGCTTCGGGGGACGGGGCCACATTGTCCTGCCGGACCGGCGGGAAGCCATCGGGCTGGCCATCGGTGTCGCCAAACCCGGGGATACCGTCCTGATCGCCGGCAAAGGCCACGAAACCTATCAAATCATCGGCCGGACTTCCGTTCCCTTTGACGATCGGGAAGAAGCCCGACAGGCCCTGGCATCGCTCAGCGGGCGTGCGGCCCAGGAGACGGCCTGATGGAATGGACCACCAGCGATATCCTCGCGGCCACCGGCGGCCGGCTGCTTTCCGGTTCAAGTGACACCGTCTTTACCGGAATTGGCATCGATTCCCGTCAGCTGATGCCGGGGAGCCTGTTTATCGCCATTGAAGGTGATACCCACGACGGCCACACCTTCGCCCCCGAGGTGGTGGCCCTCGGTGGGCGCGGCGTTGTCGTGCGGGAAGGCCGAACATCAGACACCACGCTGGCAATCTTCCAGGATCGGCAGGTGGTCTGTATCAGCGTGCCGGACACCACCTGGGCTCTGGGGGACATCGCCGCCTATCACCGGCGCCGCATGCCAGCGCGCATCATCGCCCTCACCGGCTCCAACGGCAAGACCACGACCCGGGCCATGACCGCCGCCATTTTAAACCACAAAGGGACCATCCTGGCCACCCAGGGCAACCTGAACAACGAAATCGGACTGCCCTTGACCCTGCTCCAATTGACGAATACGCACCCCCTGGCGGTGGTGGAGATGGGCATGAACCATCCGGGCGAAATCGACCGCTTGGGTCAGATCGCGACCCCCGACATCGGTATGATTATCAACGTGGCCCCGGCCCATTTAGAAGGCCTGCATTCCATCGAGGGCGTGATGCACGCCAAAGGCGAATTGCTGCGTCACATCGCCCCCGCCGGACGGGCCATTTTGAACGCGGACGACGAACACTGCCGCCGGTTGGCGGAAACCTGCCCGGTGGAGGCCCTGCTGTTTGGATTTGGCCCGGAGGCCGCGATACGGGCAGCGGATCTGAACTCCGGCCCGCGCGGCTGGGCCTTCACCCTTCAGATGCCTTCCGGCGAAATCCCGGTGAAGCTTCAGGTGCCCGGTAAATTCATGGTGGCCAACGCCCTAGCGGCCGCCGCCGCGGCCTACTGCTGCAATGTTGCTCCAGCAGCCATCCAAGCCGGGCTGGAATCCGTTGCAGCCGTGGACGGCCGCATGCAGCTCGTCCCTCTGCCCTGGGGGATCACGCTGATCAACGATTGCTACAACGCCAACCCCGCTTCGACGGCGGCGGCCGTTGACACCCTGGCCCGCATGAAAGGCGCCTCGCGCGGCACCCTGGTGCTGGGCGACATGCTCGAACTGGGACCCGAGGCCGAGGAATGGCACCGCAAAACCGGGCGGAAAGCCGGTCAGGCCGGTCTCGATCGGCTTTTCGTGCACGGCACGTTTGCGCCGGCGGTTATAAAAGGAGCACGGGAGGCCGGCATGGCGCCGGATCGGATAATGGCCGGTGATATTGCCGAGATCAGTATCGCCCTCACCCAGTGGCTGACCCCGGGCGACTGGGTTTTGGTAAAGGGTTCACGGGGCATGCGCATGGAACGGGTGATCGCCGCCCTGCAGGACTGGGCCGGCGGGTCAAAAGAAACCACCGAAGGATGATAACAGACCCATGATCTACCATCTCCTCTATCCGCTGCACACCAGCATCTCGGCGTTCAATGTCTTCCGATACATTACGTTTCGGACGATCTACGCCAGCCTGACGGCGTTCATCATCTGTTTTCTCCTGGGTCCCTGGGTCATCAAGCGCTTGCGCCAGATGCAAGTCGGGCAGTTCATCCGTGAAGACGGGCCGGAAACCCACTACAAAAAATCGGGCACCCCCACCATGGGGGGCGTGCTGATTATCGGCGCGGTGGTGGCGGCGACCCTGTTGTGGGCCAACCTGACCAATTTCTATATCTGGGTCGCCCTGCTGGTCATCGTGGGTTTCGGCGCCATCGGTTTCGCCGATGACTACCTGATGCAGGTCAAGAAGCGCAGCAAAGGGCTGGGCGCCCGGGAAAAAATTCTGCTGCAGACCATTCTGGCAACCGTCTGCGGGGTGCTGTTCTACTCCCATGCGGACTTTTCCACCCAGGTAACGGTGCCGTTTCTCAAGAATATGCAGCCGGACCTGGGATGGGGCTATATCCTTTTCACGATTCTCGTCGTCGTGGGTGCCTCCAATGCCGTCAATCTCACCGACGGCCTGGACGGACTGGCTATCGGCCCGCTCATTATCGTGGCCGCTACCTATATGGTATTCGCCTATGTCACCGGCCACGTCAAATTCGCAGAGTACCTGCAAATCAACTATGTGGCCGGGGTCGGTGAAATTTCGGTCTTCTGCGGGGCCCTGGTGGGCGCCGGCCTGGGATTTTTATGGTTCAATGCCTATCCGGCCCAGGTCTTCATGGGCGATGTGGGCTCGCTCGCGCTTGGCAGTTCCATGGGGGCCATTGCCATTATCACCAAACAGGAAATTCTGCTGGTGCTGGTGGGCGGCTTGTTTGTCATCGAAACCCTGTCGGTTATTTTCCAGGTCGGATACTTCAAATTGACCCACGGCCGCCGGATTTTCAAGATGGCGCCCCTGCACCACCATTTCGAACTCAAGGGATGGCCGGAGCCCAAGGTGATCGTCCGTTTCTGGATTATTGCCATCGCACTGGCCCTGGTGGCCTTGAGCACGCTGAAATTGCGTTGATGGAAGGACACGGTCACACAATGACCCGCTGGACACCTGACAACCTGAAGGGCAAAGCCGTCACTGTGGTGGGACTGGGCCAAAGCGGCCTGGCGTCCACGCGTTTCTGCCGTGCCGCGGGGGCGATCGTGACGGTGTCGGAAGCCGGTGATGCCAGCGCATTTAAAAATGAAATCCGCCAGTTGGAACCCGCCGGGGTGACCCTGGAGTTCGGCCCCCATCGGCCGGAAACCTTTCAAACGGCCGACCTTGTCGTTCTCAGCCCCGGCGTGCCGCACACGCTCGCGCCCCTGGAAGCGGCCCGCCGGCGGGGTATTCCGGTGGTGGGTGAAATGGAGCTGGCGTCCCGCTTTATCGCCGAACCCATCGTGGCGGTGACCGGCACCAACGGCAAAACCACCACCACCGAATTGATCGGCGCCATGCTGGAAGCCTCCGGCTTGGATGTTTTCGTGGGCGGTAATATCGGCAACCCGCTGATTGAATACGTGGAAAGCGGCAAGCCGGCCGACTGGCTGGTGGTGGAGGTAAGCAGCTTTCAATTGGATACGATGGACGGATTCCATCCCCGCATCGGATGCCTCTTGAATATCAGCGAAGACCACCTGGACCGCTACCCTGACTTCGCGACCTATGCCGCCGTCAAATGGCGCCTGTTCCGTCATCAAACGGCCGATGACACCGCCATCCTCAATGGCGCCCTGAACGCCGCCGGCGCTCGGAACAGGCCGCTGCCTGGCAGGACGTTGTTTTTCAATGGCGCCCCTCCCGGTCGTCGGCCATCGGCCCACCGACGCGACGGGGTGCTGGAACTGGATATGGGGGCCCGCGCGACCGGCATGGCCCTGGACCTGTCGGCCATGTCGCTGATCGGCCGCCACAACGAAGAGAATGTTGCCGCCGCCGGTCTGGCCGCCTTGGCGGCCGGCGCCGTACCCACGGCCATCCAGAGCGCTTTGGACGCTTTTCGTGGAAAACCCCACCGCGTGTTTTTTGTGAGGGAAGTCCGGGGCGTGCGCTACTACGACGACTCCAAGGGCACCAACGTGGATGCCGTCGCGCGTGCCCTGGACAGCTTCCACCAGCCGGTGGTGCTGATCATGGGCGGCCGCGACAAGGGCGGCAGCTATCAGGCCCTGGAAACACGTTTGCCCAATAAAGTTCGCCAGGTGATCGTGATGGGTGAAGCGGCTGAGACCATTACCCGCGCCCTGCGGCATATCGTGCCGATCCAATCCGTGACCGACATGGGCGCCGCGGTCCGGCTGGCCGCCGAAACCGCCCGGCCGGGAGAAGTGGTGCTCCTGTCCCCGGCCTGCGCCAGTTATGACATGTATGCCAACTACCGCCAACGGGGAGAAGATTTTTGCCGTCACGTGCAAAAACTGGCCTGAACCAGGGCCATTCCAGCCTGACCCCCAGCGCCAAGCCGGCCGGCTACGATGCCCGTCTGCTGTTTCCGGTGCTGTTCCTGGTGGGCATCGGTATCGTGATGGTGTACTCCGCCAGTTCCGCCCTGGCGCTGAAAAAGTACGGCAACAGTTATTTTTTCATCAAGAAACAGGCCATGTTCGCCCTGGTGGGGCTGATGGCGCTGGTGGTGGGCCGCCATTTTCCGTATCGGGGCCTGCGGCTTCTGGCTTATCCGGCCGTGGTTTTGACCCTGGGACTGCTGCTGGCCGTGCATTTGACCGGTTTTGGTCATACGGCCGGCGGCGCCACCCGCTGGCTGCGTATCGGCGGCTTTACCCTGCAGCCCGCGGAACTGGCCCGTATGGCCATGATTCTCTACCTGGCCTACTCGATGAGTAAAAAACAGGACCGTATCCGGGAGTTTTCCATTGGCTTTGTGCCCCATATCATGGTGCTGACGGTGCTGATCATCCCCATCATGCTGCAGCCCGATTTCGGCTCCGTGGTCATTTTGACCTTGATCACCGGCATGATGCTCTTTGTGGGCGGTGTGCCGCTGCGCTATCTGACCCTTGCCGGGCTGGCCGCAGCACCGGTCGGCGGCTATCTGCTCCTGTCGGCCGATTACCGCCTCAAGCGCCTGATGAGTTTTTTGGACCCCTGGGAATACCCCACCTCCGACGGCTACCAGACGATCCATTCGCTGATGGCCTTCGGGTCGGGCGGATTGTGGGGAACCGGTATCGGGAAAAGCCTGCAGAAACTGTTTTATCTCCCCGAACCGCATACCGACTTTATCTTTTCGGTGATCGGCGAAGAATTCGGCCTGGTTGGCGTGGCCATGATCGTCATGCTTTACGGCCTCATTATCTGGCGGGGCATCGCCATCGCCAGGCAGACCACGGACCCCTTCGGCGCGCTGCTGTCTTTCGGCCTGACGGCGGCCATTGCCCTGCAGGTCTGCATCAATATGGGCGTCACCATGGGTCTGCTGCCCACCAAGGGACTGACTCTGCCCTTCCTGAGCTACGGCGGCACCTCCCTCGTGTTGAATATGGCGGCGGTGGGGGTTCTGATGAATATCGGCATATCGCCCTGGCTGAAGAGGAAATCCCGATGACGACTGCCGCGCCGCATATCGTGATCACCGGGGGCGGAACCGGCGGGCATCTGTTTCCGGGCATCGCCATTGCGCGGGCTTTTCAGCAGCGGATGGCCGACACCACCATTCTTTTCGTTGGCACCGGCCGTGAACTGGAAAAACGCGTGCTCGGCGAGGCAGGGTACCGCCACACCGCCATCCGGGTGGGGGGGCTCAAAGGCATGGGCATCTTCCGCCAGTTGCGGTCGCTGGCCGCGCTGCCCGGGGCCGTCCTGCGTAGCGGGGCCATCCTGCGACGTTTCCGGCCGGCCGTGGTGATCGGTGTCGGCGGCTACGCCGCCGGTCCGGTCTGTTTGGCGGCAAGGCTCTTGGGCATCCCGGTTTGCCTGCAGGAGCAAAACTCGCTGCCCGGCATCACCAATCGCCTGCTGGCGCGTATCGCGCAACGCATCTACACCTCTTTCAGCGAAAGCCACGCTCATTTCCCGGCCGGAAAAGCCCGGCTGATGGGCAACCCGGTAAGGGAAGAAATCATCACCATTCGCCGCCAAATTTCGCAGCGGGAAATCAATCGCCCCTTCACGCTCCTGGTGGCCGGCGGCAGCCAGGGGGCCCGCAGCATCAACACGGCCGTCATCGACATGCTGCCCCATGTCGATGAACCGGCATCACTGCAGCTGATCCACCAGTGCGGCAGCGACGACCCCGACCGCCTCCGGCAGGCCTATGCCGCTGCCGGAATCCCGGCCCACGTCGAAGCGTTCTTCAATGACATGGACCGCCAGTATGCCCAGGCGGATCTGGTGATTTGCCGGGCGGGGGCCACCACCGTAGCGGAGTTGACCTGTATCGGTCTTCCGGCCATTTTCATTCCGTTTCCCCACGCGGCCGACAACCACCAGGAGATCAATGCCGGCTGGGTGGTCTCCGCCGATGCCGGGGAGATGATCCTTGAAAGCGAGCTCACCGGCCCGGAACTCTGGCGCCGCATCCGGCACCTGCGCGACACCCCCCGGCGTCGGGAGGCCATGGCCGAACGGGCCCGCGCCCTGGGACGCCCGGAAGCCGCCGCGGCCATCGTAACGGATATCGTTGACCATGTTTTGCCACAGGCGTCCGCTGCCGGGCGTCCGACCATAGAAGGATAACGATGTACCAGAAAACCTATCATATCCATTTCGTCGGCATCGGGGGCATCGGCATGAGCGGCATCGCCGAATTGCTCCTCAACCTGGGGTACCAGGTATCTGGATCGGATTTGAAAGCCACCGACATCACCCGGCGCCTGGCCGGTCTGGGCGGTACGATCTGCACCGGTCATGCCGCCGAAAACATCCAGGATGCCGACGTCGTGGTGATTTCTTCGGCGGTGGGGGAAGACAACCCGGAAGTCATCGCCGCCCGGAATCAATCCATCCCCGTGATTCCGCGGGCTGAAATGCTGGCGGAGCTGATGCGCCTCAAATACAGTGTGGCCGTGGCGGGTGCCCACGGTAAAACCACCACCACGTCCATTGTGGGGTCGGTGCTGGCCGCCGGCGACCTGGACCCCACCATTGTCATCGGCGGCAAACTGCGCAGCGTAGACACCAACGCCGTGCTGGGCCAGGGCAATTTTATCGTGGCCGAGGCCGACGAAAGCGACGGCTCCTTTCTTAAAATGTCCCCCAGCATCGCCGTGGTCACCAATATCGACCGGGAGCACCTGGACTTTTACGATGACCTGGAAGCCATCGTTGACACATTTGCGCGTTTCATCGATCGCATCCCGTTTTACGGCCTGGCGGTTTTATGCCTGGACAACGAACACGTCCAGGATCTGATTCCTCACATCAAGAAACGCTACACGACTTACGGCGTCAGCCGTCAAGCCGATTACCAGGCCCGTGAAATCCAGTGTGAGGGGCTTACCAGCCATTACCAGGTTTACCACCGGGGCCATCATTTAGGGGCCATCCGGTTGAGCCTGCCCGGCATTCACAATGTCTACAACTCGCTGGCCAGTGTCGCCGTCGGCGTCGAACTCAATATCCCGTTCGACACCATCCGTTCCGCCCTGGAAAATCTGGAGGGTGTCCGCCGGCGGCTGGAAATCAAGGGGTCGGCCAAAGGCGTCA
>Ga0180430_10002717_pt1 | contig 15755 bp, 7 predicted proteins | sample SS_ome_9_FD_132999 | JGI IMG/M metagenome (GOLD analysis project Ga0180430, IMG submission 132999) | Hypersaline lake sediment archaeal communities from the Salton Sea, California, USA - SS_1_S_2 metaG | ecosystem: Environmental > Aquatic > Non-marine Saline and Alkaline > Hypersaline > Sediment... | reverse complement strand
CCGATTCGTGGTTTCAGTTTCAATCGAGAAGTCCAGCCCGTGCTCGATCGTTATTGCATCGGATGCCACAATGCAAAAACGGACAAGCGAGATTCCACTGGAAGAAAAATCGCCGACCTGTCACGTAAACCAGATATTGTCGTCATGGGAGAAGGCGAATTCAAAAAACACAAATTGGAACCGAAAACCCTGACCGAGCAAATCGAAACGCCTGTCTTTTACAAAGATCGGATGGAGGAAACTGATGGCAAGGAATATGGCGGGATGCATTTTCCGCCTGCGTATCTTGAGCTTTTCCGCTTCGCCAGAAGTGCAACGCTTGAAAGCGATCTGCATCTACTTACGCCCTACGATTACCATGCCGACCAAACGAAGCTCGTGCAGATGCTAATGAAGGGACATTATGGCGTGAGGCTCGACCACGAGGCTTGGGATCGGATCGTTACTTGGATCGACATGAACACGCCGGCGCATGGCAGTTGGAAGGATATAACGAATCCCGAATTCCCGCAAGATTATGGCAAGCGTCGCGCGGAACTGATGGCTCTTTACGGCGGCATCGATTTCGATCCCGAGACAGCGTACATTGTGCATGTCGAAGGCGACGAAACGACACCGCAGCCCAAAATCGAACCGATCATCCCCGCAGTGCTTACGCGCCCCTCCTCGATTCGTGGGCGTTATCCGGCGAAGGTCGATCCACAGTCGCTCACAGACGCGACCGATCCCGAGACCGGTCAACTGCGGACGATTACATTCGATCTCTCGGATGAGATTCCAACGCTCGAAGAAAAATACGCTCGAATCATCAACCCGAGCAAACGACCTCGAATCAGGCCCGAGACGCTAAAGATGACGTTCACCCGCGTGCCGGTCGGTTCCTACGTCACGGGCAATGCAGTTGGTAGCGAAGACGAAATGACCGAACGACAAGTCAAAGTCGATCGGCCCTTCTGGATCGCAACACAAGAGACCACGAACGAGATTTTCAATCTTTTCGATCCGGCACATGACAGTCGGCTCGAGAGCAACGAACGATTGCATTTCGGCGATGGCCATGTACGTGGAATTCCGCTAAACGGTCCGCAGCAGCCGGTCGTTCGCGTTTCGCAGCAGCAGGCGTTGGCATTTTGTCGATGGCTCTCTGAAAAAATCGGCCGAAAGTGCACGCTTCCAACGGAATCGCAATGGGAGTGGGCAGCTCTGCGGGGCGGCTGCAACGAGCGGGGATTTGCAGGCAAAGATTTCAGCACGCTCGCCAACTTGGCCGATCATTCGTATCGGTTCAAATACGCCAACGGAGAAATGCCACAATGGCGGCCTGCCGAATTGAAAAGCGATGACGGACATCGTGTCACCGCAAATGTCGCAACATACGCGCCCGACGCATCGGGACTTTACGACATGATCGGCAACGCTGCCGAATGGACGACGACCGGGTGGCAAGCACCGAGGGGAGTAAACGTCACCAAGCAGCTCGTCGCCAAAGGAGGCAGTTTCCGCGATCGCCCAACTGCTGCGACACCGTTTTCGAAAATGCCTGCCCGTGCGGAAATCAAGTTTGTCGATGTCGGTTTCCGTGTGATTATTGAAGATTGATTGCACTTTAGCAAAATGCAGGAGTTTCCCGCCACCACGGGGCTCGTCCCCGTGGAGCGATGACTGGCAACTAAGCGACATTTCCACCCCATGTGTAAGCCATAGGCCGGGCTTCGCCCGGCCTATGGCATTTATTGAGCGCGCGAAAGGCACTTAGTTACCAATGATCGCCCCACCGGGATGAACCCGGTGGTCGCGGGAGGAATGCCCCATACTTCGCTGAAATGCTACTGTTCGAAATCATTCGAATAAGTACGGCTTCCTACTTACTTCAAAAGCTCGATCATCCCTTCGCCGAACGCCGTGCCGATTTGTGCGAACGTCCACGGGCTACCATAGTAATGATATCCGTGGTCGTTGCCGAACTGTCGCCACTTTGCCACATCGGCCGACCAACCGCCCGGACCGGTAATGATCGCATGGGCGTCCAGATCCCAGAACTTATCGGTCTTCACGCATAGCGCGGTACCTTTGAACTCTGCAGACGCGGGCACTGCAGCCTGAGCCTTCTTGATATAATCGCGAGGCGAACCTTCTTTGTCGGGATTCAACCCATCGTGTCCCATCTGGCCGACAACGACGGGCATCTTCGGAACGCCGAACTCTTTGCGCATGTCGCGAATCAGATTTGCCAGATTCTTTTCGTAGCTCAACCAACGATCGCTATATTGATCGTTCCAGCCTTGAAACCATACAAAACCGACGATCTCGTATCCTTGATCGTCATATCCCGGGAATCGCTCACTGAGCGAGGCGAGACACGTCTTGACTTCTTCAACCATCGCGCGATAATCTTTGCCGAACTGCGCTTTGTACTCTTCCGTACTCATGTTCTGCTCGGCGGCGAGTTTCGCATATTCCTTGTCGCTGAGCATCGACGAGGGAGGCATAAAACCTCGGGCGAGCGCTCGACCACCCCAGGCCGTCTTGATCACTAAAACTTGCTCGTCGTAATGATCGCCCATCACGTGACCGAAGTTGTATTCGGGCCCAAACATATCATGCCCGCCACCGTAACCGACCGTCAGATCGCCGTAATCCTCACCATAACTGACCCAAACATCGGAACGCGTGCTCCAAAGATAGGTCGGCTTTTGACGTTTATTCCAAGGAAGCGACGGATCGACCGTTTCAGCAATTTTCTTCGCAAAAGCGTCGTAATCTCCATCCTTGATGAAATGCGTGTACCGCTCGCGATATTTCTCTTGGGTAATCTGCCACGACAGGGGCTCGGGGAATCCTTTGCCCACCATGTTCGATTGTCCGGCGAGAATAAATACCTTGACTGGCCCCTTCACCTCGGCAGCAGGCGCATGCGTCGCGATGCAAGCACCAACGATCATCACCGTCAAAAGAAGTCGAGCGATATTTTTCATCGTCATCATTGTTTCCGTCTCCATTTTTAGAAAGTTCGTACGTCGCGCCCGTCGACACGCTGGGCATCTAGCTCCAATTATGACCATATCCAGAACAGAACGCAAACGATTCGTACTTTTTTGTTTATAGAGACAAGGGATTTCGATCCGACAATTATCATTCGCTCCGGTGTTGACGTGGCAGCTTGTACCATTTCCCGGGATTTGATAAGATACCTCGATGCCCGCAAGGGGCGAAACGAATCGGATGCTATATTTCGGCAACCAAGCGAGGAAAGGGACAGACGATGGACGAACGTAGCAAAGACGGCTGGCGAACCGATCCGCGATTGCGGCAGACGCGTACCATTGAACTCGGTTCGGGCGATCCGGACGAGCGACGAGCGGAGATAAGGCAATACTTTCACGACACCTACGATATCGACGAGGCGCTGCTGGAAATACTGCGCTACGACGAGACCTTCTACCATCGCGCCGATCCGCTGCGTCATCCGCTTATCTTCTACTTCGGTCATACCGCCGTCTTTTACATCAACAAACTGTTGCTCGCGAAGCTTGTCGACCGGCGGATCAATCCGGCGTACGAATCGATGTTCGCCGTCGGCGTCGATGAAATGTCGTGGGACGACCTGGACGAACGCCATTACGATTGGCCGAGCGTCGCCGACGTCCAGGAATATCGCGACGAGGTCCGCCAAACGATCGATCGGATTATAGAAACGCTGCCGCTGACGTTTCCGCTCGATTGGAACAGTCCCTGGTGGGCGATCATGATGGGAATCGAACACTCACGAATCCACCTCGAAACGTCGTCGGTTCTAATTCGCCAGTTGCCGATCGATCAGGTCCGCCCCCATCCGCTCTGGGAAGATTGTCCGCACTCGGGTGACGCACCGGAAAACTCGCTCATTTCCGTCCCAGGCGACCGAATCTCACTTGGGAAAAAACGCACGCATCCGCTGTACGGCTGGGACAATGAATACGGAATCCACACGGAAGAGGTTGGCGATTTTCGTGCTGCCCGGCTCCTCACGACCAATGCCGAGTTCCTCGAGTTCGTCGAAGATTCGGAAGGATACACGTCCGATCGATGGTGGACCGAAGAGGGTCGGCGGTGGCGGCATTACAAGGAAGCGTGTTACCCGATCTTTTGGATTCCGTCGGAGGAGACGTACCGATTCCGAACCGTCACGCGCGAGATCGACATGCCCTGGGATTGGCCCGTCGAGGTCAACCACCTTGAAGCGAGAGCATTTTGCAATTGGAAGTCCGAGCGATCGGGCACGTCCGTCCGTCTGCCAACCGAGGCCGAATGGTACCGACTTCGAGACTCGGTGATCGACACCGATCAACCCGATTGGGACCGCGCGCCGGGCAACATCAACTTGGAACATTACGCGTCGAGCTGCCCGGTGACGGAATTCCCACAGGGCGACTTCTTCGACGTGATCGGAAACGTCTGGCAGTGGACGGAAACACCGATCACGGGTTTCGGCGGCTTCGAAGTTCATCCGTATTACGACGACTTCTCGACACCGACATTCGACGGCATGCACAACCTGATCAAGGGCGGATCTTGGATTTCGACCGGGAACGAGGCAACGCGAGACTCTCGGTACGCGTTTCGTCGACACTTCTTCCAGCATGCCGGTTTCAGATATATCGAATCGAACCACGATGTCGTCATCGAGACCGACGTTTACGAGACCGACCCGGCGGTCGCGCAATATTGCGAAGCGCATTACGGCGAAACTTATTTCGATGTTCCATGCTTTCCACGCGAGATCGCGAGAATCTGCTTGGATCTTACGGCCGATCGGCCGAGACGGAAAGCGCTCGATATCGGTTGCGCGGTCGGCCGATCGACGTTCGAGCTCGCTGCAGATTTCGAGCAGGTGCAGGGACTCGACTTTTCGGCTCGATTTATCCGGATCGGTGTGGGGCTGATCGAACGAGGGCACGTCCGTTATCAACGAAACGAAGAGGGCGACCTGTACTCGTATCACGAAAAAAGCCTCGCCGATTTGGGACTCGAAGCGACCGCGGATCGAATCGAATTCTGGCAGGCCGATGCGTGCAATCTCAAACCACTCTTCACCGATTACGATCTGGTTCTAGCAGCCAATCTGATCGACCGACTTCCTCAGCCGCGAAAATTCCTTTCGATGATCCACGAGCGAATCGTACCGGGCGGACTACTAGTCCTCGCCTCGCCCTATTCCTGGTCAGAAGATTTTACCGCGCGCGACGAGTGGCTCGGTGGAACTCGAATGGCAGGCGAACCCTACACGTCGCTCGAAGGGTTGACGGATACGCTTTCACCCAATTTCCGTCAGCTCGGCCAGCCGCAAACCATTCCCTTCGTGCTTCGCGAAACCGCAAGAAAGTTCCAACATGTGCTAAGCGAAGTGACCGTTTGGGAACGCCAATAGTAGCCACTTATTTATTGAACTCCGGAATTCGTGAAACTAAAATAGATCAACAGGTAGCTCCCCATTACGGACATGAATGATTTCGCTGAAAGAAACACCATGACAGTTCAACACCTACTTGCTGCTTTAAAACTTCTCCTTATCCTTGCGTTTTCTCTCATTGGCTACAACTCGACGACTGCGAACGAAACCAAGCGGCCGAACATTGTCTTTATCCTGGCGGACGATCTGGGATATGGCGACCTTGGCTGCTACGGGCAACAGAAAATTAAAACGCCACGGTTGGATCGAATGGCGAAAGAAGGGATGCGATTTACATGTCACTATGCCGGCTTCACCGTTTGCTCGCCCTCGCGTTGTGCACTGATGACGGGCAAACACATGGGACACGCGACGGTGAAAGGAAACGGCGGAACCCTAAAGGCCGACGACGTTACCGTCCCGATGCTTCTTAAGCAGGCCGGTTACGACACATGCATGATCGGCAAATGGGGACTGGTCGGCCGACCCGGACATCAGGGAAGTCCGAATCGCAAAGGCTTCGACCATTTCTTCGGATTCGACAACCAGGGATTCGCACACTTCTACTATCCCGAGTTCCTATGGCGGAACGATGAAAAAGTTCTCTTCCCGAAGAATCACGATCTGCGAATCGATGGCCAGTACATTCCGGGAAAAGGCACGTACAGCCACGATGAACTGACTAGGGAGGCGATCGGCTGGATTAAAGACCACAAAGACGGCCCGTTCTTTCTATACTTGCCCTACTGCATTCCGCACGCCGAGCTGACCGTGCCCGCCGACTCGATGGAACCTTACCTGGCGCTTGATTGGCCCGAAACACCGAAGCTGGTCGACAAGGGCAACAACGGCGGTGGCGGGTATGGCAGTCAATACAAGGAAGGATACTGCGGCCAGAGCCGCCCGAACGCAACGTATGCCGCGATGATCTCGCGCATGGACCGAAGTATCGGAAAGATCCTCGATCTGCTGGACGAACTGAAGCTTAGCGACGACACGCTCGTTATTTTCAGCAGCGACAACGGCCCGTCGCCCGAAGGCGGACAGAGCCTCGAGTTCTTCAATAGCACCGGTCCGCTCAGCGGCCACAAACGAAGCATGCGTGAAGGCGGAATTCGCATCCCAATGATCGCCCGCTGGCCGGGCAAGATTTCGCCCGACACGGTCAGCGAACATCCAAGTGCATTCTGGGACTTCCTCCCCACGGCATGCGAGGTCGCCGGAATCGAGCCGCCCGATGACATCGACGGCATTAGCTATTTGCCCGAACTATTTGGCAAATCGAAACAGCAAGCAAAACACGAATACTTCTACTGGATCTGGTCCGTCCGCGTAGGCAAATGGAAACTTCACCCGAAGGGTCGTGACAACTACGCCCTTTACGATCTGGAAAACGACATCGCTGAAAAGCACGACTTGTCCGACCAATTCCCCGAAGTCGTTAAGCGCTGCAGCGTCTATTTCGACAAGGCGAAAGAATAGCGACACGATATTTTGCAACTTATTCCTTGTCAATCACTACCTTGATTAATCCACACTAAGACAAATATCGATGGGAAGCCGATTATCAGTATTGGAGCGCCTATCATGAAATGCTAAAATAAATGGCAGCTAACCATGTGTTCGGTTTTTGGATCTGATCTTCAGTGTCGTATTTAAACGAGGAGAACCCTCATGTGCGGTCATCAGCATTCATGTCATCAGAACTGTGGCGGATGTAGTGCTTCGCTTAGCCGGCGGAGATTCTTGGGCCGTGCCGCCGCCGGTGCGGGACTTATCGGCGGTCTCGCCTCGTGCAGTCATGCTCACGCCGAAGAAAAGACGAAACCGCGAGTGGGTGTTGTTTTTGCCTCGAAGCCGGTCAACGTCGGCGACGAAGTTTGGCCCTACCCGGGCTACGAGCGCGAGCCGCGTATCCGAGAAGTCCTCGACGCGCTGCGCAAAGGGTGCCCCGACATCGAGTTCGTCTCCTATTGGTCCGAAGATCCCGAAGACCGACGTCGCTACGAGGCCGAAATCAAAGACGTCGACGGAATTCTGCTCCATGTAATGACCTTGCATTGGGAGTTCAAAGGTTCGATGGCCCAGATGGCAGGCTTCGGGAAACCGATGATTGTCTCCGATGAATTCTTGGGCGGCAGCGGAGTGTTTTTGACCGGACTTCCCGCACTGTTGGATACCGGAAAAGTTGCGGCCGTCTCGACGACACGACTTGCCGATCTCGTTACCGTCGCGCGATGCTTCACCAAGGCGAAGGAAGTCGACCAACAAGCGTTCGCAAAGATGGCGATGCACGAATATCGCAAGACGTTCGCAACCTCGGGCGAAATGAATACGCTCGACGATCCGATCGACATACCGCCGATCAGCGAAGTTGTCGATGCCCTTCGCAAAAAGCAATTCCTTGTTATCGGCGCGGGCACGAAAGCAATAGAGGTCGATGTCCTCGGAACGAAAGCGATTTATCGCGGTTTCGAAGAACTGGACGCATACTATCAAGAGATCGACCCGGAAGCGGTCGAGGAGAAGGCCGACTCGTGGATCGCAAGGGCGGAAAAAGTCGTAGAGCCCGAGCGAAAACCGATTACCGAAGCCGCTCGCGTCGCACTTGCCATCCGAAAGCTGCTGGCCAAGCACGATACGGACACGATCACGATGAATTGCCTCGGCGGATTCAATCAGGGAAAGTTGCCCGCCTATCCTTGCCTCGGTTTTACCGACCTACTGGACGAAGGCGGCCACGGCGTTTGCGAAGCGCAACCGGACGATACGCTGAGTATGTATATCGCTCGACTGCTGACCGGTCGATCCGGGTTCGTTTCCGATCCGGTGCTCGATACGTCGAAAAATCAGATCATTTACGCGCATTGCATGGCACCGACAAAGATGCTCGGTACGGACACCGAGGGATCGCGGTTCAAGATTCGCAGCCTGCATAATCGCGATCCGCGTGGAGCCTGCGTCCAATCGTTCATGCCCGACGGTTATATGACGACGACGTTCCGAACCGACTATCGCCGCAAGACACTAATCCTGCATCGGGCGAAAGCGGTCGGAAATCTCGACAGCGAGCGTGGATGCCGCAGTCAGCTCGTAGGAGAGGTCGACGGCGACATCGAGCGGCTGATGCGTCATTGGTACGCTTGGCACCGTGTGACTGTGTATGGCGACATCAAGGAGCCGCTGGTCGAGTTGGCCGATGCATTAGGACTGAAAGTGATCGAGGAAGCGTAGATTCGCCTGGTTCATTTGCCTCAAGCCTTGCAGGGGAACTTAATAATGACGAAGCAACAATTTACCCGCCGTCGTTTCCTGGGCGCTACCGCAGCAACGAGCGGAATCCTATTAGCCGGCGCTAGCAGCTTTGGTGCTGTCACGACCGTCAAGGCACCTAGCGTCGCGTCGACGGAACACTTCTGGTACCGCTTACAACCGGCAGGTCCTTATGTCGATTCGCAGCGAGATAACAAAGCGTTCGGCTTTACGGACGACAAGATATTCCTATCCCAAGATAATGGAAATACTTGGCCATCGGGCACCGATTTCCCGGACGCTCGGAATATCACCTTCAGTTGCATTTTAAGTGGGGGCAACATCCTTTTCGCTACGTATGCTAAGCTTTACTTGAGCACGGACAACCTGAAGACGTTTCGGGAGATCACCGTCAAAGATGCGGACGGCGGAGATTATATCCCACACACGCCCCAAAACGCCGATTGCCCGGGCTGGTATTTCCATCCGCTCGACGGCGTTCATACCTGGGATGTCGACGGGCGAGAGATGCTCGTTTGGGGAAATTACTGCAACGTGCTCGGCGGCGGTACGCCCGTGAATATTTATTACTCGACCGATCAAGGCCGAACCGTGAAGATCGCCTACAGCTTCGGGCAGAATTCTCGATTTCGAGACAACGGCTCGGGCGGCGGAAGCGCGACGGGCACGCTTCTGGGCGATGCAGCGAATCCGACAATTTGCCGTCACGTTCACTGCGTGGCATATAACCCCGCTGAACGCGCGTTTTATGCTTGCACGGGCGACCACGATCGCGATGACAAGCAAGAGTGCCATTGGCTTCGTGGCGAGTATGACACAGAAGCGGACCGATGGCAATGGAAGGTTCTCGTATCGACAGCGTCGAATACAAGGTACAAGTCGGGAGGAATCAACTTCGTCGATGGAAAGCTTTACTGGATCGCGGATGCGAATGGGGCGAAACCTTATGACCGTGGTATTTTCTGTTGCGATCCGGCCGACATCGCCGATCCGGCCAAACATACGATGCTATTCAACCCGGAGTACGAATCGGCAAGCATGATCATCGAGGACGGGGTAATACTGGCATCGCATTGCGCGCCGGCGTCACCTTACGCGACGGGCATTATTATTTCGCCCGACATGGGACGAACCTGGGCACAATACGACCTGAAGGAACTGGGGCGACGATCTCCTGCCCGATTCCAAAAGAAAAATAGCGACGGCTGGTTCCGAGTCGATCTCCGCAGCGGATGGATCGGCCGAGCCGAAGTCTTATACATCAAACCGAAGAAGAAAGATTCCTAACATGCGATCATTTACGATTCTCATTTGTATGGCAGCAGTACTGATTTCGTTTTGTGGAGATACACTGGCGGAAGAGAAAGAGACAAGCTACTATTTGATCGGCAATTCTCTGACTTGGGATACCGTTCCCTCGCTGTTGGACGGCGATGTCCAGTGGCACGTCGATTGCGGCAAGAGTTTACCCTTTATGTACGCCAATCCGGAGAAACCTTGCGTGAAGTCATCCGCACTCTGGCCGACCGCGCTGAAGAAGAAGCAGTACGACATTATTTCGATTCAGCCGCATTACGGATCAACACTTGCTGAAGACATCGAAACGATTTCGAAATGGATGAAAATGCAGCCGGACGCGACCATCGTTATCCACACCGGTTGGGCACACCACCTGCGAAGGGCGACCGAATATGCATCGACCGACACAACGGCAAAGATGCAACATAGTCCGGCCTACTATCGAGCACTGATCGAAGCACTCGAGGAAAAGCATCCGGATCGAACCTTCCGCTGCACGCGAGCGATCGATCTGCTGGCAAAAATCGCGGCGGATATCGAAGCGAGCAACGCGCCGCTCTCGGCCGTTCCTGATCTGTATCGCGACGCGATTCACATGAAGATCGACAGCGGCCGTTACCTCATGCACAATGCGATGCGGCGTGCGTTGGGACAAAAAGCTTCAGCCAAGGGTTTCGAGAAACTCGATCCGAAGCTAAAGGAATATCTCGACACGGTTTTGGCAACACTCGATTAAACGAAACGTGCGAATCACATAAATATAGCCATCCACATATTAAGGCAGCGTTTTCGTTGCCGTCGGAATCAACCGCACCGGCCCGAAGAGTCCGGATTTGCGTAACGGCACGTCCTGCCACGCTTTGCTCGGTGTTCCTGTGCGAGTGACATTCGTTCGACAATACCGCTGGTCTGTTGGCGAGTGCGCGTCGCCGACCAGGCGGTTCGACCAGGTGTTGGCGATTTCAATTTCCAGCCGATTCTTTCCCGGTCGTGCAAGATCACCGATTTCGACACGATACGGCGGTTTCCAAACAACGCCTGCCGATTTTCCGTTAACACGAATCTTACCGATCGCCCATAAATCTCCCACGTCGAGAACCAAACCGTTGGTGGCACTCGACCACGATTTAGGAAGCGTAAATTCGGTTTCATAAATCGCCCGACCGGAATAGTAACGAATGCCAACGTTCTCATCTTCGGTCCATGATGAAAGTATCCTACGCGTCGTTTGCTCCGGTGCTCCACGACCGTCGAGGAACCGAATCGTCCAGTCACCCGAAACCTCCGAAGAAGCAGGAATGCCCTCGAACTTCATGTCGATCGCCCGATTGTCCGATGTCCGCAATCGATAGGTTCCGTTTTCTATTGCAATGACATTGATCTTATCGCCACTGGTCCGCCTTGCTTCAAGATTATCAGGCAGCGAAGTCAGATGAATTGAACGTTCAGACTCCGACTTACGGAAAATAACGAACACCGATCCGGCGGGCGGCAAATCCAACGGCAGTCGGATTCCATCGGAAGTCTGCTCATAGACGACTTGCTCGACGATTTCACCAGAATCGGGCATCCATAGCGAAGGGATTTTATCGCAAGTGCGGAACTGGGCGACTACCGATTCGTGTCGCATCTTTTTGTTACGCACGAAGTAGATTTCCGTCTCGTCCGCACGACGATGAATGAAGTCGAGCTCCGTATCGTCGTCTTCACTTTCGAAACCGAAGTCCGGACCGATCCCCTGCCCTAGCAAAATCTTTTTGGGTGTACGACCCCAAACGACGCGTCCCTTTCCATATCGGTGTTCGAAGATCTGCTTGCCGTCGCAGTTGCCCCACATGGCGGCTGCAATTTTTTGCACTTCGCGATCTCGCGTTACATAATCGGCCAAACCGGTACAACGTTTCGGCCGAGGACCGACAACGGTTGCACCTTGGCGCACGAGCTGCTCGATCTTCCGCAAAACGTCGAGATCAATATCCTCACGGTCGGGCAATATCAACAGCTTATACTCCACGCCATCGGGTAGAACGATCTTTCCGTCGGCCGTCGACATTCGCTGCAAAAGCACGTCCGCGTTTACGACATCATAATCTCGACCATACCCGAGCGCCGGATCAACATGCCGGGGCGGCACGAAGTTGTATCCCTGATCGCCATAATAATAGCAAACGTCCGCAACGAAATTCCCTTGCTGCAACATGAATGATACGCGCGATAAATAATCGATAAAAGCGTCGGCCTGATCCCACCAGATAAGGTTCGTATTCAGATGCGTCCCCGCGCCATACACCCAACCGGGCTGACCGGCCTCGGGTGGCTGATGCACACCGGTGTGCCAAACGACATGATTCATTCCTTCGCAGAACGCGCGATCGGCCGAGGGCTTCAAATCCAGCGGCCCGTCCTGCCAGTGATACATGCTCGTGAATGCCTCCATGTGAACGCGACGCTTCCCGTAAGTATGCGCGGCACACGCGGTTTCTTTCACTACCCAGAGCCGATCGGCCGCGGGTCGGTGCGGCCAAAACTCACCTCGCACTTCGTCGAGCGTCCCAAGTGCTTTTAACGCATCGACGGGCACTTGATGGATCGGAGGTCCGGGTCCGCCGGCTTCCGATTCGATACCTAGCCCGGCCGCGTGCGCGGTATCGACCGCCGCTTTGTAATAAGCGTCGACCAGTAGGTCGCCCAGCGTCTTGCGATAATCGTAAATGAACCGCCGCGTCGCCTCGTCACTGCCAACCGTGCCGCCCGAAAGCACGGGCAAGTAAGGCGTCATATCGTAACCACGATACTTTTCGAACTGCTCAAACATCTCGGGCGTCCATATCATACCACGCACTTCGTAACTTGCCAAATAAAGATGCTTAAGCGCAGTCTGATCGAGATCACCCATCTTCGTTTCGAGGCGATCGATCAGATACTCGAGGAAAACTTTTGTTGCCTCACTGCTGAAATGATCGGTAGCCAGACCGTCCGAATTCGGACTGGGCACTTTCAGACGCTCGCCCGTGTTCGCACAAACATACCGGACGATCTCCCACTTGCCCGCTGGTGCGGTCCACTGAAGTCGGCCGGTCGAATCGACACGATCGGTCAGATCGATGATCCGTTCGGGGCTGTCAACAACGACCGGCGGCGGTCCGGCCGAACACCAACTGCCCCCCGGTCCGGTTTTGCTTCCATCGTGCAGGTTCGCGGCCGTCCAATTCCGATTCCATCCCTTCGCCGGCGGATACCCGATCAGCTCAGCGCCATCGCGACTACGATCTGCCGCGTGCGACGCGACGACGTTGAATCCCTTCTCGTCATAAAGCTCGAACTCACCGAGCTGAACCTGATCGAACCGCGTGTTGTGTCCACTGATAACTCGCAAACGAACATATCGAGCGCCAACATCGGGCAACTCGAATCGCTGCGGATCGGTCGTCGGCTTCAGCGAAGCACGCAGCACTTCGCGAAACGCACCATCGTCAGCGGTGGTCGTCGATACCGCGATAGAAATATCCTTAGCGAAAAGATGAAGATCGCCATACCGCTTCCCATCGTCGCTTAACGCGTTATGCAAAATCGCGTGACTGAGCGTGCGAAGACCTGGCGGATCGAGCTTGAAAACAAAGTCGTATCCCGGTGAACGACGATCGGCAGGGATAGCAAGGGTGGCGACATTTTTCAAATAGACGGGCGAACCATCCGGCCCGCGCGGAGCCTTTGCGGGAATCTCTGGAAGAGGCAAGACGCGGTCGATCGCCGCCGGGCCCGCAACACGTATTTCCGATCGATAGAGTCCCATGCTGGCATGTCGCGGCTCGACCCAGGCGCCGCCCATATCCCAACTACTGGCAACGGACAACTGCACTTCCATCCCCAGACGCTTTGCAACTCCCACCGTATGGGCGACATCGCCGACCGATCGCTCGCTCATAAACGCAGGACCCGCCGGAGGCAGGCATTCGGCGGCACCTCGTGCACCCATGTCGAAAATACACAAGCCACGGATACCTTTCTCATAGAGCGACTTCAATTCCTGCTCAACATGATCGCGATTTACATATCCGCCAAGCCATAACCAATAAGTCGTCGGTCGTGCGTGATCCGGCGGATTGACAAAACCTTCCTCCAGCGAATCACCTGCACGTACCGGAAGAGCGAAACAAAAGAGCATGAACGCAATCAAAGCATATCGCATCGAGATGATTCCTTATACCGGCTAGAATCTCCAAAACACTTGATCAAGCATTTTAAAATATGAATCGATTATTAGTGTCAAACCAAACGACACTCATCTATCATTATATCTACCTGCATTCAGAAAATCGATCTTCCATGCTTAATTTACGAAAACGATCAATCTCCAAACAGGCGAGACGATTTGAAAAATAGAAGATACCCGCTAACCGCTTGAAATATTTGTTCGCAAAAAGAACGGCATAACGACCATTGATTCACTGCTCGATCGTCTCTATCGATCGCTGATCGGCTTCGATAATTGGAATATCGCAAGCCAAGACTCGCTTCTGGTCAAGCAACACGACGCAACCGCCGCATCGACCGCGCCCGCATCGAAGCTTCGAGCCCGTTTCGCGCAAGTCCTCTCGAAACACGTCCAAGATCGAGCGATCCGGCGAGGTCGTAATCCTTCTTACGCTTCCGTTTACGGTTACCGTTATTGTTACTTCCATGATTTGAGCCTTGAAATGATCGTGCAGAGATCGTTCGACTTCTTAACATTTCAGGGACGCCGTTCTTGCATCCCTCAATCGCCGGATTTATCCCTTTAGGATGACCGCCTGCATCGAAGCTTCCCCGAGCATCCACTAAACGTGCGAAGTAGAAACCTCGCTTAGTTTCCGATCAACGCCTCGCTAGAACAACCCCAACAGTGACAGAAATTCGCTCCATTTCGCTGAATCACGATGCACTTCGCTTCTTATACCTTCTACAAAAAACAACTACCAACTTTATTTAGTATACAATGTTCGCTCGTCACAACAGAAGACTACGGTTCTCATGTATAGTACACTATCAAAGTTATCATTAATAACCGGTATATTCCCTGTGTAATTGGGGAAACCCCTTGCAACCTACACAGTCTGATTAAATAATAGGAATTACAACAATCTTGTCGCTAATGCCCGCTCGGGCAAAATACAGCGTGATTAACGAATATTGCAATCTGTGAAGAGGCAAAACGATGCGTTCGATCCAGTATCCTGCTTTACGTCGCGGTTTGATTTTCTTTTCTTGTTCCCTACTAGCGCTAATCTTTTGTATGGAACCTAAAGTCGCACTTAGTGTTGAGATACCGGTCGACACGAATCTTGTTGTGTGGCTTCGTGCCGACAACCTGACATTTGATAGCGGCAATCCAAATAATGTTAATGTATGGCATGACCTGACGAATGCAACCACCGGTTTCGGTGACGCAGTCGCACAGGATGCTTCCTTATTCGCTGGCGGACCCACGATCAGGAATAACGAGGTCAACGGAAATCCCTCGGTCGATTACGGCGGAGGGGGTGAGCACCGATACTCCGGTGGCGCGATCGGTCTGGGCCCAGGATTTTCCGCATTCATCGTCGGTAGGAATTTCGGGACTGCAGGCAACGAACGGGCTGTGCAAATCGGGAATATTACCACGGGCGCAAACGGGAATTCCATCGGCCTCGATGTTACTAGTGGCAGTGGAAGTACTGGCGCTGGCACGCGATATAATAATGGCAATAATCAATTCACCCCCGGATGGGAAGCCGAT
>Ga0180430_10002716_pt1 | contig 15755 bp, 12 predicted proteins | sample SS_ome_9_FD_132999 | JGI IMG/M metagenome (GOLD analysis project Ga0180430, IMG submission 132999) | Hypersaline lake sediment archaeal communities from the Salton Sea, California, USA - SS_1_S_2 metaG | ecosystem: Environmental > Aquatic > Non-marine Saline and Alkaline > Hypersaline >... | reverse complement strand
GGTAGGGGTCGTTGTTCCAGTAGGTGAGGTTGTGGCGGCAGGGGAAGTGGGGGCGGGCGAAATTGGAGATTTCGTAGTGGCGGAAGCCGGCGTTTTGGAGGGTGTCGATGGCGGTTTCGTACATGGCGCGGTCGTTTTCTTCGTCGATGGGGGTGCATTGGCCGGCCTGTCGCTGGGCATAGAGGGGGGTGTGCTTTTCGTAGGTGAGGGCGTAGGCGGATAGGTGTTGGACGTTGAGTTGGAGGGCACTGTTGAGGGAGCGTCGCCAGGAGTCGCGGGTGGTGTGGGGGATGGCGAAGATGAGGTCGAGGCTGATGTTGTCGAAGCCGGCGGCGTGGGCGTGAGCGACGAGGCGGCGGACGTGCTCGGGCGAGTAGGGACGGGCGAGGAAGTCGAGGTCGGCCTGGTTGAAGGATTGGGCGCCGATGGAGAGTCGGTTGACGCCGAGTTGTCGGAGGGTGTCGAGTTGGCGGGGGGTGATTTGGGCGGGGTTGACCTCGATGGTGAATTCGGTGGGTTGGCCGGTGCGGCGGGTGAGTTGGCGGACCAGTTCGGTCAGGTGGTGTTGGGGGAGGCAACTGGGGCTGCCGCCGCCGATGTAGACGGTTTGGAAGGGGTGGGCGAAGGCGTGGGGCTGTTTGAGGGCGGTATCGAGTTCGGCGAGGAGGGCAGCGAGGAAGCGGTCGAGGTCGTGGTCGGCCAGGGGCACGGAGTAGAAGGCACAGTAGGGGCATTTAGCGGTGCAGAAGGGGATGTGGACGTAAAGAGCGGCGGTGGGGGCAGCAGGCGGGCGAGGGTGCGGGGTGCTGGGCGGAGGCGATGTGGGCTGGTTGGCGTCCACAGGCGGGGGCGTATAGTGTTTATTGGCTTCTTTCATGGCAGTCTATTGTAGGGCTAGAGGGAGGATAGTACAGTGTGTAAGGAGAATCGAGGCAGACGTATCAAGACAGGTGGGCACATGGGAAAGGGTATGGTCATGAGACACAGGTATATTTGCTGGACGATGTTGGTGTTGGGGTGGGGCTTGGGGTGTCAGCAGGCGGACAAGTCGGTTTTGCCGTCGTCTGGGGCGTCGACAGCGGTGACGTCGGGGACGATCGCGGGTCTGGCGGGGCAGAGGTACGTGCTGGAGGCGATGGTGATTGGGGGGCAAACGTACGAGCTGGCGGACACGAGGCCGACGCTGCTGGTGAGTAATGAAGGGAAGGTGTCGGGCTTGGCGTCGCTAAACCGCTACATGGGCAGATTGCGGATCGATAGCGAAGGCGTGGTATCATGGGCGGGGCCCTTGGCGATGACGCGTATGGCGGGTCCGGCGGAGCTGATGCGTCAGGAGCAGGCGTTTGTCGAGGCGCTGACGAAGACGACGAGGCTTAGCGTGGAAGGCGAGCAGCTTTATGCCGAGAGCGAAGACGGGCAGATGCGACTGGTGTTCAAGCGGTAAGAGGAGAGGCAGGGCAAAGGCGGATCAAGAACTCGATGGAGGGGTGAGAAAGTCCATTTTGGAGACAGGGCATACGGTTTTCACTTATGGCGTGGAGGTTACGGGGCTAGCACAACAAGGCCTCTTTGGCGGGCGTAGTCTCGGGCGTTTTGGACGGTTTGGGGTGAAGGGGGCTGGAGGAGTTGGGGGAATTGTCGGGCGTGGTAGGCGGGGTGGTATTGGGCCATGATGTTGATGGTTGAGCCGGGGGCGAGGCGGGCGACGATGTCGATGACGGCGTTGGAGTCGACGATATTGGGGGGCATGACGAGGTGTCGGACGAGGAGGCCTTTGGTGGCGAGGCCTTTTTCGTTGACCTGGAGGGGGCCTACCTGGCGGAACATTTCTTTGAGGGCGGCGGAGGCGACTTTGGGATAGCAGGGGGCGCCGGAGTAGGTGCGTCCGGCCTGGTCGGTGTCGTATTTGAAGTCGGGCATGTAGATGTCGATGAGGCCTTTGAGTAGTCTGAGGGTTTCGACGGAGTCGTAGCCTCCGGAGTTGTAGACGGTGGGGAGGGAGAGGCCTTTGTTTCGGGCGATGACGATGGCTTCGGCGACGGCGTGGGCGACGTGGGTGGGGCTGACGAAGTTGATGTTCACGCAGCCTTGGTCGGCGAGGTCGCAGGCGAGGTGGGCAAGCTGGTGGGGCGTGCAGGGTTGGCCGGCGGTGGTCTGGCTGATGTCGTGGTTCTGGCAGAAGAGGCAGGCGAGGTTGCATCCGGCGAAGAAGATGGCGCCGCTGCCGCCGTTGCCGACGAGGGGTGGTTCTTCGCCGAAGTGAGCGGCGGCGGAGGCGACGAGGGGGGTGTAGCCGATCTGGCAGGCGCCGCGTTGTCCTTCGGTGCGGTCGACGAGGCAGGCGCGGGGGCAGAGGCGGCAGGCCTTGAGGATGTTATTGAGGGTGGTGATTCGTTCCTGGTCGTTCACGGCTGGGCCTCGGGTGGGTCTTGGGTAAAATCGAGCAGGTTGGCTGGTGGAGCGGTGGCTTCGAGGACGGCACGGGCGAGGTTGCACCATCGGGTGCACTTGTCGAGGATAACGCTGTCGGCGGTGGCGATGACGTCGGTGGCGTTAGCGAGGACGGCGTCGGGACTGTAGACCAGTTCGACGCGCCAATTCCAGCCTGCTTGCGCAGCGATTTGCAGGAGGAGTGTTTTTAGTCGGCCACTGTTGGAGACGGGGCTGTCGAGGTACCAATGGGCGCGGGCGATGTTGCGGGTGGTGAGGAATTGGCCTATGAGGTCGGCGGCGGGGCAGGTTTCGTTGACCTGGCGGTAGGTGCCGTGGATGCTAGCGAGGTCGCGGTAGCAGCCGTCACGGGCGAGGAGGATGACGCCGCCGGCGAGAGCGGCTTCGACGGTGGTGAGGACGTTGTAGCCGTCGAGTAGCAAGGTAGCGTCGGCAAGGGCGGTGGGGTGGACCTGTTTTTGGCGGCGGAGTTGGCGAGCCTGATCGGAGCAGGCAGAGCGCATGAGGGCGAGTCGCTGGCGTTGGCGTAGGGAGAAATGGTCGCCGACGAGTTTGAGTGCGGAGCGTTCGGCGTAGCCTTTGGTGAGGAGCAGGGAGTAGTCGGCCAGGGCGGCGCGGAGTGTGGGGTAGGCGTCGGGTGCGAAGAGTTTGTGGTCGTCAGGATGGGGGCCTCGATGTTGCCTTTTGTCGGGCAAGGGTGACCTCGCTGGTTGGTTAGGTGTAAGGTGTCACTGCGCGATGGTGTTCTTTTAATGATGGGCCAGATGCCCATGCCACTGTTTTTAACGTTCGCAGGTGCCGACAAGTTCGGCCTGGGCGATGATGTGGCCTTTCATGAGGTCGAGCAGTTGTGTTTTGGAGAGGCCTGGTTTGGCGTCGAGGGGTGTATCGAGTGCGTAGAGCATGAAGTGGTAGTGGTGGGTGCCATGGCCTGGGGGAGGCATGGGGCCGCGATAGCCGATGTTGTTGGTGTCCCAGGAGTTTTTTCCCTGGCGGGCGCCTGGGGGGGTGTCGAGTGTGTCTTTTTGGGGGAGGGCCTCGGGCAGTTGGGTCGTTTCGGGGGGGATGTTGTAGAGGACCCAATGGCCCCAGGGTTGGGGCGTGGGCGCGTCGGGGTCGTCGACGATGAGGGCGAACTGTTTGGCGGCGGCGGGCGGGTCGGACCAGGTCAGGGGCGGGGAGAGGTCCTGGCCTTTGCCGGTGTGCTTTTTGGGGATGGGTTGGCCGGTTTTGAAGGCGGAGCTTTGGAGGTTCATGAGGGGCACTCCTTGGGTAAGGGGTTGGCCGGGTGGTGGAACAGGCCACTACGATCGCAACCTGTTGCCAGGCATAATGTTAGAGCGAGCAACAAGGTCTTGGCTGTTAGGTTTTGCGTGCGGGGGCGTGGGCCCGGGTGTTGGCAGATCATTTGGACAACTCCTGACGGATGAGGTTCCTTATATTATAGCTGGGCTGGCGGCCTCTGTCACCGGGGCTTCGTAAGCAGGCAGGGCAATCGGATCTAATGAGTTCAGGGTGGTTTGGCACTTTGATGTGCACAGTGCAGAAGAGCACGCTGAAGCGTGGACTCTTACAGGAGAGGGCGGGTGGAAAGATCCTCCGATTTTACATCGGGGGCTGGGATGCGGGGGACCGGCGGTTTACACCGGGGGCTTCAAGAGGTATTGCCCTGGCAGGGGTAAGCAAGGCAGGGCGAGTTGGCGTGGGGCCGCTGCGCATAAAGAGAGCCCGCCTGGACGTGGTAGACGCCAAGACGGGCCCAGAGTGTTTGGCAATTGCCGTTGGGAGGGGTTATTGGGGTTGCTTGATGTTGAGCGTGTCGGTGATGTCGAGGACGATGACGGAGGCGATGGGGTTGATGGGTTCCGGGGGCAGGTTGAGGTGTAGGCCGTCGTCCTGGGGGTCGGCGGAGATGGTCTGTTGGCTGGCGAGGAAGGAGACGGCGGCGGGTTTGTTCATCAGGCCGGGGACCAGCAGTTGGCCGTCGGCGGGCCAATCGAAGACGTGAAGATAGAGGGAGGTTTGCTGGTCGGTGGTTTTTTGGGTACATCGGCCCCAGGGCAGTTTAGCGAAGGGGCTGGCCTGGGTGGCGTAGATGGCGTCGCCATAGAGGCTCATCCAGTGGCCCATTTCTTCGAGGCGTTTGATGGCCTGTTGGGGGAAGGTGCCGTCGGGCTTGGGGCCGACGTTGAGGAGGAAGTTTCCGCCTTTGGAGGCGATGTCGATGAGATTTCGTAGAAGGTCTTGGGTGGACTTCCATTGTGTGTCGGCTTTGTTCCAGCCCCAGAAGCGGTTCATGGTCATGCATGATTCCCAATCGACGCCGGGCAGGCCCTGGGCGGGGATTTCCTGTTCGGGGGTGCCGAAGTCGCCGCAGAACTCGCCTTTTTTGGTGAGGCCTGCCATGCCGGAGCGGCCTTTGTCGACGCGGTTGTTGATGATGATATCGGGTTTGAGGGTGCGGACGTACTTGTAGAGGTCGAGGCCGCGTTGGTGGTTCCAGGTTTCTTCCCATTCGCCGTCGAACCAGAGGACGGCAGGATCGTAGCGGTCGACGAGTTCGCGGAGCTGGGCTTTCATGTAGCGGATGTATCGTTCCATGTCGGCGCCTTTGGCGGAGCGTTTTGCAGCTTCCCATTTTAGTCTGGGCAGGTAGTCGGGGTGGTGCCAGTCCATGATGGAATGGTAGAAGCAGAAGGTGACGCCATGGCGGGCACAGGCCCGGCTGAGTTCGCCGAGGATATCACGTTTGAAGGGGGAGGCGGCGACGTCGAAGTCGGTCAGTTCGGAAGGCCAGAGGCAGAAGCCGTCGTGGTGTTTGGAGGTGATGACGATGTATTTCATGCCGGCGGTTTTTGCGAGGCGTACCCAGAGGTCGGCGTCGAATTCAACGGGATTGAACTGGGGCAGGAACTTGTCGTATTCTTCGAGGGGTATTTGTGCGGTGGTGCGAATCCACTCGGCGTGAGTGTTTTTGCCTTTCCACTCGCCGGCGGGGATGGCGTAGAGGCCCCAGTGAATGAAGAGGCCGAAGCGAGCGTCGCGCCACCAGCCCATCCTGGCATCGCGTTGGGCGGGTGTTTCGTCGAGACAGGTCTGTAAGGCGTCGGTGTCGGCGGCGACGGCTGATGCTGGGGTCAAAGCCGATACTGCCATCAAGGCAGCAAGTGTGAGTAGAAGCGTCAGAAACGACTGTGTTGCTGAGATTTGCGTGAACATGGCAACCACCTTTCTGTTGACAGGGGATAGACAGGCACGTTTTGCCCGACGAAACACTTTTGCCGAGGGTCCAAGGGGAAAGCTCGGCGTTTTGACGTAGGGACTATGTTAGTGGGGGCATACGGTTGCGTCAAGAGTGGCGTCGTAACCAATCGGGGGCGGTTTGGCTGAGGGGCGATTGGATATTTCACGAGTAAGGCGTTACACCGGGCGGCAATAGAAGTATAATGTTGGAGCTGAGCCGATCAGACGAAGAGAAGGGTCGGCGTGAGAGCAGTTGAGGACGTTGAGAAGTATTTGACAAGATAGAGGATGTCATACAGCATGGAAGCCAAGCACATACGCAAGATCGCTGAGGAATTGAACATAACGGCCAAGCAGGTGGAGGCAGTGGCGCTGCTGTTGGAGGACAACGCGACGGTTCCGTTTATTGCCAGATACCGTAAGGAAGCAACGGGAAGCCTGGACGAGGTTGCGATAACGCATATCCGTGATCGTCGCGAGCAGCTTGCGGAACTGGACAAGAGGCGTGAGGCAATTCTTGAGTCGCTGGAAAGCCAGGGTCATCTCAACGCTGAGCTTAAAGGCAAAGTGATGGCGGCAGAGACAATGGCGGTGCTGGAGGATATATATCTTCCGTTCAGGCCCAAACGGCGTACACGTGCCACCATTGCCAAGGAAAAGGGACTGGAGGCGTTGGCAAAGCTGTTGTTCGAGCAGGGCGATATTGCGGTCATGGACGAGGCGAAGAAATACGTGAACGCGGAAAACGAGGTGGATTCAGCGGAGGCGGCGCTGGCGGGAGCACGTGACATCATTGCGGAGTGGGTAAGTGAAGACCAGCAGGCGCGCACGAGTATACGCTCGCTCTATCAGGATGAAGGTCGCTATACCTGCAAGGTAATGTTGGGTAAGGAAGAAGAGGCGATCAAGTATAAGGACTACTACGACTGGAGCGAGCCGCTGGCATCGGCGCCCTCGCACCGGGTGCTTGCGATGCGTCGAGGGACCAAGGAAAAGTATCTGGTGTTGCGGGTGACGGTGGATGAGGATCGGGCGATATCGATTCTTGATTCGTTGTTTGTCAGGGACGTTCATGCGGCCAGCGAGCAGGTCAAGCTTGCGGTAAGAGACAGCTACAAGAGGCTGATAATGCTTTCGATAGAAGCGGAGATTCGGCTTGAGAGCAAGAAGAAGGCAGACGAAGAGGCCATAAAGGTCTTTGCGGAGAATCTCAGGCAACTGCTGTTGAGCTCTCCGTTGGGGGAGAAGAGCATATTGGCGATTGACCCGGCGTTTCGGACAGGCTGTAAGGTGGTGTGTCTGGACAAGCAGGGCAAGCTGCTTTACCACGACGTGATACATCCGCTCACGTCGGCAGCGGGTGCTAAACGTGAAGGGGATAAGGTCATGTCGTGGTGCCAGAAGTACAGCATCGAAGCGATTGCCATCGGCAACGGCACCGCGAGCAGAGAAACCGAGGCCTTCGCGCGGGGCATTGGTCTGCCGCAAGAGATTCAGATTGTCATGGTAAACGAAAGCGGGGCCAGTGTTTACTCAGCCTCGCCGGTCGCTCGGGAAGAGTTTCCCGACCATGACATTACGGTGAGAGGGGCGGTATCGATTGGCAGACGGCTGATGGACCCGCTGGCGGAGCTGGTGAAGATTGACCCGAAATCGATAGGAGTGGGCCAGTATCAACACGATGTCGATCAGTTGCTTCTTAAACGGTGCCTTGATGACACGGTGGGCAGTTGCGTGAACGCTGTGGGGGTTGAGGTCAACACGGCCAGCAAGCAGCTGTTGACGTATGTTAGCGGCGTAGGGCCCCGACTGGCGGAAAGGATGGTGGCGCACAGGAACGACAACGGTCCGTTCGAGTCCAAAGCCGACTTGAAGAAGGTTGCGGGGTTAGGAGCCAAGACGTTTGAACAGTGCGCGGGCTTTCTTAGAATTCGTAACGCGAAGAACCCGCTTGACGCAAGTGCGGTACACCCTGAAAGCTACTCGATAGTACATGCGATGGTGACGGATCTCGACTGTGCCGTGTCGGATTTGATCAGTAATTCCGGATTGCGTGAGAAGCTGAAGCTGGAAGCCTACGTAACCGATACGGTTGGTCTACCGACGCTGGTGGACATTAAAGCGGAACTCAGCAAGCCTGGCCGCGACCCTCGGAAGCAGTTCGAGCTGTTCAGTTTCGCCGAAGGGATCAATGAGATCGGCGATTTGGAGGTTGGCATGGACTTGCCGGGTATTGTAACGAATATCACGGCGTTCGGTGCGTTCGTCGATGTTGGAGTGCACCAGGATGGGCTGGTGCATATCAGCCAGCTTGCGGACCATTTTGTCAAAGACCCGGCCGATGTTGTCAAAGTGCATCAAAAGGTGAAAGTGCGTGTGCTGGAGGTAGACATCGCCAGAAAGAGAATATCGATGAGTATGAAGAAGGAACCGAGGCAGAAAGAGCCACCGGCCCGGGACGAAAGAGGTCACGCATCGAAGTCAGGCAAGAAGCACAGCGGGCGTCGGGGCAAACCCGCAGAAGGCAGCAAGCTATTGAGTGATGCACTTGCCGCTCGCCTGACGTTTGGCTCTTAGCTTTGGGTAGACGTGCTCAAACGGGGCTTTGGGTGGTCTATGCGTGTTTGTGGTGATTCCGTAAGGGAGCCTTTTGTATGCCTATGGAGAAGATCGTGTGGCCACAGCGGGTTTGAACATGGCCCAGCGCGAGACTGAAGGAATACCCGAGCAGTAGGGTGATGGAACAAGTGTTTGGTGCGGGCAAGAATGGGCTCTGAGGGAGGAGCCAGAGCCCAAGGGGGATTGTGTTGGAACCGTTGAATTCTCACCAGATTTGAGAAAAGACAACTGGGGTTACAGTCACACGGGACTCACTTGAGCAATGACGGGGCCGTACGGGAGACGCTGGAGAGGGAACGAAGCAGTGGGCATACAAAGCCAGAAGTTGTAACATACTGGCAAATAGGGAGATAGGACACTGGAGCCTAAGGGAATCGAACCCTCGACCTCTTGCATGCCATGCAAGCGCTCTCCCAACTGAGCTAAGGCCCCGTTATGGCGACGGTTTTTCTGTTGCCGGTACAGCGTCCGGCATAGCTTTCCCGCTCGTCACGAGAGCATCCTAGCAAATCTTCACTGACAATGCCAGCCATAAATCGCACAAAAATCGTAAGACTTTCAGAAGGGCCAGCGCGAGGAGTCCTTCTGTAACCCCCCTTGGCATAAGAACTTCGGGTAATAGACGGTTGACACCCCCTTGAAAGTGCGACATGATGGCGGCAATTGAGTGGAGCAGCTTATGGATTATTTTTACTTGTTCTGTCGGCCTTTTTGGCGCAAGAGGCGTCTGTCGCAGTACCAGCGGATCGTGAAGAGAGCGACAGCTCTGGAGGCATCGCTGGAGCCGTTGAGCGATAAGGAGCTGGGTGAGCGTCTTGACGATCTTCAGACGCGGGCCCAGGCGTCGCCTCAATTGAGGCCGTTGCTGCCGGTCGCTCTGGCACTGGGCCGTGAGTTTTCGCGTCGAAGGCTGGGGATGCGACATTACGACGTGCAATTGGTGGGGACGCTGGCTCTGTATGAAGGGCACATTGCGGAGATGGACACGGGTGAGGGTAAGACGCTGATGGCGCCGTTGGCGGCGTGGTTGCACCTGCTGGAGCAGCCCGACCAATGCTGCCATATCGTGACGGCCAACGAGTACCTGGCGGCTCGCGACGCCCAGTGGATGGGGCCTCTTTATGAGGCATTGGGCCTGAGCGTGGGGCTGGTGGTGCCGGGGCAGGCGGGGCATGAGCGGGTGTACGCGTACCAGAAGCAGGTGGTGTATGCGACGGCGAAGGAGGTGGTCTTTGACAGCCTGCGTGAGCCGATGCGTGAACGTCAGGCTCACCCGGCGGACGCTATTTTGCGTCCGGGGGCGCAGGCGAAGATTGACCCTAAGTACGACTTTGCCATCGTTGATGAAGTGGACAGCGTGTTGATCGACCAGGCGTCGAGCCCGCTGCAGATAGGCAGCCAGACGAGCGTCTCGCCGCAATTGGCTCTTTATCAGCAGGCGCATGCGGTTGCGGGCCAATTGGTTCGTGGGGTGCACTATCGGCTACTGCACGATGACCGCAAGGTGGAGTTGAAGGACGAGGGCAAGGCGGAGTCGCGTCGCGGGGCGGGCCAGGCGTTGCGTTTGTTGCCCCCGGGTCACAAGTGGCAGCGTTATGTGACGTGCGCTTTGGCGGCACGACATATCTACAAGCGGGATCAGCACTATGTGGTACGTCAGGGGCGGATCGTACTGCTGGACGAATCGACGGGGCGGATGATGCCGGGGCGTCAGCTTCCGGACGGGATTCATCAGGCGTTGGAAATACAAAATGGTATCACGCCGTCGGCTGAATTACGTGGCAACCTGACGACAACTTTCCAGACATTCTTTCGCAAGTATAAGAAGCTGGCGGGGATGACGGGCACGGCCTCGATGGCGGCGAGGGAGTTATTGTCGGTCTACGGTCTGGCGGTGGTGCCATTGCCGCCGAACAAGGTTTCGCATCGTCGCCTGCTAAACGATCAGATTTTTCGTTCGACGAAGCGTAAGTACCATGCGGCGTTGGCGCAGATCCAACAGATTCACGCGAGCGGCAGGCCTCTGTTGATCGCAGTGGGCTCGGTGCTGGCTTCAGAAGAACTTTCAAAGCTGCTGGACCAGTTGCATTTGCCGCACGAAGTACTCAATGCGAAGAACCATGCACGCGAGGCGGAGATTATCGCACAGGCAGGTCGGGAAGGTCGCATCACCATTATCACCAACATGGCGGGCCGCGGCGTCGATATTACGTTGGGGCCTGGAGTGAGCGAGAAGGGGGGAATTTTCCTGCTGGGCCTTGATCGACTGCATTATCGCCGGCTGGACGATCAGTTGGCTGGTCGTATTGGGCGTCAAGGGGACCCAGGGGACTGTCAGTTTTTCCTCAGTTTGAGAGACGATCTGCTGCGTCAGGCAAATCGGAAGAAGATCACGCGTCTGCGGCTCAGAACGCGCAGCCGGCGTAACGAGCCCATCGCGCAGGCCGGTGCGGCAGAGCTTTTCCGAGACGTGCAGAAGCACATCGCGGGGGTGAGCAGTCGGCATCGCCAAGCCATCTGCCGCAACGAAAAGCAGCGTGAAAAGCTCAAGGCCCAAGGGATGTGGGAAGACTGGATGGACGCCAAGTGAACAGCGGCAGAGGTGGGGAGCGGTCAACGGTTGAGGAGTACGATGGAGGCGTTGAGGAAGGTGGCAAAGCCTACCCATGCGAAATAGGGTAGCAGCAGGCATCCCGCAAGCGGCCGGACGCGCCAAGAGAGAATCACCGTTGTCCCTATGGCAAGCCATAAGAGGATGATTTCGACCAGGGACGCCAGCAGCCAGTGCTGGCCGAAAAAGATGAACGACCACGCGGCGTTGAGAGTCAATTGCACCGCGAATATGAGCAACGCCCGACGTTTGGCCCGCCGATCTGCTCTCACCTGCCACACCAGGTATAGCTCCAGGCCCATGAGAATGTATAGCGCTGTCCAGACCGGTCCAAACACCCAGCCGGGCGGGGTGCAGGTTGGCTTCTGCAAACTGGCGTACCATTGCGACGTGCCCGAATCGTCTAACACACTGCTCGCTGGGCGGGCAAGAAACGACCTCTTGCACAGGATTTGCACTCACATTTACGACAATAACCCGTCTAAGCGAGTATACGAATCTAACTCCATATACCGCAACCACGGCAACATGCCCGCACCCTCCCCAATAACTCACATAAACACTTGCCAATAAAGAAGTTCCAGAAGGCGACAACCCCACACTTGTCAAAGCGGCTCTTTGTTTCGCCAAAACAACCTTTGACAAAACCACGCCACCTTGTATATTAAGCCTATAGACTTAATAAATAAGGAAGGGCTATTATGAAGCTTACGACCAAGAGTGAGTATGCGTTGCTGGCGTTGATCTATATTGCGCGGCACCAGGAAGATGGCTTTGTAAAGATTGAGCAGATTTGCCGTGAGTACGACATTTCGAAGAAGTACTTGGAGCAGTTGTTTATTATTTTGAAGCAGAACCGGCTGATCAAGGCCCGTCGGGGCACGGCGGGGGGGTATGCGTTGGCCAAGCCGGCAGACAAGATCAGCTTCGCGCAGATCATCCGTCTGATGGACGGGGCGTTGGCGCCGACGGAGTCGGTCAGTCGATACTTTTTTTCCCCGACCCCGCTGCAGAAAGAGAAGAAGGTGCTGCAGGTCTTTAAGGAAATCCGCGATTACCTGGCGCAGACGCTGGAGAATTTGACCTTGGCGGACTTAACGTAACACCATGTGCAGACCCTTTTGACAAGGAGTTTTCCGATGAACGAGTGGCTTATTCTACTGATTCCCATTGCGTTTTTTTGTGAGTTTATCGACTCTACTCTGGGCATGGGCTATGGTACAAGTCTGACGCCGCTGTTGATGTTGATGGGTTTTGATCCGTTGCAGGTAGTTCCGGCGGTTCTACTTTCGGAGTTTGTTACGGGGATATTGGGGGCGTCTTTTCACCACAGCGTGCATAACGTTCACCTGCATCCTCGCTCACAGGACGGTCGGGTGGCGATGGTGTTAGCCGTGTTTTCGGTGGTAGGCACTATAGCCGCAGTCGCCTTGGCCGTGAAGTTGCCCCCGCATGTCCTTAAGACCGTCATCGGTATTATCGTCGCCTCCATGGGGGTGGTCATCCTGTTCACACTCAACCGGAAGCCACGTTTCACCTGGCGTAAGATCATTGGTTTGGGTGCGGTGGCGTCGTTCAACAAGGGGCTCAGCGGGGGCGGTTACGGCCCGATGGTCATGGGTGGGCAGATGCTCAGCGGCGTGGGTGTCAAGAACGCGGTAGGCATCACGTCGTTGGCCGAGGGCATCACCTGCCTGGCCGGGGTGATCACCTATTTTGCGTTGAAGCGTCAGGTTGACTGGGCGTTGGCGCCGTGGCTGATGGCAGGAGCAGTGCTAAGCGTGCCTGTAGCCGCCCACACGCTCAAGCGGATTCCCGAGCGTGCGGCCAAGGTGACCGTGGCGATCATCGTGCTGGCTTTGGGGGGGCTGACGCTGGCTAAGACTCTTCTTTAGACAACCTGTAATGAGCGGGCGGGTCGTGGGCCTAGCCCGCCTGCTGATCGGTTTGCTGCTGAGTTGACCGGACCAGGTGCGCAGCGGTTGCCGCTATAAGTTGCTGATTACTCTGCTCCATTTTAATGCATAACACTTTGTCCGTGGAGGCCAAGGCCGCGCCCAGTCCCTTGGACAATGCTTCGCCGAAGGTATCGGCCAGCGCGACGTACCGGCCGGAAAACACCAAGGCATCCAGGCCACCTAGCGTCGCCACGGCTGCTCCGCAGGCCTGCAACAGACTGTACAGGAGCATCTCCTGTGCCAATTTTTCCGCCTCGCCTTGGCTGGCAAATAGTTCGGCCAGCGTCATAGGCTTTCCCGTCAAGGCCAAGATGCCGCTTTGGCGTGTCAGGACACGGTTGATCTGCTCGGGTCCCCAGCCTTTTTTCTCGGCAAGGGTCAATACGATGGCAGGGTCGATCTGGCCGCAGGTCGTCTCGCCGGGGACACCTTCGAGCGGGGTGGCGCCCCGTGTCACGGTCAAAGGCCTTTGACCGGCCACCGCTGAAATCTCAATCTGTCGTTCCAGGCAGATCGAGACGACCTTGGCCGGGGGCTTCTTACCCGCTGCCCGGAGTTGCCGGCGTGCCTCGGCACAGGCGGCCGCGTGGTAGACCCCCTCGTAACCATAGCGTCGAGCGTTTTGCTCCGAGCCTGCCGATTCTCCCAGTGCGTACGCCTGCTCACGGCGGGGCAAGGCTGCGAAGAATGCCGTCTCGAACACGGCAAGTACGGGCACATGGGTAAACACCGACGCGCACGCCTGCAGCAGCGTCACGGCGGCCGGCACGTGCAGCGGTGCCTCGCAGGCCAACTTCGCCAGCCTGGCCACTACCGACTCATCCACCATCACCGCTTTCGTAAACGCCTCGCCCCCGTAGATCACCCTGACAGCGACCACATCAATCTGGCCCGCGGGAGCTGCGTTCGCTGCCGCTTCGCGCATGTCGCGTAGGGCCACTGCCAGCGTCTCGTCCGCACCGACCGAATCGGCCGCCAGCGCCAGTTGGCCTTGCAACACCGCCTCGTCACGATTCGACACTAACATGGCATAGTGCGTCTTCTCCAAACCCGGTTGTAGAACCAGCACATTCACGCGGCACCTCCTTGCTGGGCCTGCTCGTTTTTGCCCGCCATCACTTCATAGCTTGTCTTTGCGATCGCCAGCTCTTCGTTGGTCTTTATGGCCAGTATCCGCACGGGGCTCGTTTGGGTAGCCACATCCGCAGGCAGCTCCTTGCCGGCCGCGTTACGTGCTGAGTCAATTTGCAGCCCCAAAGCCTCCATGTCGCTGCAGATGGCCCATCGAGCCAAAGGCATGGTTTCACCAATCGTATCAGTAAAGACCACAGCATCCGCCCGCCGTCCGGCCCGCGAGGCCACCACCGTCAGGTACGCCCCCAGGTACTTGCGCACCCGCCATATGTAGATCTCCCAGGCCCTTAACATCGTATCAGGTTGCTGCTGAGCTTGCGTCAGGCTCGCCGCCACGTCGCGGATATCGGCGGTGCTTCCCGAAAGGCCCAGCACGCCGCTGGTTTTGTTGAGCAGTTTCTCCACGGGAGCTGGATTGCCGGCCTGGCCCGCGAGCAGCCGCATCACAACCGCCGGGTCCAGATCGCCGCAGCGTGTGCTCATCACCAGCCCCTGTAACGGGGAATGGCCCATTGTGTTATCAACGCTGCGCCCCCCCACGACGGCACACAGGCTCGCGCCGCCGCTGCCCAAGTGACAGCTTACGGCGTTCAACGAGTCGAGGGGTTTTCCCAAGAACCGCGCCGCCTCCCCCACGACAAACTTGTGGCTGGTGCCGTGAAAGCCGTACTTGCGAATGCCCAACTCCTGCCGCAGCGTAGCCGGCAACGCATACGTTCGCGCGTGTTCCGGAATGGTCGCATGATACCCCGTATCGAACACGAGCACCTGGGACAACTCCGGGTATCGCTGCCGGCAGGCCTCGACCAACGCAATGGCCGGCGGATTGTGCAACGGTGCCAACGCCTTGGTCTGTTCCAGGTCGGCGAGCACCTGATCGTTGACCACGGCATGATCGGAGAACACAGCGGCACCGTGAACGACTCGGTGGCCCACCACGTCCACGCCCAGGCCTTTCTCGCTGCTCAGAACGGTCATCACCTGCTCGAAGGCCACACCATGATCAGGCATGGGCACTTCTCGCCGCTCTTCGTTGCCGTCTTTGCGGTGGATAAACACTGGCGGTTTGGCTGTTGGCGGCCCTACCCGCTGGGCCTCGCCGCCTGCCAACTCTTGCCCATCGGGCATGGCGAGCAACTTGTATTTCAATGACGAACTACCACAATTGAAGACTAATACGTTCATGGCTCAAACCTCCGATGACTGGCCCGGTTCCACGGCACGGTCGTCCTGTGCGGTGGTTCTGTTGTGTCAGGGGCCTCATGCCCGCCCTTGGCGGTCTAGATCTCGTCTCCGGTCCAGCCGAACACGGGCACGCCAATGAGGCTGTGTACTATGGCGGCTGTCCCGTAGACCGCTTGACACACCTTGTCCACTTCAACCCATTCGTTGACGGCGTGTGCACTGTCCTCGTTGCCCGGACCGTACCCGATGGTCGGTATGTTGTACTCATTGGTCAACACACCGCCGGCCGTTCCCATGCCCAACCGGCCCAACTGCCACTTGCCCGCGCGTACCTCGCAGCCGGCTGCGGCCAACGATTGGCGTGCGCGTGACATCAAGTGACAGAACGGATCGATTGCCCATGCATGCGTCACACGCCTTACAGCAGTTGTTGTACCGGTGTACAACCGTTGGTTGTCCTGACGCACGGCGACCTGGACGGCCACTTCACCGATGGACTGTGTCACCATGACCGCCTCGCGCTGTACCTGGCTGAGCACGGCGTCTATATCGTC
>Ga0180430_10002713_pt1 | contig 15779 bp, 15 predicted proteins | sample SS_ome_9_FD_132999 | JGI IMG/M metagenome (GOLD analysis project Ga0180430, IMG submission 132999) | Hypersaline lake sediment archaeal communities from the Salton Sea, California, USA - SS_1_S_2 metaG | ecosystem: Environmental > Aquatic > Non-marine Saline and Alkaline > Hypersaline >... | reverse complement strand
TGCTTCACGTAGAGAACGACCTTGACACCACCGGGAACGGCGATCACGTCGCGCTTCACGGCGAGGATGCGAAAGTCCTCGTTTTCGTAGAGGGTTTTGATGTCTTCGGAGAGTGTCTCCTCGGAGAAGGCCATCCCCTCGCGCGTTTTGAGGTTGCCGCGGATCCGCTCCTCGGAGACGTGCGCCGTGCCGTTGATCTCCACCGCGACCACGAGCTCGCCCTCCTGCGCCGGGAGCTCCGCCGCAAGGAGCAGTAAGGAGACGGCGCAGGCCACGACGATGGGCAGGTGGATCGATATTCTCATAACCTGAGGTTTTCCGCCTTGATTGTTTCGCGGGGCTCGACGTAACTCCGCGGTTCGAAGCGCATGTACTGGTTAAAGAAAAAGAAGTCGAGCTTGCCGGTGGGACCGTTTCGCTGCTTGGCGATGATCAGTTCGGCCGAGTTCCTGTTCTCCTCCGTCGTCGGGTTGTACCGCTCGTCGCGGTAGATGAAAACGATCACGTCGGCGTCCTGCTCGATCGAGCCCGATTCGCGCAGGTCGGCCATGAGAGGGCGCTTGTCGGTCCGCGATTCGAGCGATCGGTTGAGCTGGGAGAGGCAGATGATCGGAACGCGCAGCTCGCGCGCCAGGTGCTTGAGACCCTGCGAGATGCGCGTGATCTCGATCTGCCTGTTCTCGGAACGGCCGTCGCCGGCGAGGAGCTGGAGGTAGTCGACGATGATCAGCTTGATCTTGCCCTTGTTGCGCGCCACGATGCGCCGCGCCTTGGCCCTGAGGCCGTTGATCGAGAGACCGGGCGTGTCGTCGATAAAGATCGGCGCCCGCGAAAGCCTGTCGGCCGCCAGGGGCAGTTCCTGCCAGTCGTCATCGGAAAGCATGCCGCGCCGCATCTTGTGGCCATCGATGCGGGCGTTGGCGCAGAGCATGTTCTGAGCCACCTGTTCGCGCGACATTTCGCAAGAGAAGATGATCACCCCATTCTCGTCGGCGCGCGTTCCCACATTGTCGGCGATGTTGAGAGCGAGACTCGTCTTGCCCATGCTGGGGCGGGCCGCCACGATGAGGAGTTCGGCCGCGTGCATTCCGTCGAGCATCTCGTCGAGATCGCGGTAGCCGGTGCTGAGCCCCGTGATACGCCCCAGATCCTCCGACTGAAGGGAGTCGATCTTCTTGAGCGTCGCCTTGAGCAGGTCGCCGATCTGGTCGGTGGTGGTGTCCCTGTCGAACCCGCCGATATCGAAGATCCGCTGCTCGGCCGCATCGAGGAGCTCGCGTACATCCTCGGGCTGGGCGCGCGACTCGCGGATGATCTCCGTCGCCTCGGCGATGAGGCGGCGCTGCACCGCCTTGTCGCGCACGATCTGGAAGTAGTGGGCCGCATTGGCCGAACTGGGAACCGCCTCGGCCAGGGAAATGACGTAATCGATCCCCCCCACCCGATCGAGGATCCCGCCGCGCACGAGATCGTCTTTGAGAATGACGAGGTCGATCTGCGACCCCTTCTCGTAGAGTTTGACGAGTCTCTCGTAGATTTCCCGGTGGGCGGTGCTGTAGAAATCGTCAGCCCGCAGGCTGAGCACGCTATCGCCGATGGTCTCCCGGTCGAGAATCATCGATCCGAGCGAACACATTTCGGCATCCCGGTCGTGGGGTGGGACGGTTTCCTCTATCCTCTGCTCGTTCATGCTCCCTCTCCCTCGCCGGCCGCGGAACCGACCGAGCCGCCACGGGCCCCGGCCAGCCCGAATTACGCCCGGACCTTGCCGGAAGATGCCCGGCGCGTGCCGGAAGATGCCACTTTATTTTAGAGAACATCTAACTCTGGTCGGAATCGTCCTCAACAGACTCGGCCGGCGGCTCCTCGGGGCTCGATGCCCCATCGGTGTCGTCGTCCGATTTTTCCTCCACGACCCAGACCTTGATCTCGGTCTTGATCGTATCGCCGTGAAGCGCGACGGGGACGGAGTAAACGCCGACCTTCTTGATGTTCTCTTCGAGCTTGATCGTCTTGCTCTCGATGTCGAATCCCTGATCCTTGAGCGCGTCGAGGATCTGGGTTATGCCGACCGAACCGAAGAGATTGCCCTCCTCGGAGGCTTTGGCCGGGATCGTGATCGACACGGTTCCGAGCTTCGCGGCCAGTTCCTTGAGCATGCCGAGACGCTCCATCTCCTCTTGAACGTACTTCTTCTTGAGGAGCTCGGCCCGCCGGAGATTATCGGCGGTGACAAAAGCGGCCACACCGCTGGGGATCAGGTGATTGCGGGCAAAACCATCCTTGACGGAAATGATGTCGCCCTGTCTCCCGAGTTTATCGTCACTGACAAGTAAGATGACTTCCATGTGAATTTTCCTTCAGAATCATCAGGGACAGCAGTCTGTCCGGGTTCTGCAAATCAACCGACAGTGGGCATGAGCGCAACGAAGCGGGCGCGCTTGATGGCATTCTTCAGCTTCCGCTGGTGCTTGGCGCAGTTACCCGAACGCTTCCTGGAGAAGAGCTTCCCCTGGGGGGTGCAGAGCTTCTGCAGGATGGTCACGTCCTTGTAATCGACTTCCTCTTTCGTCCGGCAGAACCGGCAACGATTCTTCTCACTGAACTTTTTGTACCGTTTATTCCGCATCATTGGTCTCTATTCCTTCGCTTTTTGCGTTATGACTCTCGTTACCCGTCGGCCCGAGGTTTCTCTTCACCCCCATCGGTATCCGGCGATTCTGCCGGCGAATCTTCCGATGAAAGGGCGCCAGCGTCGGGCGACCCTTCGCCAGCTTCAGAGCTTTCGACCGGCGGTGCGTCGGCCTTGACCGGGTCAGCATTCTCGGCTGTCACGGCGGGATCGGCCGGCTTTGCGTCCGGCTCGACGGCGCTGTCTGCGGCTTCGGCCGCTTTGGGTGCGGCTTCGGCCGCTTTGGGTGCGGCTTCGGCCGCTTTGGGTGCGGCTTCGGCCGCTTTGGGCGCGCCTTCGCCACTGGCTGCCGGAGCCGCCGCGGGCGGGCTATCCTTAGGCCCCTCGCGTCTCCGATGGGGAGGCCCATCATCGTATCGATCGTCGCGCGCGGCGCGGTCGTTTTTCTTGCCGATCACGGCGTCGATATCGGGGATTTCCTTGAGTCTCAGAAAAAGCGCCCGCAGTACATGACTCGAAAGACGGCACTCGCGGTTCAACTGTCTCACAGTGTCCTGGCCGCCGTTGAAGTAGGTCAGCGTGTAGAGGCCGTTGTCGCGGCCCTTGATCTGGTAGGCGAGCTTTCTCTCGTCCCAGCGGGCCATCGACGCGAGTTCGCCGCCGCATTTCTTGATCAGGCCCTCGACGAGCTCTTCCACCTCGTTGGTGTCTTTTTTGACCTCCGACAAGTCGATGACAAACATGCCCTCGTATGCGTTCAAATCTCAACTCCCTATATTTACAAACCTTCGAGCTTTTCCAGAATTTCTATTCGCGATCAACAAGAACGCGACCATCTATTTCATCGGAGCCGATGGAAGACGCCGGTGCCCCCATCATCGTCCTGTCGTTTTTTGAATTGACCGTGTCAATTGTATCGATTCATGCACTGTTCGATATCGCCCGTTTCGATCCAGTGCCGCGTTGCGGCAGCGGCTCTCTCGATGAAGGCCTCGACCGAGTCGGCTTCGTCAGGCAGAAACGGGGAGAGGACAAATTCATGAGCGACCATATCGCTCGAGTCGCCACTCTCCCGATCGAGCCCGATGCCGCATCGCAGCCTGGGAAATTGGTCCGTTCCCAGTGTGGCGATGATCGAGGCCAGGCCGTTGTGGCCGCCGGCCGAACCGCCGGCACGAAAACGTAGCTTTCCAAAGGGCAAATTGAAGTCGTCGACAACGACCAGAATCCGTTCGGTGTCGAGCATCTTGCGCACGGCCAGATCGCCCACGGCGCGGCCGCTCCGATTCATGTAGACCATCGGCTTCAGCAGATATCCGATGGCGCTTCGTTTTTTCAATTCAGCAAGGCGGGCGAGCTTTCCGTAGGGTCTGAACCGCACGCCCTGTTCACGGGCCACACGGTCGACGACCATGAAGCCCACGTTGTGCCTCGTATTGTCATACCGGGCGCCAGGGTTGCCCAGACCGGCGACGAGCCAGGCCGCGGGCGCGTTGCGTTTTGCCCTTGGAGCCGTCATCGTTCAAAGGCGAGATCACTCGCCCTTGTCATCCTTTGGCTCTTCGCCGTCTTCAGCGGGCTTCTCTTCGCCCTCGGCCGGTTCGGCGCCTTCTTCACCTTCCGCGACTTCCTCTTCAGGCTCGGGCTCGGCCGCCTTGGTGACGATCGACACCACGGTGTAGCCCGGATCGTCGTCGAGTTCGACACCCTCGGGCAGAGTCAGATCGCCGAGGTGCAGCGCTTCCTGCACACCGAGTTCGCTCACATCGACGTCGATGAATTCGGGGATCTGCGTGGGCAGAACCTTGATCTGGACCTCATTGCGAAGCACTTCCTGGATCCCGCCGTCATTGATGCCCTTGGCAACACCCTTGATCTTGACGGGAACCGAGATCGAGATCACCTCGTCGAGCTTGATCCGGATGAGATCGAGATGAATGATCTCGCTGCCCATCGAGTCGTACTGGATCTCCTTGAGGATGGCGCGCTGGCTGTCGCCCTCGATATTGATGTCGATAATTCGACTGGACTGGCGGAAAAAAGCCGCCATCTGCGTTTTGGGGACAGCGAGCGAGAGGACCTCGGCGCCGTGGCCGTAGAGCACGCAGGGAAGCATACCCTCGGCGCGAAGCTTCTTGGCCGACTTCGTTCCGGCTGAGTCTCTCTTTTTCGCCTCTATCTGAAGCATTTCCATTACTTGTCAATCCTCCTCGGTTCAAAAATCAAAAAGGCGGCTGATCGACTCTGAGTTGTGCGTGTTCCTGATGGCGTCGGCCAGGAGTGACGCGATCGACACGACCTGGATCTTGTCGCTTTTCTTGTCACCAAGAGGAATCGAGTCGGTCACGACCACGCTTTCCACGTCAGCCGCTTCTATTCTTTCCATGGCGTTGCCGCACAACACCGGATGGGTGGCACACATGTAAACCTTGTTGGCGCCGAATTTCTTGACGATCTTGACGGCGTTGGTGATCGATCCGCCCGTGGCGATCATGTCGTCGACGATGATCACGTCCGACCCCTCCACGTCGCCGATGAGGTGCTCGACCGACGTTTTGCCCGTGGAGTCGCGCCTCTTGTCCACGATGGCGAGGTTCGCCTCCAGTCGCCGGGCGTAGCCGCGAGCCATCTTGATCCCGCCCGCATCGGGCGCCACCACGGTGAGACGGCGGCTCTCGAGCGTTTTCAAGTAGTTGATCATCACCGGTTTGGCATAGAGGTGGTCGACGGGGATATTGAAGAATCCCTGGATCTGGGCGGAGTGCATATCAAGAGTCAGCACGCGGTCGGCGCCCGCCGTGGTGAGCAGGTCGGCCACGAGCTTGGACGAGATCGGCACGCGGCCCTCGTCCTTGCGGTCCTTGCGCGCATAACCGAAGTAGGGAATCACCGCCGTGACCCGGCCCGCCGAAGCCCTCTTGCAGCAGTCGATCAGGAGGAGCAGCTCCATGACGGTCTCGTTGACAGGGGGACAGGTCGGCTGCAGGAGAAAAACGTCGGTGCCGCGGATGTCATCGTTGAGCTTGATGTCGATCTCGCCGTCGGGAAACCGGTCGACCACAGCCGATCCGAGAGAGATTTCGAGTTTCTCGGCGACCGACGCCGCCAGGGTGGGATGAGCCATTCCTGAAAAGAGAACGATCTTGTCGCGGATGATCGGGAATGTTCCGCTTTTCATAGATTATTTTTCCCAGCAATCAGGCAAACATCTTGTTACACGAACGGACCAAATCGTTGATTATACACGCCCTCTATTTTGTTTTCCTCTGCCCCTTCGAAAAGTTACAAAAAGGCAGCTCTCTTGAACGCGAACGCTCACGAGAGGCACTCCGTGCGAATGACGCACGGGGCGGGTCAATCCGCCTCAGCGTTAACAGGTTAAAGTCACTCGACTTACCAAAAGATCGACTCAATCCGCATGGCGTCGTTCGCGGTGCGTTTCGCGCGCCGCGCGACTCAGTCGCGCGGTCCGCGATTCAGCCGCGCGATCTGCGGTTCAATCGCGCGATCTACGGTGCGATCTGACCGTTCGTAACCCCTTCGCGGAGCCTTGACTTAAACGCACAAGGGACAAAAGGAAGACTATCTACCAGATGGTATGGGTAAAGTCAACGATAAGTCGCTTAAAGTCTTTGACCCCTCCAGGCTTCTCGGGCATAATCCCCGAATTCAAAAGATATTTGAATAAGACGGCCTCATGGGATCATCGCGAAGGCCTAGGATTTAACCGATGAGCAGCGTACTTTACGACACCAGGGTTTACGAAAGCTTCGCTGAACGACTCGAACCACTTCTCCATGGGCCCAATGTAAATCAGGTCGACCACCCGGGCAAGGTTTCCCACTTCCAGTACAACAGGGGCGGCATGGCCGAGATCATTCAGGGATCGGGCGCCAACAACACCAGGAAAATAGAGGAGACCCCAAAAGAGGGGAGGAAAATTTGAATCTCAACGTGAAAGACAGAATCGCTCTGGTCACCGGCGCCAGTGAGGGGCTCGGATTTGCTGCAGCCAGCGCTCTCGCCGCAGAGGGTGCGCGCCTCGCCATCGCGTCGCGCTCGCGGGAAAAACTCGAAGGCGCCGCCGCGCGGATCGAGTCAACGACGGGCCAAAGTCCCTACGTAGTCCAGGCCGATCTGACGCGCGCCGACAACATTCGCGGCCTCGTCTCACAGACCGCGCGCGATCTGGGCGGACTGCACGTGGTGGTGAATAACACGGGCGGACCGCCAGCGGGCGATTTCGGCGATATTTCCGATGCCGACTGGGCCGAGGCTTTTCGCCTGACTGCCCTCTCCTCGATCCGTCTCCTCAGGGAGGCGATACCCCACATGAAAGAAGCCGGCTGGGGTCGGATCGTGAATATTCAGTCCCGATCGGTCAAGGAACCGATCGACGGCTTGATCACATCGAACGTGATCCGGCCGTCGGTGATCGGACTGGCCAAAAGCCTTTCGCGCGAGCTCGGCCCCCACGGCATCACGGTCAACACCATACTGCCCGGATACATCCGGACGGAGAGGCTCAAAGAGCTGGCCGCGGCGAGGGCCGAAAAAGACGAACGGTCCGTCGACGAGGTGTTCGAGGCCTGGGGTGAGGAAAATCCTCTCGGCAGGATCGGCGAACCGGCCGAGGTGGGTGCGCTCGTCGCTTTTCTCGCGTCAAAACAGGCCGCTTTCATCAACGGAGTTTCGATCCTAGTCGACGGCGGCGGAACGCGATCCCTCTATTGAGGTTGGCCGGACCGCCCCTGACCGGAGACGGACGATCAGATGCCTGAAACGACGAAGACATTTCTTCTCTCCCTCTGCGGCTTGCCCGCATCGGGCAAATCGACTCTTGCCCGAATGCTCGCTCTCGAACTCGCCCGCTCTGCGTCTCTCAAGGCGTTCGTCGTTGCGTCGGACACGGTGCGCGACGAGATGCCCGCCCTGAGCGGCGCCTTTTTCCCCGAGGTGGAGAACGCCGTGCGCCGCCTCAGCCTGGCGCGCGTGGGCGACGCGCTCAAAGAGGGTTTCCCCGTCATCTTCGACGATCTGAATTACTATCGCAGCATGCGGCGCCAGCTCTACACACTGGCGCGCGACCTGCGCGTCGCCTACTTCCTCGTCCACCTCTCCACGGGGGAGAAAACCTGTCTCCAATTCAATGCCGCGCGGGGGACGACCGTTCCCGATTCGGTGATCATCACCGACGCGGTGCGCTTCGATCCACCGGGCGAGGTGGCGTGGGACGAACCTTTTCTGCAGATCGAGGCGGCGCGGGTCACGGGGGAGACGGTCGCCCGCATGGCGGCCGATCTGCTCGGCCGGGCGCCGGAGTTCATTCCCCCCATCGACGATCCGGGGACCGGCTCGCTCGAAAAATCTCGCCGCGAGGTGCTCGACATCTTGTCGCGCCGCGTCGTGGGCGCGCTCTACAAGGCGGGGCATTCGGCCGTCGATTCGAAGGCGCTCCACGGGGAGAGGCTCAGACTGGTCGAAGCCGCCGCATGCGATCGGCTCGATGATCGACAGGCCCAGGAACTCTTCGAGAATTCTCTCGCGCCTCTCTTCGAGCGATAATCCCTCGCGGCCTACTTCCCCACCTGCCTGACGCAGTCGATCACGGTGCCGTCGACCCATTTGATGGCGGCCACGACCCTGTCGCCCCTCTCGGGGGGCGCCGGCGGGCCGCCGCAGAGGACGAAGACCTCGTCGCGGATCTCCTCGATCGGGCGGAGCGGCAGGCCGGAGCCCTTGACGGCGTCGATGAGATCGGCGCGCCGCGGATTGATCGCGATGCCCCGCTCGGTGACGACCACATCGATCAGCTCGCCCGGGCCGCAGAGCGTGGTCACCTCGTCGACGATCACCGGAATGCGGTCGCGGAAGGACGGAATGGGCAGGATGGTGCACTTGGAAAAGAGACAGTTCTGCCACCCGCCGATGCCGTGGAGCAGGCGGCCGTCGGAATGGGTCACCACGTTGGCGTTGAAGTTCACGTCGACCTCGGTGGCTCCGAGCACCACGGCGTCGACCATGGAGGCGAAGTTCCCCTTGCCGTGGTAGTTGTAGCTCGTAAAGGGGCTCGTGTTCTGGTGGCGCGGATTGTGGCGCATCGACTCGACACCGTCGAGGTCGAAGGTCTGCCCGTCGAGAATGTAATCGGTCAATCCCTCATCGAGCATGTCGACGAGGTACTTGTTGGAACCGCCGCGCACGAAGCGCGCCTTCACGCCCGCCGCGCGCATCATCTCGGCCAGGTAGATGGCGAAGGCGAGCGACGTCCCCCCCGCGCCCGCCTGGAAGGAGAATCCCTCCTTCATGATCCCCGAGTCGCGCACGAAGCGCGCCGTGAGCTCGGCGATGAGAAGGCGGTCGGGACTCTTGGTGATGCGCGTCGTGCCCGACACGATCTTCGACGGATCGCCGACGCGGTCCATGACTACCACATGATCGACATGGTTGCCCTGGATCTGCCACGGAATGCACGGAAAGGCGATCAGGTTGTCCGTCGCCACGATCACCTTGTGGGCGTACTCCGAGTCGGCGAGCGCGAATCCGAGCAGCCCGCACGCCGACGGCCCGGACACTCCGTTGGCGTTGCCGAAGGGATCGGCCGTGGGCGCGGCGATCACGGCGATGTCGATGTGCACCTCGCCGTCCTGCACGGCCTGATAACGCCCTCCGTGGGAGCGCAAAACGCCCATGCCGCGCATCTTGCCCCGCGTGCAGTAGTCGCCCAAAGGACCGTTCATGCTCCCCTCGATGTGGTGAACCACACCCGATTCGAGATGGTCGATAATCGGCGCGTGGCAGGGAAAGGAAGCCGACGGGAACCAGCGCAGATCCTTGACGCCGAGCGCCGCGGCGGCGTCGAAAACCGCATTGGCCACGAGGTCGCCGTTACGAAAATGGTGGTGGGTCGAGATCGTCATGCCGTCGCGCAGCCCGGCTCTCTCGAGCGCCTCCTTCATGTGGGCCACGACCTTGTTGCCGTCTGAAGGATAATCGGCGCAGACCGCCACACTGGGCGCCGCCTTGCGTTTTTTCGGCCTGTGCCGGCCCACGCCCTCGAAGGGGGCCGCCGCTTCGCCGTTGATCTCTGCAGGAACGGGGCGGCCGGCAGCATTCTCGACCATCGTTGGAGACGCCATTCATTCACTCCTTTGTCGTGGCTCGCCTGTTCGCGTCAGCGATTGTCTTCCCGCCAGCCGCCGGAGAGCTTGCCCGTCTTCTCCGCCAGCTCCACCGTGCGCAGCGCGCGTTTGACGACGGGAGGATCGATCATTTTCGTGCCGAGAGAGACGACACCCAGGCCGGCCGCCTCGGCCTCCTCGAAGGCGAGCACGATCTTTTTCGCCCTCTCCACCTCGGCGTCAGCGGGCGCGAAGGCCTCATGAATCACCGCGATCTGCCGCGGATGGATGCACCCCTTGCCGTCGAAACCGAGCGCCTTGGCCTCGAGCACCGAGGCGCGCAGGCCGTCCATGTCGCCCACATCGGAAAAGACCGTATCGATCGGCTGGACACCGGCGGCGCGCGCGGCGTTGACCACCTGGGATCGCGCCCAGAAACTCTCGCGCCCCTCGAGGGTGCGCTGCGTGCCGATGTCGGCCGTGTAATCCTCGAGGCCGACGGCGAGGGCGATCACGTTCTCTGTAGCCGACGCCACGTCGAAGGCACGGATCGCACCGAGGGCGCTCTCCATGATCGGCATGAGATAAACGGGATTTTCGATCGCCTCCCTCTGGCGGATCTCGGCGATCCGCTCGTCGACCGCCTTGACCTGATCGGCCGACTCGCACTTGGGGATCAAAACCACGTGCACGTTGCAGGGCACGATCCAGTCGAGATCGTCCAGTCCGACCGGGAGCTGATTGATGCGCACCATGCGCTCGGCGCGCCCGAAATCGAGAGCGCGCAGGGCGTTGCGCACCACAACGCGGGCCGCGTCCTTTTCCTGCGGCGCGACCGAATCTTCGAGATCGAGAATGACCGCATCCGGTTCGTGAAAGGCGGCGTTGACGAAAAATTTCGGTTCGTTGCCCGGGAGGTAGAGACGCGACCGCCGCATGCGGGTCTTTTCCGTCGCCGCCCCATAACCGGGCCCCGCCGGGGGCAGATGGGTGCCGCTCACCGCAACGCCCGATCGCCGCACGGCACACTCGATCCGAGCGGCGATCACGAAGGGGAGAGCGCCGCTGTCATCGATGGTCAGGCTTGCGTGGACAACGCCGAGGGATTCGAGCACCCTCGATGCGAGCTCCTCGGTGAGACGGCCGTACATCGACGCCACCTTGCTCGTCAGCGCAATCGTGATCCCGCCCGTTTCGGCAGATTCAAAGATCACGCGGCAATCGGACCGCACGCCCTCTCCGCTCCTGCCGGCGACTGCTTTCTGCGGCATTGTTCTGCACTCCTACGTCGGTTGCGATTCTTCGCGTCCGCTGTCGATGGCTCCCGGCGCGGCGATCGGCCGCGGCGAGCCGGAAAAAGACGAAAGGTACACAATCGCTCTTGCCAGAGCAATGGCCTGCGGGCCGATTGGCGGCGCAATTCTTCCTCTTCGTGCGGCGCGGCGGCGGTGCAAGTTGACCCTTGAATCGAAACATCGAAAAGTACACTATACGCGATCTTGGCGCTTCGGCCACTTTGCCTCTTTTTGCACCGCTGACGAGGAGAAAAAAGATGAGCCTCGACCTGAAAGACTTTTCCCGGAACTACTCGAAAGAGATCGACCAGCGCGCCGCGGCAGGCATTCCGCCGCTGCCCGTCTCGGCCGAGGAAGTAAAAACTCTGTGCCAGAACCTGCTCATTCCAAAACTCGATCGGGAGGTTCTCAAGGTCCATGGACAGACCGATACTGTGGCGTCCCTTCTCTACCTGCTCGATGAGCGCGTGCCGCCCGGCGTCTACCCCGCCTCGCACGTGAAGGCCGAGTTCCTCAGCGAGCTCGCTCTCGAAACGAAGGAATCGCCCTATATCGACGCCAATCGAGCGTGTGATCTTCTCGGCCGCATGGTGGGCGGCCGTTGCGTGGCGTTTCTCCGGGAGGTGATGGCAAAGGGGACGGCCCGCTCCGAGATCGCCCTCGGCTGCCTCGAAAACATCATCATGGTCAACAACGACGACTTCAATGCCGTCGTCGAACTGGCGCGGGGACAAAACGCCCACGCCTCCAAACTTCTCAAGTCATGGGCCGAGGCGGCATGGTTTGCCAATCGCCCCGCCGTGGAAAGCGTTCAGAAACGGGTCGTCATCCGCCTCACGGGCGAGATCAACACCGACTTCTTGTCGCCCGCCCAGGAAGCCGGAACGCGCGACGACATTCCGCTCCACGCGCTCAAGATCCTGTCGACCAGCCCCCACGACCAGGATTTCATCAGCCGCGCCGGGGCGCTCGGCGCCGGGGGAAAGAAACTCGTCTGCGTGGGCGACGTGGTCGGCACCGGATCGAGCCGCAAGTCGGCGTCCAACTCGCTCATCTGGTGGATCGGCGAGAATATTCCGTCAGTGCCCAACAAGCGGCGCGGCGGCATGGTGCTCGCGTCCAAGATCGCCCCCATCTTCTTCAACACCTTGCGCGGCTGCGGGTCCATTCCGGTCCGCTGTCCCACGGGCGATCTCGAGGAAGGCGACGAGATCACCGTCGATCTCGCGGCCGGAACGGTGGCCGGCCCCGACGGCCGGATCCTGACCGAGCTCAAGGTCGAGCCGGCGTCGATCATCGACGAGTGCCGCGCGGGCGGCCGGAACAACCTCATCATCGGCCGAAAGCTGACGTCCAACGCGCGGGCGGCGTGCGCCGACCTGGGGATCGACGCAGGCGCGCCGGCCCTCGAACTTCCCGAACCGGCCGCCCATCCCGCCGGCCAGAAGTACTCGCTCGCCCAGAAACTGGTGGGCGCCGCCGCAGGTCTCGACGGGGTTCTTCCCGGCGAGTACTGCGAACCGCAGGCCCATCTCGTTTTCAGCCAGGACACGACGGGGCGAATGACCCAGCAGGAACTCCAGGAACTGGCCACGCTCAAGTTCGGCGCGCCCACGATCCAGTCCTTCTGCCACACCGCCGCCGGACCGCGGAGCAAGGACTCGACCATGCAGTTCGAACTGGGCGCCTTCATCGAAGGGCTGGGCGGCATCGATCTGCGGCCGGGCGACGGCGTGATCCACACCAACGGCAACCGGTTTCTGCTCCCCTACTTCGTCGGCACCGGCGGCGACAGCCACACGCGCTTTCCCGTGGGGATCAGCTTTCCGGCCGGATCGGACCTCGTCGCCTTCGCGGCGAGCCAGGGCTACTTTCCGCTCGACATGCCCGAATCTGTTCTGGTTGCATTCAGCGGAACCGTCCAGCCGGGAATCACGACGCGCGACATCGTCAACTCGATCCCCTACGCGGCGCTCCGTTCGGGCAAGCTCAACCTCGAGAAGGGCGACGCCAAGGTCAATGTCTTCGCCGACCGCATCGTCGAGATGCGCGGGTTGGAGACGATGACCGTGGAGATGGCCTTCAAGCTCACCGACACGTCGGCCGAACGCTCGGCGGCGGCGGCGACCTTTTCCTTCGATCGGGGACCGATCGAGGCGTACGTGAAGAACAACCTCAATTTCCTCAAGAACAATTTCGCCCGGCGCCACGGGGCCGCGGTGGTGGGAGATCTGATCGCCGCCTTCGAGAAGTGGCTGGCCGATCCGGTCTTGCACACCGCCGACGAGGGCGCGCATTACGCCGATGTGGTCGACGTCGATCTCGACACGATCACCGAGCCCCTTCTGGCCGCCCCCAACGATCCGGACAAGATCGTCACCCTCGGCGAGGCGGAGGGCACGACGGTGGACGAGGTCTTCGTGGGGAGTTGCATGGCGGACATCACCGATTTTCGGATCGCCTCAGCCATTCTCGAGGGCGAGAGGCTTCCCCACACGATGAAATTCTGGATCACCCCTCCCGACAGGGAGACCTACAGCCGACTGGCGCGGGACGAGGTCCTTTCGGCCCTCGTCGAGGTGGGCGCCAATGTGCACGTCCCGGGCTGTTCGCTCTGCATGGGCAACCAGGGCCAGGTCGCGGCGGGGTGCACCGCCTTCTCGACGAGCACGCGAAATTTCGACAACCGCATGGGGATGGGCGCCCAGGTCTACCTCGGCTCGTCGGCCGTGGCCACCATCACCGCCCTCCTCGGCAGGATCCCGCGCGTCGACGAATACATGGACATTTTCAACCGCAAGGTGGCCGGAAAGCTCGATGTGCTGACGCAGCCTCTGGTCCATCCCTGAGATCTTTTTGTAAAAGATGATTAACAAAGGGCTTGAATTGGGCTACTCCTTGTGGAAAAACTATGGGCAACGGTTGGCGGTACTTTTGCCGCGGTTGCGGTTCTCATTCAAGAATAAGGAGATTGTTATGAAAACTTTGGCTGTTGTACTTATTGCTGTGATGGCGGGTGTTGTCCTGACCGGTTGTGTCATGCCTCTTGCCGCGGTCAACGGAAACCTTCTCACTCTCGACGTCAAGGGCCCCGTGGCAGTGGGCGACTCGACCGCCGGTAGCGACCTCAAGGGCGTCGCCGAAGCGACTGGGATCATCTGCTTCTCCATGGGCGATGCATCGATCGACGCGGCCATGAAAGAGGGCGGAATCACCAAGATCCACCATGTGGACTGCAAGGTGTTCCAGGTCCTCGGCCTCTACGCCAAGTACACGACCATCGTCTACGGCGAATAGTCACACTGCAAAAATCGAACGAAAAGAGGGGGCGCAAGCCCCCTCTTTTTTTTGTCCTTTCAAGGCGCGGCGGCCGGCTACTCAGGCAGAGAGAAGGCCGGACGGAGGCCGATGAATTTGTGACGCTGGGTGGCCGGGCACCTGTAGCGCAGGCCCGACTTGCAATACTTGGCGCGGCGGGCGAATCCCCCTCCCCGGAAAACGCGATTTTCATCGTCTCCCACGTGGGCCGAGCCGTCAGTCGGCGTTCCCTCGTAATTGTCTGAAAAGACATCCTCGCACCATTCCCAAACGTTGGCGTGCATGTCGTGGAGGCCGAATGCGTTGGGTTTCTTCAAACCCACCACGCGCGCGTAGCCCCCCGAATTGATATCGATCCAGCCATAAGCGGCCATCACGTCGTCGTCCGAGTCCTCTCCCGTGCCGTCGCCATAGCAGTAGTCTGTCGTTGTCCCACCGCGGCAGGCGTATTCCCATTCCGCCTCCGAGGGGAGACGCAGCCCGGCGGCCGCGCACCAGGCCCGGGCGTCATGCCAATTGATCCCCTCGATGGGGTTTCGCTCGTTGGTCCATTCTCGCTCGTCGCCCCACTCCCTATCCTCTACTTCATCTGCAATCTTGTCCCACGCCGCTTGGGGCAGCTCGGTTCTGCAGATCAAAAAGGAGGGGACCGTCACCTCGTGCTGGGGCGCTTCGGCCGGCTGGGGGAGCCTCACTCCCTCGGGCATACCCATGGTGAACGTCCCCCCTTCGACGAGAGAGAACTCGAGCTCCGTCTTGTCGTGGACGAATATCCTCACCGTCCGCTTCACCTCTCCGCAGGAAAACGTCTCCTCCCTGGCGAAGGTGAAGCCCGGTATTTCTTTGGCGGAATCTGTCCCCTCTGCCGAGTCGGTCTCGCCGGCAGCCGGCATCCCGTCGACGGCCGGCGTCTCGTCTGCCGGTTTTGTCTCCTCTCTATTCGTGTCGTTCTTTTCTTCCGGCTCGGTCTGCTCGCTGCAGGCGGGCGCAATCAGGCAGAGAGCGACGAGAAGCAGCGCGAGGATTGTGGGAATCGATTGTTTCATCTTCGAGTCGTTCCTTCCAAAAAACCTGTGAATCGAATCTAACGCTCATGATAGAAGAGTTCTGCGGCCTCTTCAATTCGAAAGGGCCGCCCCGGCCGCCATTATTTGAACCGGGCAATTGATTCCTCGGACGTTAGAGTATAATTCTTGAAGATCCACAGCAAACGGAGAGGAGACTCGATGCCCGGACGAACGCTCGCCAAGACCATCGCCGCTGCGGCGATCGTGGCAATCCTCGCATGGTGCGCCTACCAGATCGTCAAACCGCGCGCTCCGCTCAACGTCATTCTCATCTCGATCGACACGCTGAGGCCCGACCGCATGGGCGTTTACGGCCACCGTCCCCTCGGCCGGTCGACGACGGAGT
>Ga0180430_10002711_pt1 | contig 15788 bp, 10 predicted proteins | sample SS_ome_9_FD_132999 | JGI IMG/M metagenome (GOLD analysis project Ga0180430, IMG submission 132999) | Hypersaline lake sediment archaeal communities from the Salton Sea, California, USA - SS_1_S_2 metaG | ecosystem: Environmental > Aquatic > Non-marine Saline and Alkaline > Hypersaline >... | reverse complement strand
GAAGCCGTTGTTGGTTGGAAGGAACTTCGGATCGTGACCTAGGTGCCACTTGCCAAAGCAGGCGGTGTTGTAGCCACCCTCCTTGAACATATCGGCCATCGACACCTCATCAGGATTTAGGCCGTAATCGTTGCGTGGAAAAAGAACCGACGGAAGACCCACCCGGTTAGGATAGCAGCCTGTCATCAAGCTCGCGCGGGACGGTGTGCAGACCGAAGCCGACGAATAAAAGCTTGTCAGCTTCATTCCCTCTTTGGCCATCTTGTCGATGTTCGGCGTTTTAATTTTCGGACTACCAAAGCAACCGAGGTCGTTGTAGCCTTGGTCGTCGGCGAAGATTAAAATGACGTTCGGTTTGGATGTTTCGGCAGCGAGGGCGGCGGAAAATCCGACGGCGAGGAAGGTGAGTGTCAGCGTTAATAGAGCGAGTTTTTTCATCTTGGTCCTCTTGAAATAGGGGTGAGGGGTAGCCATTTCGCAAACTAGGTTACTCTCTTCAAAGCAGAGATTTCCATTATTTTCCCCCAATAGCAGCTGTTTGTCAACCCCGCCCTGTTCAAATGGGGTTTTTTTGGTAAAATGGGAGCCTTAGAACGTCAACAATTCATTCAGGAGGAAGAAAAATGCACGAAAGAAGCCTAATTTTGCTCAAACCGGACTGCGTCGAACGCCTGCTCATCGGCGAGGTTATCCGTCGCTTTGAGAACAAGGGACTCGATGTCGTAGCAATGAAAATGATGCAGATGACGCAAGAAATCGCACGCAAGCACTACGTCGAACACGTCGAGAAGGATTGGTACCCGCAGCTGGAAGAGTTCATTATGCAGGGTCCCGTTGTGGCGATGGTGTTGCAAGGGCCCGAGGTCATTGAGGTTGTGCGCAAACTCGTCGGTGCGACGAATGGTCGGCAAGCTGATATTGGCACCATCCGAGGTGATTACTCACAAAGCCGACAAAAGAACCTCGTTCACGCTTCGGACTCCTTGGCCTCTGCCGAGCGGGAAGTCGCAGTCTTCTTTGAAGAGCACGAGTTTTGTGCACCACGCAAGGCAACCGATTACACAATGCGAGCGAACGACGAGACGAACGTCTAGAGCGTTGGTGTGTCTTCGTAAAGAATTTTTGTGACAGACAAAAAAAGGGTTGGCTAGAAGCGTTAGACGGTGTTCGTCCCTTGCTGGGGATGTCAACCGTCACGCTTGCTAGCGGAGCCTTATTCTTTCTTATCAAGTGCCTCGTCAATTTGCTCGGCCAATTCGGCAAAGTGGACTCGCGTGAGCAGGTCTGTCCTGCCCGCAGGTACACTCTCGAAGCGGGGCTGGAGTTCCTTGAGTCCAAAGCGAATGAGTGCTACGCCATCTGGCGGCGTGGTGGAACTCTTGATCTTCGCTATCAAATGTTTAACATACATCGACTGTAAATTCCGTCGCAACAGACCAATGGACAGCTTGGCTTTCTTGTCTTTCTCGAATCGCACAAGCTCAGAGAAGATCGCATCGGTTAGACCTTCAATCACCGTTGCCAGTTGGAGCGTTTCTTCTTCCGCAGACACTTTGAGCGTTGCGTCGAGCAACCGTTGCATCCGAGTTGAACTGAGCAATGCGCTAACCACCAGTTGCTGCTGTTTGATTACCATCATTGAAGCGGGGTAATCGGTTTGTGGTGCGTGCTCAGTCCCCCAGTGTCGCCACTTTTCGTCGCCGAGGTAACTGAAGATTTCGGGGGAAACGTCCCACGACTTCTCGCCGAACCCTTTCTCCAATACGAATTTCAGTGCCTCTTCTTGCACCGCCTTGGGTACCACAACAAAAGGTTTTCGGTTGCCTGCATCACCGCGATGATCCCGGTTAACTACAATGCCGCCGAGAAAACGCGTCGCCAACGCGAGTGAACGCTGCTTCTGCGCGAGTAGCAAGTTGTAGGCCGTGCGCGTGCGAGTGTAATCTGCACCATCACGGAATGTTAGGTCCAACAGACGTGGCAAACATTCATCTGCGATGAGCATCTGTTGCTTTGCGTAGTCCAGTGGATTTTCGCCAAGGTCAAAGGAGTTTGCGTAAGGGTCGGGACCATTTTCGTAAATGTCACTGTCGGAAGCATACGCTAAACCTACTTGGTCACCTCGGCTGGCAATTTTGCGGAGTGCTTCTTCGTTGAGTCCTGGCTTGTAACCGTACTCAATCGCGTGGTAGTCGTATGGACCCAATGCTGTTGAAAAATAAGGACCTTGTGGCTGCCCTTGCGGAGCGATGTTAATCGGTAGGTAATCCATCACAGAGCCTGAAATGCAACGCTCACGCATCTCGGGGATGCTGTTGGTTGGCTTGCCACGTTCGGGGTTATTCATCTCTTCGAGCGTGAAATACGTGCTGCCCTTGAAGTTGTGACGCAGCCCCAAGGCGTGCCCTACTTCGTGCATTGCGAGTGCTCGCATTGCGTAGTAGAAGAATTTTTCTCGCGACATTTTCGGCTTGCTCTCTTTTTTGTCAGCCTCTTTGGCTGCACCTTCCTCTGCTTCGCCTTCTCCTGCTTCTCCTTCAGCAGCGAAATTTCGGATTTCCAGAGCTAATTGTGCTAACACGAACTGTTCGGCAAAGGCAATACGAGCTTGTTGTTCTTGCTCCCTGTGACTAGCTTCACTGCTCCTTTTTTTCCCGCCTTCTTCTTTTTTGGCAGGCAGCTTTCCACCAATCTCGTAGAATTTGTATTTTCGGTCCCAGCTCGCAAGGAACCCAATATCAAAGACGAGGTCGGCGTCAAGGATCTCGCCGGTCAAAGGATTCACGCGTGACGGACCAATGGAAAAGCCAAGGTCATTGGGTGACCAGCGGATGGTGTTGTAGTTCACATCCTCGGGACTCCACGTTGCATTGTCAGGTTGTTGACGTACCTCAATGGCATCCGCAATCCCCACCTTTTCAAATGCTTTGTTCCATTCGAGAATACCGTCACGAATGGCTTGGCGGTGTTGGTGGGGTACGGTTTTCTCAATCCAGAAAACCAACGGTTTCTTCGGAAGTGAAACCTCCATTGAAGGTGCCGCTTTTTGGATGTTCCAACGGTTGATGTAGCGAACAAAATAATCCTCTTCGGAGTCGCCTGAAAAATTCTTGAACGCGGTAACAAAATAGCCGACGCGTTCGTCCGCCAAACGTGGTTGGTAATCGGTCTTTTCCAACGCACTGATAGAATAGTGGATGCCAATGTTGACGCTACGACCATCCGCCACCGAAGCGATCGGGTGCTTGGTTCCTGACTCGTAGGTTGCATCGACTTCGAGCTCAATATTTTTGGGATAGTTATGGACACTCGTCCAACTTGACTTGGCACTCGAGAACACGTGACCCGGCAACTGTTTACCAACCTGTGGGTAATCAGAATAGAAGACGGGTGTAATATCGATTAGGTCAAAACCGCCTGAGCTGGCGATAATCGGAAGCGAATACATTACGCTGTCCGTGAATGCCAACGAAATGGCGTGGCTAGTCGGTGTGCCCGCCCCAGCTCGGTAACGCAGATTCCGGCGGATAATTTGTACGCGATCTTCGCGCTTACGGAACTGCCAAATCCACTCATCCCCATCGTCCCACATCTTGCCAGCGTAAACGCCTTTCGTGCCAATACCGCGTGAGATGGCAACGAGGACCAGCAGATCCTTGTTGTAGTCGCCACTACCGAGCGCTGCGTAGAGCTTCGATTTTTTGAGGTAAACACCAAAGAGCCCAGGAAGATGTTTGGAGTCCGTGATTGTCTTGGTGAAGAGATCGGACTGTGCTTTATCCTCCGCCGCGAAGGTGGCCTGTTGGGCAAAAGTGCTTAAAAACCCGAGAATAATGAAAGTTGTTACAAAAATCGTGACTCTTTTGGCTCGCATTGAAATTTCCTCGTGAAAGAAAGATGGAAGGTTGGATTATCTCTATTTTCTCTATTTTACCCAGAGCGATTCTTTTTTGCAACAAAATTCCTGACTTTTTTCTCTTTCAGCCCTGCTCGAAATGTGGTACAATGCAGGCTGCGGCTAAGATAAATTAAACATTCCCCCATATTATATGAAAAGTAAAAAATGCGTCAAACTTTGAAATTGCTTACCTTCTTTTTTGTTTTAGGACTGTTCTTTTCCTTGGGTAGTCAGCTAACCGGAGCTCAAGAGAGAACCGCTCCGTCGTTGATGCCTCTTGATGGTGGTAGCTTATTGAGTCCGCCTGGCGGAGGAATGGGATTCGGGCAAGGCAGGCTAGGCACCCCGAAGCCGGAAGGCATCACCGTTGACCTTTCGCGTATCCACTTCACCGCCAAGTTATTGACACCGCAAGTCAAGCCGGGCGGTGTTGCCAAGTTTGAGCTACTCTTTCAGCCCGACACTGGCAACTATATTTACCTCTGGTCGGAACAGGTCAAGGAGAATGCGCAACTGACACTCGTGGGGATTGCCGAACCTACGGCGTGGCGAGTTCTTCAGGTGACCACCGATGCAAAAACGGTGGAAGTTGAAGATGCCCCGCAGTTCAATCATTATGTGCCGGGCAACATAAAGCTTCACCTTGAGGTTCGCATTCCGCAGGACACCAAACCCGGCAAAGTAAACTTTCGCGGCGTAACGGGAGCAGCGGCTTGTGATTCGCAAGGGTGCGCAATGGGCATCTTCGGCGGTGAGTTCGCCGCTGAGCTTGAAGTACTTTCCGAAGAGAAAAAATTACCCAGCGAACAAACGTCGGTCACCGCCAAACTCACGCCACTCAGCTATTATGAGAAGGTGGTACCGATTGTCGAAAAAACCAAGTATGGCGAAGCACCGGCAGGTGGCTCGGACAAACCTGCGAGTGACACGAAGGGAACCGCGCTTGACAAATCGGCGGGCACACTCTCAATGACACTCTGGCAGGCGATTCTTTACGGCATCATTGGCGGATTGCTACTCAACTTAATGCCTTGTGTTTTGCCGGTGATTAGTCTTAAAATTATGGCCTTTATTAACGCCGCAGGTGAGAGCCGAAGAAAAATATTTCTCTTGAATCTTAGCTACACGCTCGGTTTGATGACGATGTTTCTCGTCTTTGCAGCAGCGGTGGTGTTATTCCAACACCATTATGGCGAGAAACTGCTTTGGGGCGAACAACTTGGCTACACGTGGTTTCGCACGGCGTTGATTGCTCTGGTTTTCTTGATGGGCCTCAGCTTTCTCGGCATTTGGGAGATCCCAGTACCCTCCTTCCTTGGGCGTGGGAAGTTTGCTAAGATGCAGCGAAAGGAAGGCTACCTTGGTGCCTTCGGTAAAGGATTACTCTCGACGCTACTCGGTGTCTCCTGCACGGCACCCTTCTTGGGAACGGCGATGGGGTTTGCACTGGGCCAGTCCTCGTTGATTATTTTCCTAATGTTTATTGCGATTGGACTAGGGATGTCGTTACCCTATATTCTGATAGGTATATTCCCTAGTTGGCTTAGCAAGCTCCCGAAGCCTGGCGAGTGGATGGAGACCCTCAAGGAGTTTATGGGCTTCCTGCTGCTTGGGACGGTCGTCTTCTTGGTCGGTTCCGTTGCGCCCGAAGAACTCACGCCGACACTGGCACTCCTCGTTGCATTGTGGTTTGGTGTTTGGGCGATAGGCAAGCTGGACTACTCTTCCTCGCCAGAGCGAAAGACGCTCGTTTGGGCGGTGGCTTTGGCAGTACCTGCTTTGGTGGTTCTGCTTGGCTTTTTGGGAGAAACGGCTGAGCCTTGGCAACCCTACGACAAGGAAAAAATTCTCGCCGAGCAGAAGGCTGGCAAGGTGGTGGTTGTCGATTTTACCGCCACTTGGTGTGCCAATTGCCTGACAAACAAAAAGTTTGTTCTCGACCAAAAGCCCTTCCGTAACTGGGTGAAGGAGAACAAGGCAGCGATGTTCCGCGCGGACTTCACGAACAGAAGCCCGGAGATTGGCAAGGCAATAGCCTCACACAAAGCAGGTGGCATTCCGCTGTTGGTTGTTTATCCGGCGGGCGACGGAGAACCGGCCATCCTTGATAGCCTTTATACGTGGAACGGGCTGAAAGAGGTGTTAGAAAAGGCTGCAAAGTGAGATCCTATTGGTATTCTTCGTCCACTAGGATTTCACAGCGAGGCAGCATCTGTTGCACATTTTCAATGCTTTGTTGGTCGAGATTGATGCAACCGGTCAAATCAAGGGTCTTCAAGCCATCGACATTGCCGATGCAGTCGATGTTGCTGAGCTCTTCGCAACCTTCGAGGACCAGCAGATCGATCCCATCAAACAAACCGGAATACTCGTAGGAAACGAGTTCTTCGTTGGTTGTGGAGGTCGGTATCCCGATTCGATAAATGTGTATCCTTTCAACTTCGCTACGGTAGGCACCAGCATTGTGGGGTTTCAGACCCTGCAGTCGCAAAAAATAGTCACGGCATTTGGGGATGTAGATCAATTGTTTTTGGCCGCTACGGTCGTAAGAAGTGCCGACAACTCCCCAGGTATTACCTACCTTAGCCCAAGCTTCCAAATCGAGATTACTGGAAATAATTTTAACAAGCGTAATATCGGCTCTTCGTGATGTATCTTCTCCGCAGCCTGCGGCAAGCACGCAAAATGTCGTGAGAAGCAACATAATCAAGGAGTGATGGATACGCATAGGAAAATCTGCTGTAACTAGAAGTTGCCAATTCGGACGATATTGGAGGGCATTCCACCCTCATTTTCTCTCACTTCTAACCCTATTAGTATTCTAACATATTTCCCACCCATAAGTCAAGCTAATTTCCCGTACCATTTTAGAGAAAATGGGACGATTCAGGATTTCCTGCTTTCAGAACAATCGTTGAGCTAAAGCCGGAGGGGCAAGACGCCAGCACTTACACCTCACGGACAAAGACGCGGTTTCTCTGCACTTTGTAAACCTCAACGGTAACGCCTTCTTCGATTACATCGCCCGCTGTGAGTACCGCAACGATTTTGCCGTCAAAGATCGCTTTGCCAGAGGGCATTAGCTCGGTGGTCGTTTCTCCTTGCTTACCAAAGAGTTCGTCGAATTCGAAACCGCCAGCCTTCTTTTCATACTGTGCAACCTCGTGAACCTCGGGGGCACCAAGAAATATCTTGCTGCGCAGTCCGGGCGTTTTGGGGAGAAACTTATTGAGCAGCAAGGCGATAGCAAAAGAGGTGACACCCACTCCGGCAAACATTCCAACCCAGCGAGCAAATTGACGTGTTTGGTATTCGTTGGTCGGTAGGCCAATGTGGGTCTGCGTTGCAAAAATGACCGACAAGAGCAGCATAATCGCGCCACCAACCCCAAAGATGCCAAACCCAGGGAGAAGAAAAATCTCTATCAGCAAGCAGCCTAGGCCACCAATAAAAAGGACGACTTCTAGCCAACCTGCGGTTCCGTCGAGAAAATGTGCCCAGAAGAAAAGGATGAAACATAGCAAGGCGACAAATCCGCCGAGACCGATTCCCGGCGCGGAGAGTTCTATCTTAATAGCAATCATCGCAATCAAGAAGAGCAAGGCCCCTCCTCCTAGCGAGGCGAGCTTCTCCACGAAGTCGTCCACCCAGTTCGGTTCGATAATCCGCGGAGCATCGGCTAGACCACACTGCTCAATCGCTTCTTCAAAGGAAGCTACCTGTTGGTCGGCAAGCCCCAGTTGAACAATCCGCTCGCCGCGAACACTGAGCTCTTTGCCTTTGGGCGAAATGACTTCACCTTTATTCCAATCCTTTGCTGCGGGATGTAGCTCTTTCTCCTTGGTAATCATTGCATCGCTCAGATAGGCAACCTCGCCGCCACGGGTACAACGATACACCTCCATCCCTGGACAAACCGTCGCCGCCACAAGTGCCTGCGGCCGCAACTTCCAAGCACCGCTGGTGTCTAGCACCGTCTTCTCAACGGCTGTGAGTGTTTCTTTGCTGAAGGTCTCTGCACCACCACCGCCAAGCACCGTCTCAGGGGTAACAAATATTTCGTCACAGGCCGTTGCAATGAGGGCAGCGTCGGAGAGTGCCTCGCCGGGGATGTAGGCCACGGTTTTGACTTCGTCGCCCAAGTCGTTGGTCAGGTAATTCGCCAGCTGGAGCGAACCCATCGCATCACCACCGGGTGAGTCTATCCAAATCACCAAAAGATTCACGCCATCCTCGGTGACCTGATTGCCAATCTGCCGAATGTATTTACTCGCTTTTTTATCCGTCATCACGCCACGAATCGAGATCATCGCTGGCTTAATCTTGTCATCCTCGAGTACCATCGCAATATCTTCTCGTAGAATGGTGGGATTGAGGCCCAGTAATTGTACCATCTCACCGGGAGAACTGGGAGTTGCACCGCGGATGAACAGGTCGTTGCTCCTCGCTTCCTCGCCAAGGATTTCGCCAGGGGCACCTTTGGCAATCTCGCCAAGTGGTATTTCTTCGAGAATCGTGGCATTCTTGGAGAGTTCCGCGATTGCCTCGGCATCGGCAACGGAGGCACCGGAGTTCGATGTCTTGACGAGTTTAACGTCCAACTCTGGATTGAGCATCCAGCTTGCGAGCGAGCGAGATACGGGACCGCGTCTTGCAGGGATGTCACGGTAGGCCGCCTTCAACGTTGCGTCGTTCAGTTCTTGCGGCTGTGCGAGAACGGGGCCGAGTGACGCCTCGGGAGCCAAAAATATTTGTTCGCAAGCCAGCACCGAAAGTACCGCGTGTCCTGGACAGGCCTGCGGAATGTAAGCGACCGTTTTGACATTGGCGAGTTCTTTGGTGAACAGATTTGCCACGTCGAGAGCGGGTGTGTATTTGCCCAGCACCGCTTGAAGATTCGCCTCGCTTTCACGCACGTCAACCGTAGGCACAAACTGAAAAATCATTGTTATCGGCGAAGGCGGAGATATCTTCGCAGCAGCATCTTTCTTTTTCGCATCGCGAATCGCGTTCTTGACAAAGCGGTCCGCTCGGTTGACTACTGCGTCGGTAATCGGCACCTTGATGGTGTGCAGATAACCACGTACTAGGGGTGGCTCTTTCGCTGCGCCGTGGGCAGCATTTCCCACGCAGGCACTCATTCCCGAAAAAATAAGAAGTACCGAAAAAAGAAACTTAATCGAAAAGAAAGGATTGATTTTCACGTTTTTTTCTACTCACCTTCGATCGCTCCGGAGGCGAGTACCTCTTCGAGTATCTCGCACCCCTCCTCGGCGAGTTCTTGGGATAAATTCATCGCTGGTAGAAATCGTAAAATATTGCCCTGCGTGCAGTTAATCAGTAGCCCTTGACGCATACACTCCTCAACAACGGAGCTACCAGGAATGTTCAGTTCAATACCAACCATTGCACCGCAAACACGGACTGCATCGATCAGTTCGGACTCCTCGGCAATTTCATTGAGTCGTTGCTCGAAGAAAACACCGAGGTTCTTTGCCGCATCCAGCAGGTTTTCTTGTTCAATCATCTCGAGCGTAGCTATTCCAGCAGCAGCCGCGATGGGATTACCACCAAAGGTTGCCGCGTGCATCCCCGGACGTAAGCTCGGAGCGATCTCGGGAGTGGTCAGCATCGCACCGCCTGCGATACCACCGCAGAGTGCCTTGGCAAGCGTTAACACGTCGGGGGTGACTCCAAAATGCTGGAAGCCGAACCACTCACCTAGCCGACCGCAACCAGTTTGCACCTCGTCGAACATCAGCAGTGCTTCGTTTTCTGTAGCGAGCTCACGCAGTCCTTCGAGAAAACCCTCTGGTGGAGTAAGGACACCGCCTTCCCCTTGGATAGGCTCCACGAGAATTGCTGCGGTTTCGTTGTCGATTAGTTCAGCAACTGCGTCGAGGTCGCCAAAGGGAGCGTAAACAAATCCCGCCACGAGTGGACCTAGGCCTTCGTGATACTTCGGTTGCGCCGTTGCGGAGGTGGAACCGAGTGTTCGTCCGTGGAAGCCACCGGTGAACGTAATAATTTTGTACCTCTCGGGCGATGTGTGCAGCCGAGCAAGTTTGATCGCAGCCTCATTTGCCTCGGTACCCGAGTTACAGAAGAACGACTGGAAACCACCGCTACGGTCGCAGAGCATCTCGGCCCATGCTCCTTGTTGCTGGGTAAACCAAGAATTCGGAACGTGGATGAGTGTCGCGACTTGTTCCTGCACCGCTTTAACGATTGGTGGCGGACAATGCCCGAGCAAATTGCATCCCCATCCGGGAAAGAAATCAAGATAGCGTTTATCTTCAAGGTCCCACACGTGCGAACCTTCACCACGCACAAGCGTGACGGGGAACCGGCCGTAATTGGGAATGACGGCTTTTTTGAATTGCGCAAGGACAGGGGCACTGGTTGTTTGAAGTGACATTCTAATTACTTGAAATGAGGGTCTAGTTTTTTAGCCGAATCGCGGCCGGCAGTGAGGCTAATGGTGCCTCAGTAAAAGCAAATTTATTATACCAAAATCGGTTCTCCAATACAAGGGGGGACGGTTTTAGACCGACTTACCCCGACAATGACCGTAAAATACGGAGTATATGGAAGATAATCAGGTTCATACCTGCAAAAGAAGGAGGGAGATAAATAGGTGCAAGTGCAGAAACAGACTACTTCTTGCTCCGTCGCTCAACATTCTGGATGAACAACGCAGTGACGTCGCGGTCGTACTCTTTGCTCGTCGGAGCCGTTGGGAATTTTTCCTTGATGCTGATGGTTTTGTTGAACATCACATCAGAGAACTGGATCGCGTTTAACAATTTTCCTTCTTGCGAAATATTTTCGGCACGTCGATATTCAATACGGTAAGGAAAGCTCGCTTCTTTACCAATAAAAAGTACAATCTGATTGGGAATACATTCCGGGATAATATCCCATTTAATATCTTTGAGTGGCTTCGTAAGTTCGGCCTTGATATTCTCAGGCAAACTCGAATGGGTCCAATCGCTAGATTCCCTTGCGATGAATTTCAAATAATTTTCATCCAGGACGCCGCAAATCCGCCAGACAGCCAAGTCCTCTTTCCCCAACTCTCCACTCTGTGCACTGACAAAGGTAAATGTCTCATCAACGTTGCGGAGTAAGGCGGAGAGACCTCCAAGACCAGGGAGCAGCTTCGCGGTAGGAAGACGCGGCTTTGCCTTCGCCTTGCTGAGGGCCCCGCGTGCACGACTAACATCGCAAAGCGTTTTCTTGTCTGTTTCGGCGTGAATGGGGATCGGCACTCCCGATGCCATATCGCATGTACTCCGCTTTTGCCATAACGTCGCACCATCCGAGGCCTCCAGTAGCTCTGCCTCAATGTCTCCGATGCGAATAGTGAAGTGCCAGCAAGACCAAAGATTGCCAAAGCTCCATTGTTGAAGGAATTTTCCTTTACCATACCCTTTCCGCCCAAAGATTAAGACACTCGGCGTTACCGTCGCGGAAATCGAGTCGTAGTCTTCAAGCTTTTCGAGCGATGCTAAAAAAATCTCACGCGCCGTTTGCTTGGTTTCAGCGAGGGAGGCCTGGTCTGATTGGGCCGAGCCTGCTACGGTGGCACTCGTCTGCGTGGCAAAACCATTTCCCATTATCTGAGAATGACTCGCAAAAACGATGCCGTTAGATTCTAATTTCTCTGCACTTTTATGAGCTTCCGGCAAAGGTTTCTCAGACTGACGCTCAGTAATAATTATCCCAAAATCGCCTAGGAACTCACCTTTTTCTGTTTTTTTCGGCGTCGAATATTTACGATACTCATCAGATTCGAGCATCAACTTCATTTCGCTATTCTCATCGCCCGGTTCTGCGTCGCATTTTTCACCAAAAAACTCGTAAACGGCTTCGCCACCACCAGAGACCAGAATCATAAAAATTCCGATTGTCGCGAGCAAAACAAAAGGAAGATTAGAGACATTCGTGCATCTAGGTAAATTAGGAAGTTTTGAAGGCATTTTAGTGAATTTGCGTAAATTTTAACGATTTTGAGGATTTTGTCAAAGATTCCGGTTGTAACGTGACGATAACAACTAAACAAAGGAAACATTGGCCGGGAATAGGTACCGAATTTAGGACGCAATGTCCAGAGCAATTTTACCTGTTTTTACCTGTCAATCAAAGATTAACGTTACAAATTCAATCCGCTGGCACATTTATTATTAGCTGTGCCGTAAATCGAGAAACGGAGATTTACCAATGTACAAAAACTTTCTCTCACTAATGTTATTGGTTATGGCCCTCGGCGTGTTCGTCGGCTGCAACCAAAGTCGAGCACTTCGCGTGCCTGGCATCTCTTCCGAACGTGGTATGCCTCAGGTAGGCGGCCAAGGCGGAATGGGAGCGCCCGGAATGGGAGCACCCGGAATGGGAGCACCCGGAATGGGAGCACCTGGTATGGGAGCACCCGGTATGGGAGCGCCCGCTATGCCCTTGCCAGTTCCCGGTCAAGCTCCGCCACCCGTTGGTGGAATTGGCGTTGCTGGCCCTGGTCCTGGTGTTTTGATGTCACCGATGACCGGCAATCCCGGCACCTTTGGTATGCCTGGTGGAGCCGGCCCTAACGGTGCAGGTGCTTACGGCAATCAGATGGCGCAAAAGACTTCCCAGATTTACTTTGTCGGTCCAGACGGAATGCACGTCCAGTGGGACACCGCGTCGGGCGCGTATGCCTCGGAGCCGCTGATTTGTCCAGGTAACCGCGACTTCCCGCAGAATCAACTCTACAATCTGAAGTTAACGAATATCCCAGGTCACGCAGGTGAGGAACTCTATCCGACGATGGAGATTACCAATGTTTCTCCGAAATCGGAAGCCTACCTCGCACACTCCGCTGTGCCTATTGAGTTCACACCGGAAGATTTTGCACAGGTCTCCACGGGAAATATGGTCACCAAGGTCATTTATTTGCCCAAGCCGGAGTTCCAACAGTTGGCCATCGCGGGCGTGAATACGCTCGTCAGTACACGTCTCGATCCCGGTGTTGACCCGGTCGTTGAGGCGGGCAAACAGGGAACGATCCTCGCGATTATTCGAATGGGTAACCGTAAAAAGAGCGGTGGTTCTGGCGGTGGTGGCGTGGTTCAAGCAGGCTTTGAAGATGCTCCGAAACGTGTGACCGGCGACAACGCCCCAATTGGTAATCGTTTCAACACACGTGGTGCTTTCGCGAGTTCCATTCCTGGTCAGTACATTTCAGGCGTCAATGCCCCACCTTACGGTGCCCCGATGACACCGACAAGTATGGGTCTTGCAGGACCTCCAGTTCTGCCGACAGGTGTAGGTGCAGGCACGCGTCGTTATGATTTTTCCCACCAACGCGTACGCACGGTGACGGCCCGACCGCAACACTGTATGCCGCAGGGTCCTTGTCCTCCGATGATGATGGCACCTCAAAGTTGTCCACCCCAGGGCTGTGCAATGCCTGGTGGGTATCAGTAAACGATTTTCACGTAACGCAGCTACTCAATAACCAAAAGAGGACCTCCCAATGAAAAACCGTTTGGCTACAATAATTGGCATTTTGACATTTTCGCACGTGGTAATGTTTGTCTCGCTCTGCGCAGGGCAAGATATGAGCACACCATCGCGACTGCCTGATGAGCAGACAGGTGTCCAATTATTGCGAAGTAACGATTTGTTACCGGGAGCGATTGGTGCCCAACGGATGTACCGTGGCGGTCCTCTTCTTGGTTATTTCCAGCCTGTCGAATTACGGCTTCCCGTCGGTACGCGCGTGGCACCTGCGAGTGGCGGTCAGTTTATGATCCCGCAAGAAGGTCCTGTGCTATTGGGAATGCAGATTGGCAAGGTTTACCGGTTGCGCGTGACGAATATTCCTACGACCGAGGATGCCGAAGTCTTTCCGACGGTCGAAATTATTGATCGCACCTACCCACCTCAGGGTGAGGAGCTGAAATTTCCGATTCCTATCTCGATTGAAATGGCGGATCTTTTGTTCGCCATACAGGGTAAGTTTGTAACGCGGGTGGTTTATCTCGAGGACCCAGACCAAGCTACCGACTACCCAGAACGCGACGGACAAGTCAACTGGATCGATGTCGCACCGACAATGAATCCGCTGACAGTCGCTGAAACGCTTGGGCGTCCCGTGGCAATCATCCGGCTGGGGGGCCGCACGCCACAGGACACCGCCAAGCCTTCCGCTCAATTCCTTTATAATGCACCGCAGTTCCAGTACTTCCCAAAGACGGGACAAATTCCGATTGCGAGCTATTTTAATGGTGCCACTACGCGAAGTGCAACGCAGGCGTCGTACCAATCTCATTGAGCCCATTTTTAGCTTACGGCAAAGTGCTAAATGACTAAAACTATTCAAACCCGCTTCGAAAAATGAACCTCCCCTCACGAAACAGACTTACGTTTTTGCCGATTTGCTTGTTGCTGGTAACGCTTTGTTCCTGCCGCTCGATGGTAACGCTCCCCGACCGCCCTCTCTTTTCTCCGGGAGCAGCAGAAGTCGAGGAGGCACCCGCGGAAGTTACAACGACGTCGAATACATCTGCTGCACCAACACCTTCGGACCAACTCGCTGCGATGCGGGCACCGTACCTGTTACGACGAAAACCGACGCTCGTGCAAGCACCTGTGCAAGCGGTACCGCGAGGAGACGGACAAAAGGGAGTTGAGTTCAAACGTGTTCTGCCGAGCCAGAGTTATCCACGTATCCCACAGCCCAACGCTGACGGAACAGGAATGCAACTCGGTGCGATGCCACTGCCACGTAATCAAATGGCGCCTTGGCGACCCGATGGCAAAAAAGGCTATTGGCCACGCGACGAATACATTATCACCGGCGGCGACGAGCAACCAGAGGTGAAGGTCAACTACGCTACGTGGGAAATCAGCGGACTTCTGCCGGGCGAGAGTGGCGTTCATAGCGACACTAAAAATGAACAAATTATGTTTCAAAAAACGAACCCAGTAGCTATCTATGCTCCTCGGTTCGCGGGCGTGCGAATCATTACCTCCGCACAGAGTGACAGGCAATACAATGCCCTCGAGGATATGAGGAAGTACGATGCTCCACTGGCACCACAAGAGACACTCGTAGCAACCACGAAGCAACAAAATACGCAGGTCGTCAACCAGACGGGTCGCAAGGTATTACAGTCCGACCTCGCCGTCGCTGCACCTTTTGCCAGTCAGAAGACCGACTCGTTACTCGAACTGGCTAAGGAAGAATTGCCTTACGCAAAACTTTCGCACCTCGCTCCTGCGGGCACGCAGGCGGACCTTGGTCCTGAACTGGCGGCAGGAGTACTCGCCGCAAAAAGTTACTTTAATGACGTCGTCGCGCAAGTTGTCCTTGATGGGCGTAACGCAATGGAAGGCAAAACCTACGAGAAGGTCGATGGTTACTACGTCGTCAATATGCCACCCGACAAGTTTGAGTTGAGTCTGATTAAGACCGCCTCCACGGCCTCGGCCAAGCCTGGCGACATCGTCGAGTTCACTTTCTACTTCGAGAACGTGGGAACCCGTGAGCTGCAAACAGTCACACTGGTTGACAACCTCACGACGCGACTACGTTACATCAAGGGGAGCGGCAAATCGAGTGTTCCGGGCACTTTCTTCTTGACGGAGGCGAACGAAACCGGTTCAACCTGTGTTCGTGCGGAGCTTTCACGCGGTCTAAAGGTTGGCGCGAAGGGCGTCATCAAGTTCAAGTGTGAGCTTTGGTAGGTCCTGTCGCAACAAGCAAAAACCGCCGCAGGCGCCTCAAAGTTTTTCGGGGGTTTGGGGGCGGCTTTTCAAAAAAGCCCCCATAAAATGCGGACGGCAGTCCGCAGTATTCTCATCCCTGCTTCCGCAGGAAGCGGGGCAAAAGGTTGTCGTCGCTACG
>Ga0180430_10002710_pt1 | contig 15789 bp, 11 predicted proteins | sample SS_ome_9_FD_132999 | JGI IMG/M metagenome (GOLD analysis project Ga0180430, IMG submission 132999) | Hypersaline lake sediment archaeal communities from the Salton Sea, California, USA - SS_1_S_2 metaG | ecosystem: Environmental > Aquatic > Non-marine Saline and Alkaline > Hypersaline >... | reverse complement strand
TGGCCCAAAACTTCATCTTCTTTGCCCGTCCCGATGCACACCACCAGATACTCTCTTTGAAGGACTTGGTCCACCACTTTTTTCCATGTAAAGGCGTTGGCTTCAAAATAGGCATATGCCATGAGAGACGGATCAAAAATGGATTCTTCTCCCAGTGTCAAATCGTTTTCAAAAATGATGTAGCTGGCCCCTGGATCCAGGGTTTTTTTGATCCCCGTGAAACTGCCGTGGGTGGGGCCTTCATGTAACGGCTTTGTCACTGGATGTTCATATCCTCCTGTATTATGCGCACGTCTGCTGTCAGAACGGTGCAGGGTTCCCCGCTCTATTTTGAAATGTCAGAAAAAACGTCTGGTTTAAGTTATTGTTTCAACAATCGGCAATGGAACGGATCCACCCGGATATAAACCTCTTCTCCCCGGCGATACGGGGTTCGCTTGACAAAATTGATCACATGCAGCAGCTGACCGTCGGCAATTTCCACAAAATAACTGACCTCCCCCCCCATATAGCTGCGGTCCTTGATTTTGCCGAAAAAATAATTCATCCCTTCTTCTTTGATGAAATCTTCTTTATTCCCCAGGGTCATCTTCTGCGCCCGGATTACGATTTCAGCGTTTTCCGTTACCTCGAATTCCCCCACCGGGCTGGCCAGGCAGGTGCTGCCGTCCGCCAGTTCCACCTCATAATTTCCGTTTTTACGGGTTTTTACCTGTGCTTTCAGAAAATTGGAATGGCCCAGAAAATCCGCCACAAAATGGTTGATGGAATTGTTATAGACCTCTTCAGGCTCTCCCTGCTGCTGGATAAAGCCTTCTTTCATCACCACCACTTTGTCGGACATGGACAATGCTTCTCTCTGGTCATGGGTGACAAAAATCGTGGTGACCCCCAGTACCATCTGGAGATTGTCAATCTCCCGGCGCATGTCTTCTCTCAGGTTCTCATCCAGGGCCGACAACGGTTCATCCATGAGCAGCACGTCCGGCTCGATCACAATGGCCCGGGCCAGGGCGATGCGCTGCTGCTGGCCGCCTGACAGCTGGGAGGGCATCCGGCTTCCCACCCCGGGGAGCCGTACGGTTTCCAGGGCTTTTTCCACTTTTTCCTTCATCACTGTTTTGGACACATCCCGGTATTTGAGGCCGAAAGCCACATTGTCAAAGATCGTTTTATGGGGAAACAACGCATAGTTCTGGAATATCATGCCCAGGTTACGCTTGTGGATGGGGGTGTCGTTAATGCGCTTTCCCTTGATGAAGATATCCCCCCGGGTAGGGGGTTCAAGTCCGGCCAGCATCCGGAGCAAGGTGGTTTTCCCGCAACCGGAGGGGCCCAGCAGTGTAACAAAGGATCCTTCGGGGATATCCAGATCCATGGGCTGCACTGCCACCAGATCACCAAACCGTTTTTCAATGCCCTTGAATCTGACAAAGGCCGGGTCTTTTGCTTGTGCCAAACCAGTGTTCTCCCGTTTTGTTTATGGAAAGGCCCCCGGCAGTCGATCGACTGCCGGGGTGCCCGGTTGATTAAGAGTCAGTAGGGCTTAGGCACCGGCCATAATCCGGTCCCATTTTTCCGCCCATTCCAGCTGATGTTTGTTCCAGTAGGCCGGATCCGCAAACAGATATCCATTGAGCTCGCCCGTGGGATCAAACGCCGGCAGCTTTTTCACATCATCCGGCATTTCCACTTTGGTGGGGTCCAGTGCCGGCGGATATTTCTGTCCCTGGGCCACGGCAATGGCCGCATCGGGTTCCAGCATGAAATTGAGCAGCTGCTGGGCCACTTCCAGGTCTGTGCCCTTGAGCACATACATGTATTCCATCCATGAATAGGTGCCGTCCGGGGCCAGGTATCCGATGGGGTGTCCTTGCTCCTGGAGAGCCGCTACCCGACCGGACCATGCCACAGTGGCGGAAATTTCACCATTGGCCAGCAGACTCATGAGTTCTGATCCGGATGCCCAGTATTTTTTCATCATGCTCCGCTGTTCTGTCAACACATCCCATACCGCATCCACATCCGTGATATTATTGGGGCTTTGACCGGTGTGCAGGGCCGCGTACCACATGTTGGTTCTGAAATCCCCGCCCCAGGAGCCCAGTTTGCCTTTCAGGCTTTTGTCATAGAGCAGAGATGCGCCCAGGTTTTCCGCTTTTTCCTTGGAAATATCGTTTGTGTTATAAGCGATCCCGGTCTGGCCAAGGTCATAGGGAACTGCTGACAAAGTCCCATTTGTGATGCCCCGCAGGGTGTCGGTCATTTTGGTCATGACATTCTTGAGATTGGGAATTTTGCTTTCATCCAGGACCACACCGAATCCCAGGTCTGTGTACCGGGCATAATCATACACCGCACTCAAATGGGCGATATTGAATTCCCCTCCGGGCGGATAGGAGGCCTTGACCTGGGTTAAAAACGCATCCATGCCGGTAAAGGCCGCATCAATGACTTCAATGCCGGTGGCCTTGGTAAAGGGATCAAAGGCAAATTTACGCAATGCTTCTGATGTGGTGCCTCCCCAGGAATGACAGGTAATGGATTTGCTGGCAAAGGCATTGCCCATAAGGCCGAAAGGTCCGCCAGCCAATCCCAGAGCGGCGCCTGCAATGCCGGCAAACTTGACAAAATCCCGCCGGGTGATGTTTCCTTCCAGATAGTTTTGATACACATCATCCAGCCGTTTTTTCAATTCTTCTCCCATTGTCTGCTCCTTTGTCTCTCAAGTTAAAATACCGGATGCACACCGACCCCAAAGCCGGGTGCTGTCATATTCGATTCAGGGGGTGTTTCCCCTGGCAAATCGCCGTGCCACATAGCCTGCCGCCAGGGGGATTGAGACGGTCAATACAATCATGACGGCTCCCAGGGCGTTGATTTCCGGACTGATGGAAGTTCTGAGCATACTGAAAATCTGGACCGGAACGGTCTGGTTCTGGGCCGTGGCCCAGAACAGTGTGGCGGTGACATCATCAAATGAAATGGTAAAGGCAAACAGCATGCCTGCAAAAATAGCCGGTGCCAGCAAGGGAAAGGTGATTTCCCTGAAGGTCTGAAACGGACTGGCCCCAAGGGACAGGGCCGCTTCTTCATACTCGCGCTTGATTCCCACCAGCCGTGCCTGGACAATGAGCAGCACATAGGGCAGGGTCAGCACCACATGGCCGATGAGCAGCAGGGCAAAACTTTTGGGCTGCTGGAGCCACCGGATGAACAGCAGCAGGGCCACACCCAGGATCACTTCCGGGATCATGATGGGTGCAATGAGTATGGTATTTAAAAACTCCTTGCCCTTGAATTCATACCGGATAAATGCCAGGGCAGCAGGCACGCCGATGGCGGTGGAAAATATGGCCGTCAAAGATCCCAGGACCAGAGAATTTTTAAAGGCATCCAGGATGGTGGAGTTCTGGGAAAGCTTGACAAACCATTTAAAACTGAATCCTTCCAAAGGAAATGTGCCGAACTGCTGGGGGTTGAACGCCAGAATCACGACCGCCACAATGGGGGCGAACATCCAGGCATACACCAGAATGGTATAGAGTTTGATCAGGGTCCAGCCGGAAATCAGGTTTTTCATATTTTTTCCCCTTACCCTTTGCTCAGGGATTTGAATATCTGGTTAATACCCATGTACCGGTTATAGGTATAGACGATGATGACCAGAAGTAGCAGGAGAATGACAGAAATCGCCGACCCGAACGGCCAGTCCAGGGTGCCGATGACCCGCTTGAAAATCAGGTTGGCAATCATTTCATTGCCCGGCCCCCCCAGGATCATGGGTGGCAGATAGGTACCGCAGGTGAGCACGAATACCAAAAGACACCCGGCACTCACTCCGGGCAGGCTCAGGGGCAGGGTGATTTCCCGGAACGCCTGCCATTCCGTGCAGCCCAGGCTTTTGGCCGCCTCGGTCAGACTTTTGTCGATACCGTCCAGGCTCACATAGATATTTAAAATCATGAACGGCAGCAGATATTGAATCAATCCCATGATCACGGCCCCTTCATTGTACAGCATGGGAAGGGGGGTGGTAATCATGCCGTATTTCAACAGCAGGTGATTGATCAGACCGGAATCTCCCAGGATATTGATCCAGCTCAAGGTTCGGATGATAAAACTGATCCAGAAGGGCAGCATGACCAGAATCATGAGAAATGGTTTTAACCGGGATTCGGTGCGGTAAAAGAAATAGGCCGGGATATATCCCATGATCAGGCAGATAAAAACGGTTTCAAGGGCCACCCGGATGGTGTTGAGCAGGATGACCGGATAAAAGGAATCCGCAAAAAATTTGGCATAATTGCCGAACTGAAATGCCGGAATATCCATGCCGGATGGGGCTCTGAGCCAGAAACTGTACACTACCACGAAACAAACCGGTACGACCAGCAGTAAAAATACGGCTGTCAGGGAGGGTGACAGCAGCAACCAGGGTTTCCACGGTTTTTCCTTCATAAATCAACACCTTTGTTTGGTATGCATGAGAGGGTTGTCCTGTTTGTGCGTGTTTGCCTGTATTCATACAAAAAATGTACCAGTCGAAAATTATATTTATAACTTGTTGATATATAAAAAAATTAATGAATAAATGATCGGATTGTCACCGGGTGAAGTCCAAAATGATTTGTTTATGAATCAATGTTTGTATTTCAACCAGTTGAATTTTATGCGTATATTGTATGATTTAAATATGAATCTTATTGAAATAAGCCTGCTTGTAAAGCCATGGCAGCAAAAAAACCGACCTTTGATTCAATAGTGAATCGATTTACCCTGTCCGGATACGCACGCCGTATTTTTTGAATTTCCTGACCACCGTGGGCTGACTGATACCCAGAAATTCTGCGGCCTGGCGGGTGGTCCGGCATTGGTCGGCCGCCTGCCTGAGCATGTCATGCTCCACCGCTTCAAGGGTCTGTACCAGTCCGGTTCCGGCCCCGGGGTTTTTGTGGGTGTCACAGGCAGTGGAGAGGGCCGGCGTCTCGGTCAACCGGATCAGGTAATCATCCAGCTGGCGCCGGTCACACATGGCCACCGCCTGTTTGATGATATTGATCAACTCCCGGACATTACCCGGAAATGAATAGGTTTTCAATGCATGCATGGACCGGTATCCGATATGCGCCCTGCGGCGGTATTTTTTGTTGTACCGTTTCAGACAGATCCGGGCCAGCTCGAGAATGTCTTCGGGCCGCTCCCGCAACGGGGGGATGGACAGCGTAAAGGTGTTGAGCCGGTGAAACAGATCCAGCCGGAACCGTTTTTTACGGGTCAGTTCCACCAGATCCTGGTTGGTGGCCGCCAGTATCACGCAGTCGATTTTTTTCGACCGGGTCCCCCCCAAAGGCATGATTTCCTGGTCATCCAGATATTTGAGCAGTTTGGCCTGGACCCCGGGAGACAGTTCTCCGATTTCATCCAGAAACAGGGTCCCCCCGGATGCCAGTTCAAACAGACCGGCTTTGCCGGTTTCACTGGCCCCGGTGAACGCGCCTTTTTCATATCCGAACAGTTCGGCTTCCAGCAGGTTTTCCGGCAGGGCCGCACAGTTGATCTGGATAAACGGTTTTTCCGCCCGCTGGCTGTGTTTGTGAATGAACTTGGCCAGCAGTCCTTTGCCGGTCCCGGATTCTCCATACAACAGAACGTTGGATGCCCCGATCCGCGCCAGCTTCAACGCCAGGTGCAAGGTCTGTTTCATGCAGGGGCTCTGGGCCACCACATCGTTGTCAACCAGTTCCCTCAGGGTGAGTTCGGTAAGTTCATCCCGCATCTTTTCTGATTCCTGGCGTACCTGGGCCAGTTTTTGTTTCATGTCACGGATCAGGGAAATATCCCGCTCGTTCACCACCACATAGGCGATGTTTCCGGCGTTATCAAACACCGGGGTGCCGGTCACCAGAAGAGAGTATCCGGCCCGGGGCGTGGTCTGGATCAAACTGACCTGACGCCGGGTTTCCAGCACTTCCTGGGTGGCGGACCGGTTGATCTGTCCTTCTTTCACAAGGGCTCGCACATCTTTTCCCAGCACCTGGTCCGCCCGGATGCCGTTGAGGCGTTCTGCGGCCCGGTTCATTTTCAATATCCGGCCCTGGCCGTCACAGATCAGCAGGCCGTCAGCGGACCGGGTGAAAATGGTTTCCAGAAAAAACAGGTCAGTGTCTTTCATACACGATATTTCCATTAAACAGGGTCAAAATTACCCGGGTGGCAGGGATTTCTTTGGGATCGATGGTGAAGATATTGCGGTCCGTTACAATGAGGTCAGCCCGTTTGCCCACACGCAGGCTGCCGGCCAGGTTTCCCATGCCCGATGCCGCTGCCGGGGTGGACGTATATCCCTGAACCGCCTGATCCACGGTCAGACACTGGTCCGGATACCAGCCGTTGTCGGGCGTGTGGTTCATGCGCATCCGGGTGACCGCCGAATAGATGCCGGAAAATGGATTCGGGTCCGCCACCGGCGCATCCGAGCTGAACATGGTGGGAACGCCCGTGTTCAAAATATTTCTGAAATTATACGCGTATCGGCCCCTGTCTCCCGCACATTGATCGATCATGGAGATGTCCAGGCTCATGTTGTTGGGCTGGCAGGAAACCGCCAGATTTTTCAGGCGGCCCAAAACGGCCAGGTCTTCCGGCAGAATCATCTGGGCGTGCTCGATCCGGTGGGGAATCCGGCTGGCGCTCCGGTTCAGCGCTTCCACCTTTGCAAATACGGTCAGCACCTCATGGACGGCCCGGTCCCCCACCGCATGGACCATGCAGGAAAGTCCGGCCGCATCCGCCTGGTGCACGGCCTGTTCGATCTCTTTGATGGGGGTCAGGGGCATGCCGTATGCGGCATCGATGTAAGGTTGGGTCATCCAGGCGGTCCGTGCCCCCATCCCGCCGTCGCTGAAAAATTTCAGATGTCCGATACGCAGAAGGTCGTCTCCGAATCCGGTGCACAGCCCCAGGTCAACCGCCTGGCGGGTCATTTCTCCGGGCAGGGTCACATGACACCGCAGGGCCAGCCGGCCCCGGGTGTGCAACGCCTGCCATGCCCGCAACGCCACGGCCCCTTCTTCACCGCCCATCAGCCGGATATCATGGATACCGGTCAAGCCCATGGCATGGGCCCGGGCCATGGCTGTTTCCATGTTTTGCAGCAGCTGGTCAAAGGTCAGTACCGGCACCACATTCCGAATCAGGTTGGGGGCCATCTCTTTGAGCACACCCGTGGGAATGCCGGCGCCGTCCCTGACGATCACCCCGTCCGCCGGATCCGGGACAGTGGAATCGATACCGGCCAGAGACAGGGCCATGGAATTGGCCACGGCCAGATGAAGATCACAGCGCCAGATGCACACCGGGTTGTCCGGGGCTGCCAGGTCCAGATCCAGGCGGTCGGGCATCTGGTTTTCCGGCCAGTCCGATTCATTGAATCCCTGGCCCAAAATCCAGTGCCCGGGCCCCAGCAGGGCCGCTTTTTCCCGGATGGCTGCTTCCATTCCGGCAAAATCAGGGGTTTTGGCAAAATCGATGCTGCTCAGATTGACAGCCCATTCATAAAAATGAAAATGGGTATCGATGAATCCGGGCATCACCAGGTGTTGATCCAGGTTCAGGATCCGGGTGTTCGGGCCGGCCATGGCCAAAAGGGTGTCATCATCTCCCAGGGCCGTGATCCGCTTGCCTGCTGTTGCCAGCGCCGTGAGGGGCGGTCGACGGGTTGAATTGGCAGGCCGTTCTTCTGAAAATGGGAGGGGTCCCTGAGAATACAGGGTGGCATTGTATAAAATCAGGTCGGGTACCATCATATCAGGTATCCTTGTTGAAAGGGGTCTGTGCGATCCAGGATGAAATGGTGCATCCCGGTGATCCAGGCCTTTCCAGATATCCGGGTGACGCTGGCCTCAAAATCGCCGATGCTGGTTGTTTCCACCAGCCGGGCTTCAAACGTGGTGCCTAAGGGGCTGGCATTGATATAGGGTTCGTTCAGGCCAATTTTTTTGTAATGATGCAGCAGGGCCAGTTTGGCAGCGGTGCCGGTGCCGCAGGGGGACCGGTCCATGTGGGATTCGCCGTACACCACCATGCCCCGGCCCCGGGCCGGACTGCCGGTGGTGTCGGTGTCATAGAATTCGGTCACATCCACGGTGGTGACATCCGGCCGTTCCGGATGGGTTACCGTGAGCTGATCATTGGCCGCCGCAATGATTTTCATGCCCAGATCCACCAGCATGGGTTTGTTTTCCAGCGTGGGGGTCAGATCGATCTGCTGTGTGTTGACCAGGGCGAAAAATCCGCCCGCGCACACCAGGTCCACAGCAACGGGTCCGAATCCATCCACCTGAATCTGCTGATCCGTGGCATAAACAAAGGTCGGCACCATCTGGATGGACACGGACGTCAACCGGCCGTTTTGGACAAGGGCCAACGCGGTCATCCGTCCGGACGGGGTGTCGATCCCCACCTGGTTTTCGCCTTGTTCAAAGGCCAGAAATCCGGTCCGGGCAAGGGTTGTCACGGCCCCGATGGTGGCATGGCCGCACAGATAGGGGTACCGCCGGGCGTCCATATAGATGAGGCCGAACGCGGCATCCGAAGTCACCGGTTCGGTGACCAGGGCCGCCAGCACCTGGCGTGATCCCCGGGGTTCTCTGGTCAACAGGCGCCGGAACGCATCATGACCGGTTCTGAACCGGTTCAGCTTCTCCATCATGGTCGCCCCGGTTACCGGCGGCAGTCCGTCCACAATCAGACGGGTCACCTCCCCTTCGGTATGGGAATCAATGGTGGTGATCACCGGTGCGTCACCATCATACAAAGTCGATATATCATTGAAAGGATTCATCATAATCACCCTCATGTTGTGTGGAATCCGGACCGGTGTACGGTAATGGTTGATCTCCTGGCCGGCACGCCGGTCCGGATCCGGGTTACGTTTCAGGATCGATCACCGGTACATCCGGCATGGACTGGTTGTCTGACGCCGCCGGTTCATGGGGAATCAGAGCCGCCCGGGAGGATTTTCCATCCACCCGGATAAACAGCCCCTCCCTGAAATGAATATGTTTCAGATGCGGAGTGATGGCCGCACATTCCTGTCGCCCCAGAAATTCATAGTCAATAAAATCCTGGTCATTGTCGGATACCGTGATATAGGCAATGCCCAACGAAGTGATGTTCTGGAAAAAATGAGATCCCTGGGACGGGTCCGCCTTGATGCTTTCGATGGTGGTCTCCACCATGACCCCGACATTGGAGATATCGTTCCATGCCACGGGAATGCCCAGCCACCGGTCGGAAGATCCCCATCTTCCCGGACCGATAAGGACATATTTTTTCTGACTTTTGTTGAACCGCGCATTGAGCTTGTTGATTTCGCCGGCGATCTCAACGGTGTCTGCCGGGTCGAACCGATCCGGGTCCACATAAATCAGGTCGTGAATGTTTTTGTATTCCCCGTTCCCCAGAGAGTGAACCGAAAAACAGAATGCCTTGTCCCGATCCATATCCGTGATTTTGACGGTGAGATTCTGCTTGTACCGGCCCATGGGCCGGATCTGAAGCAGAGAGAATTCCGGTTTCCGGTTGCCGTCTGTGTGCAGGTTCACGGCAAATTCCACTTCCACGGACGATCCCATCCACCGGGAACCGATACGGGTGACTTCCGCCAGGATGTCCGCCAGCGGAAAACTGTTGTACTTCAGAATGCCGGCAAAGGTCAGCACTGGAAATCCCTTGCTGGAATATACATCCCGGATCCGGTTGTCCTGAACATGGAACGTGGAGCATAACTGCTGAACCATGGGATGATCCGCAGCATCCATGAGGTCCAGTCTGGCCAGTGTGGGGTCTTCTCCGGGATCTGAAAAAAAGTGGTCTTTCGGGGGAAATATATCCGTTTTCAGGGCGTAAAAATATTTCTGGGCGTTTTCCAGAATATCCTCCACCATGGAAAACTGGGGGAGAAACTGGGGATATCGGGGACAGAACCGCAGGGTTTTCCCGCCTTCCATCACAAGTTTACCCATGCCCATGGCAATGTATGCAATGCCTTCTTCCGCCTTGAGATGGGCAATGGGATAAAAATTGTAGGACTGGGCCACACCGGCAATGGACGGATAAAAATAGTTGTCATGCCGGATCCCGGTGAGCTGCTGGAGTATGACAGCCATCTCTTCATCTTCGGTCCGGTGCATGGTGCTCTGGGCATAGGCCCGGGGAGCTTTCATGTAGGTGGAGGCATATACCAGCTTGACGGCCATGATCAGCCTTTCCAGACGCGTGTCGAGGCTGCTGTCGGAGTTGGGCAGCATATAGGTTTTGTACAGGCCGGCAAACGGCTGGTAGTGGGCATCTTCAAACAATGAGGAGGAGCGCACCGCAATGGGATACGTCACATGCTCCAGATAGACCTTCAGATTGGTTTTCAGCCAGTCCGGAAACCGGGCCTGGATAAATGCTTTCACCACCATGTCATCGGACAGGTCCCGGTCGGAGTCCAGCAGCTGGGCCAGGTTGTTGTCTTCAATAAACATTTTGAATCCGTCCGTGGCGATCACAAAGGTCTGGGGAATATGGATATCCACGTCCGGGAACTTTTGGATGAGCTCATTGTCCTGCTTGATCTGTGAGGCCATGAACGCCAGGCCTCTGGCTTTGCCCCCCAGAGAGCCGTTGCCGATTTTCATGAACCCGGTGTCTGAATCAAACTCCTTGGAATCAAATTCAATGACCTGGCCCTGGCGGGTGCCCCGTCGGCGGGCCCGGATGCTGTCGATGAGAAACCGTTTCAATGATTTGGGATTGGGAAAGTCATCAATGGTGTAAGGTTTCAGGTTCAGCGCCAGGCTGATTTCACTGCGGGCCAGCAGCCACCTGGAAAAATCATTGTTTTTCGCGTGAAACACAATGGAGTCATCCGGAATTTCCGGCAGCAGTTTTTCAATGGCCCGCAGGTCACTGGCCCGGGCCACCTCCTCTCCGTCAGGTCGTCTGAAAACGAACGCCCCGAATCCCAGGCACCCCACAAAAAAGATCTTGATCCGGTCGTTGAGGTTGACGGAATTCTTGTTGATGAACACCGCCGGAATCCGGTAGGCCAGATCCCGGCTGCGCTCCTCCGTGCTGATGATCAAAAGGGGCAGGTCCGGCACTTCCTTCTTGATCTGGCGTAACAGATGAAATCCCGCGTTTTCATCCTCTTTTCCGTTTCTGGGGAACCGCATGTCGGAAAATACGGACAATACATAGGGTTTGTATTTTTCGTACAGGGCAAGGGCCTCTTCATACGTCTGGGCCAGCAGCACCTTGGGGCGGCCCCGCATTTTCAGCAGCCGGTGTTCCTCGTTGATGGACTCGTCGATCACGGACTGGGTCTGGAGCACGATCTGCTTGTAGATCACCGGCAGAATGGCGGAATAGTGATAGGGGGAATCTTCCACCATGATGATGACCCGGACATTGGCATTTTCGGTATCAAACGCCACGTTTTTTTCATCTTCGAAATTTTTGATGATGGCCAGCAGCAGGTCGGCATTGCCCCCCCAGATATAGGTGCGGTCAATGGCGGTCTGGTTTTCCTGGCTCAGATACTGGCTGATGTCGCAGTTGTTGTGCAGCAGCATGAAAAACGGCAGATCCGTGTATGTGAGTTTGACTTTTTCACCGAAGGTATGAACGTCCATGCCGTCCAGACTGGGCATGGCCAGGATCAGATCGAAATTTTTCTTTTCCAGTCGCTCGAATGCCTCGGTTGCCGAAGACACCCAGGTAAGCCGGGGGGGTCTGGACAGGTTCAGTCCTTTGTATTCATGGATAATCCGGTTGGAAAGCCGGCCCTCTTCTTCCATGATGAATGCGTCATAGGGACTGGAAACCAGAAGGATATCTCCCACCTTGCTGGCCATGAGTTCATGGTATATCTTGATGCCTGATTCCTGATTGAAGGAACTGTCCATATGGGTCTGTCCTTGGTCAAAAAAGTTGATATTTCACCAGTTTTCCATCCAGACCGCCGATGGTCAACGGTTCTTTCCAGGAGGGTGCCAGAGGGACATGCTTGATGTATTTCGGATCACCAAAATACACCAGCGCGGAGGACCTTCGGCACCGTTCCCGCAGGAACATGCCCAGGTTCTGGTAAAATTGTTTCATATCCCGATCTTTTCCCATGCGGATGCCATAGGGGGGGTTGGTGACGATCAGGCTGTCTTCAATGCCGGGGATTTCCCGGAAATCGGTTTGGGTCACCGTCACATCGGCTCCGTGATGCAGCCCCATGAGATTGGTTTTTGCCGCTGTCACCGACTGTTCAGATATATCGCTGCCGGCAATGAGTCCCGGGGGCAGGGGGCGGATGTTCTGCTCTGCCGCCTGCCGGATCTTCTCCCACAACCGGGAATCGAAATCCGGCAGGCGTTCAAATCCAAACCGGGTGCGGAATACCTGGGCCGGAATCCGGCAATACATCATCAGCGCTTCGGCCAGCAGGGTCCCGGAACCGCACATCGGGTCGTACAAAGGAATGGTGCCGTCCCATCCGCTTCTGCGGATAATGGCTGCGGCCACGGTTTCCTGCATGGGTGCGGACACCGAAGCTTCCCGGTATCCGCGCTTGTGCAGCGGCCCTAAAGATGCATCCAGGGACACCGTGGCCACATCCCGGTGAAGATGAACATTGATCATGATGTCGGGATTTTTGGGATCCACATTGGGCCGCCGGTTGGTTCGGTCCCTGAAATAATCGGCAATGGCGTCTTTGACCCGGAGTCCGGCAAAATTGGAGTGGGTGATGCCGGATTCCGAGACATTGGCTGTGATGGAAAAGGTGTGTTTGACAGACATCACCTCTTCCCAGCGGATTTTTCTGGCTTCTTTGTACAGCGTATCCTTGTCCGGGCAGGCAAAGGTGATCAAGGGAATCAAAATCCGGGACAGCAGCCGGGACTGGTAGGTAATCCTGTAAAAAGCAGGCTTTGACGCGGTAAACCAGATGCCCCTGAATTCAAGGGAAAGGTTTTTGGCGCCAAGTTCCGTGAGTTCCTCGCCTGCCATGACTTTGGCGGTCTCCGATACCTGGGCGAAATACCGGGATTCTTTTTCATAAATGTAGTTGAGTTTGGCCAGTTTCCTGATTTTTCCCCGGCCTTTTTGCAGAATGGCTTTTCGGGTCACACCGGTATCCTTGACATGGGGTTGAGGGATCATACGGTCTTTATATCATTTATCGGTTTTTTTGCAAACAGGTGCCGATGCCCAGAAGGTCCGCAATATTGGCTGCGGGATCTTTCACCGGGGTGATGTTGCCGGCAGGACAGGTCATCAATGTGGCGATGCCCGGACCGTGTCCGGCCAGGCGGCAGTCGGAGTGCACCACGATGCCGATGCTCACGGCCCCTTTTCGATAGGCCCGGCCATAGGCATTGTCATGGTCCATCAATGCCACAAAATCACCGAACCGCATTCTGTCCAGGTGAAACCGGGTCACGGTGTCCGGGTCCGAGGTCATGACATCATAATCTCCGGCCCCTACATGGGCCCGGCCCAGGCCGGACCCCATGCACGCCGCTGGTATCCGGGTGGTGACCGGTACGTTCAGGCCCTTGTTGCCGGCAGGGGTGATCTTCATTTTGTGGAGCAGTTCCGGAGACAGGTTGAAGAGCCGGATATCGGCAAAATCCTGCAATGCCAGTCCCTGGCCCCTGGCCCGGATGCGGATGCGGTCGTCATAGCTCATCTGTTCCTTGACCTGCCGGTCAAACTCCACAATGATATGTTCGGATCCGCCGTGGTGGCCGATCACCACGCCGGTGGCCCCTTTGGCTTCCCCGGAAAGGATGAGGGCGTCATTGCCCACACAGGACAGAAACTGAAGTGAATTGTTGGGAAAGTCATTGGGTTTGTCCGCGTTGGCGGTGCAGGACACCCCGGGTTCGATATGGTCTCCGGCCAGGCCGAAGGCCGGATCTCCCACCCCCACATTCAAGGTGATGCCGCCGATGCCGGGCAAAAGAAACGGCACGCCTTTGTGGTCCACTTTCCAGCCCGGACCCACACGGGGCGGTCCGGGCCGGCATTCCATATACATTTCCACAATTTGACTTTCATTGGTCTTGAGCATGGTTTTCTCCTAGATTGCCTGGTTTGAACTCTGTTTTCCTGTCCGGCAGCCGGATCAGAAACGGCAGGGACAAAAATCCCGCCAGCGCGCTGTAGACGAACATGTTCTCCATACCGGCCACATCTCCGATAAAGCCCACCACCAGCACGGCAAATGACCGGACGGCAAAGGACACCATCATGAACATGCCGTTGGCGGCAGACGGGTGGTGGTCGGCATTTTCCTGTACAATCGCCAGCATCACCGGCGTGGTAGACAACACGGAAAAACCGGTGATCACCAGCATGGTGATTTTGAGAATGCCGCTGGTGTGCACAAAGATCAGCAGGGCGATGGGCGCGGTGGCAAGCGCCCAGAACAGCACTTTTCTGCGGCCCATCCAGTCGGACAGGGTGCCGGCGGACAACACCCCTGCCACTCCGAATATCTCGTACAGGGCCAATGCGGCCCCGCCGTACCAGAGGCTGCCGGTCTGCTGTTCAATGAAAACACTCAAAAATATGCCCATGGATGCGTGCATGCCGGCCCTGGCCGCCAGAATGCCGGCCAGGGGGTTGAGCACATGTCGGATTTCGGCATATGCCAGTTTCAAAGAACCGTTGCGCCTGATCCCGGTTTTTTCCGGCGGGGATTCCAGGGTCAGCCACAGCAGCACGGAAGTCATCACGGCCAGGCCCATCACCAGATAAAACCGGTCCATTCCCAGCCAGGAAAGCAATGCCACCGCCATAATCGGTCCCAGGGTCCGGGCCAGTTCCCCGCCGGACATGAACAGGCTCATGCCCCGGCCCTTTCGGATACCGGAATATCCGGCCACCAGCACCGGCGACGGCACATGATACAGGGCCGAAGAAATTCCGGAAAAAAACAGCAGCACCAGCAGCAGCGAATAGGACGGCGCCGCCATGATCAGACTCATGGGCAGGGCGGTCAGTGTCGGTGCCAGGATCACCAGCCACCGGGCCACGTTTCTGTTGTCCGCAAACAAACCGATGAACGGGTTCAGCATGGCCGGTACCTGCATGACAAAGGACAACAGTCCGGCCTGGCTCAGGGTCAACGACAGTTTTTCAATGATCAGCGGCAGCAGGGGCGGCAGAAAACTGGCGTACAGGTCATGAACAAAGTGGGAAAAGGAGATCAGGGCCACCCGGGGGGTTTGGAATACGGTTTTTTTCATGACCCTTTCATACCATGATCCAGCTGAAAAGTAAGGCAAAATTGCATGTCAAAAAAATATAAAGCTTGATCCATTACCAGATCGGTATTAATTTGACAAGTCAGAGAACAAATAAAGTGAACACCTGATGCCTGAAGGGGGTTGTCATGACTGATCAGACCTTTGACGCCTTTATCGTGGAAGAAACCGAAGACAAACGTTATTCCGGGTGCGTGCAGCAGACCCGGGTCTCAGACCTGCCCGAAGGGGATGTCCTGATCCGGGTTCAGTACTCCGCTCTCAATTACAAGGATGCCCTGTCCGCCACCGGCAACAAGGGGGTCACCCGAAACTATCCCCACACCCCGGGCATCGATGCCGCCGGCACAGTGGCGGACAGCCGGACCCCGGATTTTTCCCCGGGGGACAAGGTGATCGTCACCTCCTATGATCTGGGTATGAACACGGCCGGCGGGTTTGGTCAATATATCCGGGTACCGGCCGGCTGGGT
>Ga0180430_10002709_pt1 | contig 15792 bp, 10 predicted proteins | sample SS_ome_9_FD_132999 | JGI IMG/M metagenome (GOLD analysis project Ga0180430, IMG submission 132999) | Hypersaline lake sediment archaeal communities from the Salton Sea, California, USA - SS_1_S_2 metaG | ecosystem: Environmental > Aquatic > Non-marine Saline and Alkaline > Hypersaline >... | reverse complement strand
GACGCCGTGGGGGAGAGCGTGGCGGGGCCACCCGGGAGAGCCGGGGGCCCGCTTCCGCCGCCGTCGACGGAGCCATCCGTGGTGGGGACGCCCCCGTCGCCCATCGCGGAGACCGGGGCGGCACTGCCCAGGTCCTCGTAGTCCTCGGGGGTGAGGCCCAGCTCGCGGACGAGACTGCGCATGCCCTGCGCAACCAACAGCGGCGCCGCCGCCTCGTAGTTGAGGCGCTCCACCCGGTATCCCGCCGCACCTTCCGGGACCGGCGCATCAAATCGAAGCCGGATCAGCTCGCGGCTCATGTAGGCGCTCTCGCGCCCCTCCTCCAGCTTCCTGCGCCAACTTGCGGGGCTCACGTCGTCGAGAGCGTTGTAAATGGAATCCAGGTCGCCGAACTGCTCCAGTAGCTTGACCGCGGTTTTTGCACCGATTCCCTTTACGCCGGGGACGTTGTCGGAGCTGTCCCCCACCAGGGAGAGGTAGTCCAGGATCTGTTCCGGCCAGACCCCCCAGTCGCGGTGTACCGCCTCCCGATCGAGCTCATCGGTACCGCCCTTTCCTGGTCGAAGGATGCGTACCGGTTCCGCCACAAGCTGCAGTAGATCCTTGTCGCCGGTGATAACCCGGCAGGGACGCCCCTCGGTTCGGCATTCTTCCGCCAGGGTTGCCATGATGTCATCGGCCTCAAAACCCTGGGCGCGTACCATCGGGATTCCGAGAGCCCCACAGATCTCCTCGATCACCGGGACCTGCGCGTGGAGATCCTCCGGCGCCGCCTCCCGGTTTGCTTTGTACTCCGGATACGCCTCGTGTCGAAACGTGGGGCCTCGGGAGTCCATCACCACCGCAAACTGCTGCGGCGCGTGTTCGGTAAAGAGAGCAAGGATCGTCCGGACAAAGCCGAACACAGCGGAACTGTTCTCGCCGCGGGGGTTTCGCATGGGATTGCGGATAAACGCGAAGTACGATCGGTAGATAACGCTGTAGCCGTCAAGAAGGTAAAGAGGCCCCGCCATGGGACCCTTATATCACTTGGTCGGTCGATTGAATAGAGACGGGATTCGCTCTACACTACTCTCATGGGGAGACGAGGCAACCGGGCTAAAAAACGTGCACAGGAAGCGGAGGCGCTTACCGGCACACGTCCGGCCAAGAAAAAAAAGAAACGACGGATCGCCTTTGATCCGGAGATACATGTATTGCCCGATCCGGTACCGGAGCGGGAGCATGAGCCCTGTCCGATTTCGGGTGAGCCGATCGAGGATATCCTGACCGCGATCACCCATCCCGCCAGCGGCAAACCCGCTCGTTTTGACGCGGTTATCACATCCCTGGCGGAACGGGAACAGCTCGAGGAGGACGAACGGATCGCCTATATCGGAAAAGGCGTGTTCGGCATCATCAAGATGCAACGGGACTCCGGCGGGCATCAGGAACTGGTGGTGCGCAAGCGCATTCCCTACGAGGACGGCCACGACAAACAGACCTGGCGGCGCGAGCTTGCACCGGGCATCTCGCGGGATTACCCGCCGGAGCCGCGGCCGCTCTCGGAGCTCTACTCCTCGGAGGAGCTGTCGGCGTTCCCGCGGTTTGACGCGGGTGGATCGATGCATCTGTCGCGGGGGAATTGATTCGGGGATACGCCCTCAGGCGTTGATATCAACCATGGAGCCGCCATGACGCTCCGACCGAAACACCGATCGTCCTCGCCGCGGGATCGCCGCGGTCTCGAGACGACGACCGGTCTCATCGAGTTGGCCCTTGAGCGCTTGCCGAACCGCCTCGTGACGCCGTTTCACCGTCTGGAGAAGCTCGGCGCCGGTTTGTTCCAGTCGTTCTCTGGTGGATCCATCCTCGGCGGGTGACAGACAGCCGCCGATCGTTCGGATAACGCCGGACAGCGATTCGAGTTCAGCAATCACGTCGCGTTCCGCCAGGAGCGCCGTATCGAGTACATCCGTATCGCGGTGTTCGATCGCCTGGGACTCCCGGGTCAGTACGGTGAGATATCGCTCGAGAGCGGCGTTTCTCTGAGTGAGGCGTCGCTCGTAGATCCGGTCGATCGGACGGGGCACGGAGCTACCCCGCGATGTTGAGCCCCGACGCAGGTGTGGGGCGGCTCACGGCGGTGTTCTCGATCTGCTTCCAGGCATCGCGGAGGTTGGCCAACAGCGTCCGAACCTTGCGCATCGCCTCGGAGTCTTTCTTGAAATTTGCATCCCGCAGGGTATCGTTGAAGTAGAGATAGAGACGGAACAGGTTTTGCGCGATATCGCCGCCCTGATCCATATCGAGACTGACCATCAGCTCGGTAACCACGTCCTGTGCCTTGAGCACCGCGTTGTTCACTTTGTCGAGCTGCTTGCTGTTGTCGTCGAGCAGCTTCACCGCCGTATCGAGCTGGCGGATCGCCTCGTCGTACAGCATGACGATCACCCGTCCCTGCGACGCAGTCTTTACGCTGGTCTGTCGATACGCCTGTACGGATGTCTGCTGATACGCCATGTTCCCCTCCATCATCTCGCGTGTTCCATCAGGGTAGAGACCGGAACGATCTCGTAACCCCGTTCAATCAATCCGTTGATAAGTACGTCCAGGCGATGAAAGAGATAGTCTTCCCGTCCACCGTCCGGTCGGTCGTCTCCCGGTCGCCCTACGGTCATTGCAATTATCGAACCGGGTCGCTTTTCTTCGATCACCGCCTCGATGATATCCGCGGTGTCCCGGTACAGCCGCGACAATCCATTCTCGTCGCGCGTCGGCACCCAGTCGAGGCTGTCCACGTCGCGGCCGATATAAGCGTAGTTCATCTCGCGCGAGGCGGAGATGATCTCGGGATTCACGAAGTAGTACGGCGCATGCCAGAAAAGCGACAGTTCGCGCCCGGTCGTTTCAAAGTATTCGTCCTCGTTTCGCGCCAGGCCCTGCTTGATAAAATCGCCGTTGATCTGGAATCGACCGCTGGCCATGTCGAAGTAGGTGTAGAAGAGACTTCCCACCTCGTGACCGCTCTCGGCGATCTCCTGAACCGCTCCCGGATGACGTCGGATAAAATCGCCGTTCACAAAGAACGTCGAGCGTAGATCGTACTGCGCCAGGGTATTGAGAATCTCCGTCAAACCGGTAACGGAATCGATCGCGTTAAACACAAAGGCAACCTCGCGACGACGTATACGAGATCCGTGTGAGAAGTTGGTGAAATCGATCGGATCGTCCCGGGAGGGAAACGGCTCGTAGGCGCGCTGCGGCCGCGGAAAAAGCGGAACCGTCCCGAAGGAGGATACGTTTCGAACCATCACCATGTTGCGGTAGCTGCCGCTGGACAGGTTTTCCAGATAGACGCGGTAGTCCTCGCTTGCTACTCCGGGCTCCGCCAGGTCCAGCTCCTCCAGGGGCTCCCAGCCCTCGGCGCCCAGGCGATACCGCTCGCCGTTGGACTCGACCTCGATCGCCGCACTCTCGCGGTTGTAGCCGTAGCTCTCTACCTGGGAGAATGCGAGCAGCGTCTCCGGGTTTCCTTCCTGTCCGAGATCAACTCGATCGATCCGGTGGGCTCCGGCGACGAGGATCCGTCGTTCGCTCTCCCAGAGCGCGTGGATCACATCGGGATGCTCGATCCGGGTTTCGGTTTCCCAGGTCTGGTAATCCCGTATCTCCACGGACTCGGCGGTCCAGAGCAGTGCTCGCGTCCCTCCAGGGGACAGAGCAACGCCGAGCACGTTCTCGTCTTCGGTCTGTTCAAAGCGGCTTCGCAGTTCCTCGTCGGTCAGGTCCAGTCGGTACACGCTCCGGGCGTACTCGCCGTGGCGGATACTGCCGGTGACGAGGGTGATTATATCCTCCTGGGACCACAATACCTGGAGCACCCGTGTATTCCGCGGCAGGTAGAGGTAGGGCAACGAAATCGTGTCACCGGTGCTGAGATAGTCGTCCTCCGAGAGAAAGAGCACGTTCACGCTCCGCCCGTCTTTGCTGAGAAGAATCTTCTCGCCGTCCGGGGATATCCAGAAACGGTCAAAGTTAGGGTCGATCGCGTAGGGAAGCTTCCCCGCAACCGAACCGATCGTCAGGAGATCCTGGTAGAGGGATCGCGTAAAGAACTCCAGACCGTTGATCCGGTACACCAGCGATCCCCGTACGTAGTAGAGCGTGTTACCGTCGTCCCAACGGACGCTGTCGATCGTGCCGTGCCCGACGGTACGAAGCTGCTCGGAGAGGGTCCGTCCGGCGGTATACTGCCGAATCGAATAGTAAAAGAGATCACCACCCCGGGCGTAGATAAAAAAGGTACTATCGCCGGACCATCGCACCGGAGCACGATCAACCGAAAGCTCCACACCGCGGCTGATCAGAACCTCCGTATTCCGGGAGATATCGTAGATTTTGAGATCACCGTAGCCGGGAGAGGTCGGCGTGAGATAGCTGAGAAATCGTCCGTCGGGACTCGCGGCGATGCCGAGAATCTTACCGGTCTGGATGTCCTCGCCCCGAACAAACGCGGGAAAACTCGCCACCGGCTCAAAAAAGAGCGTGGGACGCGGCGGACTGAGATCGAGATCCTCCGCGGCGACCCCGTCGATATCGTCGGCCGAATCGGCCCCGTCTCCCTCGCCCAGCGCCGCCGACACCGGATCATCCGCCACCGATCGAAACACGCCGAATCGGTTCTGAAGCTGGATCGTACCGCTCGAACCGAGGATCGTTATCCGTTCGGGGAAAAACGTGAGTTGTCGGAGCTCCGCCGCGGGGATATCCGCTAGGAACAGGGTTTTGTATTCATCAAACTGGGGAACCTCCGCCACCGCGGAAAAGAGCAGCTCGCTCGACCGGTTGAGGTCAAGTCCCTCGAAGGTGACCTGCCCGAAGACCGTTACCGCGAGCGCCGACGCGAGTACTGTTGTCAAGAAGACACGTTTCAATGCTCTACCTCCCGGTGACGTTACGAGTTTCGGCATGAATGGGCGCGAAGTTTAGCAGAAATTTGAACGGTTTACCTGCAGGCCTCGAGAAGCGCATCGAGGTCCCGCTCAATCGTATCGAGCTGCTTGTCGATCTCGTCAAGCCGCGTCAGGACGGCGTCGGGCTGGCGCTCCTCCAACTCGCGGAACGGCTCGTCGAGAAGCTCATCGATCTTCCTGGGGATCCAGGGGACGCCCTCCGTCGATCTCACTCTTTCAATATAAAGCTAGAGCAACTCTGCCGCAAGCTCTGCAAGACGGCTTCGTTCGGATCGGGTCATCAAAACGTGGCCAAACAGGCTCTGCCCCTTGAACGCCTCTACCAGGTAGGTAAGCCCGTTGGAATTCGCATCCAGATAGGGGCTGTCGATCTGGAAAGGATCACCCGTAAGCACTACCTTGGCATCCGCACCGGCTCGCGACACGATCGTCTTGACCTCGTGGGGTGAGAGATTCTGCGCCTCGTCGATGATGATAAACTGGCTCGGTAGAGACCGGCCGCGTATGTAGGAGAGCGCCTCGAGCTCGATTACGTTACTGCTGATGAGCTGCTCCGGTTGCTTCAGGTTCTGCTTGTGGTACACGCTGATGATAAACTCGAGATTATCGAAGAGCGGCTGCATCCAGTGCGACAGCTTTTCGTTTTTTGCGCCGGGGAGATACCCGATGTCCTTGCCCAGCGGAACAACCGGGCGACTCACCAGGACCCGTTTGTACCGCTTCTCCTCGAGGGTCTGCTTGAGCCCCGATGCGATCGCCAGGAGCGTTTTTCCCGTACCGGCCTTACCGACCAGGGAGACAAGCTGTACCTCCGGGTCCAGCAGCAACTCCAGGGCGATCCGCTGTTCCTCGTTGAGCGGTCGGATGCCCGCCACCGACTCCATCTTGTAGTCCACGTAGGAGAGAGACTTCGTCGTCGGGTTGTAGCGGCCCACGATCTCCTCGTGGTGGTCCCGATCCCTCAGCAGGAGAAAATGGTTGGGCGGGAGATCATCGGGCCAGTCGATCCGGCCCTCCTCAAGGAGTTGCTCGTAGGATTCCGGACGGATATCGACGGAGGAAAACCCGGAGTACAGCGTGTTTATGTTAACCGTCTGCTTCTCGTAGTCCACCGCCTTGATACCCAAAGCGGTTGCCTTGAGCCGCGCGTTGATGTCCTTGCTTACAAAAAACACGCGCTGCCCACTCTTCTGGATCTGCCAGGCCGTGAGGATGATCTTGTTGTCCGCTTTGTCCTGCAGAAAATCGTTGGGCACGTCGTCGGGCTGGGTGGAGATCACCTTGAGAATCGATCCGTTGTCGATCTTGACGCCCTCCGCCAGGTTGCCGTGTTTACTCGCGCCGTCGAGAAATCGAATTGCCTGCCGCGCGTTACGCCCACGCTCGTCGGAGAACGTCTTCAGGCGGTCCAGTTCCTCCAGCACCCACATCGGTACAACCACGACGTTGTCCCGAAAGCTCATGATCGCGTCGGGCCGGTGAATCAGAACGTTGGTATCGATGACGAAGTTCTTCAGGTGTTTCTTCTGGGAGATATCGTTGTTTCGGTGCGACATACGCGATCAGTGTACTACCAAACGGGTCGAAACATCTCGTGAAATCCGATAGAAATGTGAGGATGTCCTCAGCGCTGATCGTCCAGGGCGACCATTCGATACTGCTTGATGTTCACGACCCGGGAGCGGAGGATGCCCGCCAGGCGATCGCTCCTTTTGCAGAACTGGAGAAGTCCCCGGAGCATTTTCATACCTACCGCATCACGCCGTTGTCGCTCTGGAACGCCGCCTCGGCGGGACTCGATGCCCCGGCGGTCATCGCCTCCCTCGATCAGAACAGCCGTTTTCCGGTACCGCCCCATGTGGCGCGATCGATCACGGAGTCGATATCGCGTTACGGCAAACTCGTGCTGGAGCCGACGGAGGACGAATACCGCCTGCGTCTGATCGTACGCGATGATGATATCGCCACGGAGCTCGCCTCGCGCGCGGCGATTCTCCGCTACCTCACCCCGACGGAGACACCGTCGGAGTTTCTCGTCGGGCTTACCGACCGGGGGACGCTCAAGCAGGAGCTCATCGCGATCGGGTACCCCGTGGACGACCGGGCGCCGTTGCTGGACGGCGAGCCGATCGAGTTCGGTCTCCGGGAGAGGTCACTCTCCGGTCACCCCTTTACGCTGCGGGGATACCAGCAGGAAGCGGCCTCGGTGTTCTTCGGCGGCGGCAGACCCGGGGCGGGCTACGGCGCGGTGGTTCTCCCCTGCGGTGCGGGAAAAACGATCGTAGGCATGGCGGTGATGGATCTGCTCAAAACGAGTACGCTCATACTCACCACCAACGTCGCCGCGGTCCACCAGTGGATCGACGAGCTCATCGACAAGACGGAGCTGGAGCCCGATCTGATCGGCGAGTATACCGGCGCCGCCAAGGAGATCAAGCCGGTCACCGTTGCCACCTACCAGATCCTGGTCTGGCGGCCGGACAAGGAAGCGCCCTTTCCCCATTTTGACCTGTTCCGTCGTCGCAGCTGGGGACTCATCATCTACGACGAGGTACACCTCCTGCCGGCGCCGATCTTTCGGGTGACCGCAGAGATCCAGGCGATTCGTCGTCTCGGGCTCACCGCCACGCTGGTGCGCGAGGACGGACGGGAGCGGGACGTGTTCTCGCTGGTAGGGCCCAAGCGCTACGATGTACCCTGGAAAGAGCTCGAACAAAAAGGATGGATCGCCGAGGCGGTGTGCTATGAGATCCGCCTCGATCTCGACAGGGGCGAGCGGACACGCTACGCCGTCGCCGAAAAGCGTCAGAAATTTCGAATCGCCAGCGAGAATCCGCGCAAGGCCGATGCCTGCGTACAGATCGTTGCCAACCATCGGGAGGACGCGATCCTCGTTATCGGTCAGTACCTGGACCAGCTCCATGTGATCGCCCGGACTCTGGACGCCCCGATCATCACCGGGAAGACACCCAACGCCAAACGCGAGGAGATCTACCGGGCGTTTCGGAGCGGGGATCTCCGCGTGATCGTGGTGAGCAAAGTGGCCAATTTTGCGATCGACCTCCCCGATGCATCGGTGGCGATCCAGGTCTCCGGCACCTTTGGCTCGCGACAGGAGGAGGCGCAGCGTCTCGGACGGATCCTTCGCCCCAAGGCTGATCGGCACCGCAACGCCTATTTTTACAGTCTCATCTCCAACGAGACGGTGGAGGAAGAGTTTGCCTCTCACCGCCAGCGGTTTCTTACCGAACAAGGCTACGCCTACCATATCGAACACTGGGAAGGGGACCATGTCTAGGACGGATCCCCTGGAACGCTACCTGCTCACCCTGGACGATGAATCGTTTTTCGCAGTGATGCGGAATTACCTCGGACCGATCCGGACGCCCTTCAACAAGTCGGAGTTGGTGTCGCGCCTCGAGGAATTTCTCCGTCGGGAGGAGACCCGGGAGCGAATTATCGCGATGCTCACGGAGGAGGACCTGCAGGTACTCTCGGCGGTGGCGCTTCTGGGCGCTCCCTCCCGGGATCAGCTCGCGCGCTTTCTCGGGGAAAATCGCGCGGAGACGCTCGCGCTGATCGTAAACCTGCGGGATCGGCTTCTCCTGGTGGAGAACGACGGGCGCTCCCGTATCGAGGTCAATCCTGTTCTGCGCGGGCACCTCGGACCGGAGCTACTCGGTCCTCGCCACGTGGTGGAGGGGGCGGCGACTGAACCCGCCGTTGAACCGGACAGGCCGCCCTGGTGGTCCACCGCCTGTGCCGCCGCGTTGCTGTCGTTTCTCCGGATCGTCCCGGATCTCTATACCCGCTCCGGTGACCTACGGCGAAAGGCGCAGGTCGCCCTGGAAGAGCGCTTCGGCGACCTCTTTCTCGGCGATGCCGGGCGTGCACGCCTGGACGAGGTTCTGGCGGCGTTGGAGAATCTTGGTCTCGTCGTCCGCGGCGACAGTTCGGTTCGGCTCAATACAAACGCATGGGAGCTACTGGCGGAACTGCCGGATCGATGGGTCACCGCAATCGTCTGGTTGTCGCCGCTCACAGGGAGCATCGACCGGATCTTTGCGTACGCGCGTCTCTTTCTGAACGTGTACGCCGTTCTTCCGCCGGATCGGGCGTACACTCCCGTGGAGGTGGTGCGACTCTTCTATATCGTACGCCCCCGCGATGAACTCCCCATCGACGAGGAAACGGTTCGACGACTCCTCCACGTCGGGGTGTTCCTACCGGAGGGGCCCGAGGGTGAACGCGTGCGAATCAACCGTACCGTCCCGGCGCTCCTGGAGGAGTCTTCTCGTCGGTCGCCGCCGGTCGTACACGGGAACATGGAGATTCTCGTCCCGCCGGATTCGTCGTTCGCGTCGGCGGTAACGGTGGCACGGATGGCCGACCTGGTCCGGTACGATACCGCCCCGAGATACCTGCTTACCCGCGAATCCCTACGGGCGGCGAATCGTGACCGCCTTGACGATCCCCTGGAGCACCTCTCCCGCGAAACCGACGGGGGAGTTCCGCAGAACGTACGGTTTCTGGTCAACCGCTGGTCCGCGCGCGCCCGGGCGGTACGACTCTTGGACGCGGCGGTCCTCATCGCCGGGGATGAAGAGGCGCGGGTACTCGCGGACTACCCGGATTTTATGGACCAGGTTCGGGAACACCCGGCTCCGACGGTGTTTATTCTGCATCGCAGTCGGATCAACAGGGTTCGGGAGATCCTTGTTCGCCTTGGGTTGGAGGACGTTCTCTCGGTGGAGACCGAACCGGAAGAACGCCTGCCGATCCCGGAGTACGATGTTCTCTTCCGGCGGGAATCACAGCCGATGCTTACCGATCGAGTCGGCAGCGATCTCTCGACGATTCTGCGCGCACAGGACAACACCGCTCCGGCGCGACCGACGCACTCGGACCTGCGTATGGAGTTACACCAAACCCTTTCGACGCTTCACATCGACGAGGACAACCGGCGGGAACTCGCGCTTCGAATCGATCGCGGTTTGATTCTTTTTCCTGAACAGCTCCACGGGGAGATCCGGAGCACCCACGCGACGGAGGCGCGGGGTCTGGATTACCTCGGCAAGATTCGGCTGATCGAGCAGGCGCTGGAACGCAACGACATGCTGGAGATCATCATGCGCGACAGCCACGACCCGGAGCGGATCCTGGTGCGTCCCCGAGAAATCGCTCAGACCGGCGACGATCTTATGCTTCGGGCCGTGCGTGAATCCGACGGCGCGGCGATCAAGATCAGGATTCGACGGATATCGCTGCTCCGCCGTCTCAGCGGAACGCTCATCCGAATGTAGGGGTTACCGCGCGAGCAGTCGGATAAATCGCCGGTACTGTTCGGCCGCCTGTGTCTCGAACATGGCTTCGCCGTTTATCGTATCACACCCGGCTCCGCGGGCGCGAGCAAGAAACGGCGTCTCCGCCGGATGGTAAATCAGATCGTACACGACCTCGCTCCCGGCAAAGCGATATTCCCGCGCGGGATCATCCTCACCGTCGAGCCCGACGCTGGTGGTTTGAACGATCAGCCTCGGCGGTCCGCCGTGTTCCGAGAGAAACGCTTCGATTCCGGCACCGCGATCGAGGGATCGAGCGTCCTCCGGAGGAAGTCCGAAGTCGGTGGCGAGCGTCTCAGCGCGCTCCACGGTCCGATTAAACAGAATCGGTCGATACCCGTATCGGAGAAGCCCGGCGACAACCGCCCGGGCGGCGCCTCCGGCGCCGATCACCGCGGCTACCGGTGCCGTCCCGGTCGCTCCGTCGGCGGTGGAACCGTTCGCGCTGCCGCTGCCCCCGGCGTATTCCATGTCCGGTCCCTGCAGCGGCGCGAGAAACCCCGCCACGTCGGTGTTGGCCGCGACCCAGCGCCGCTCCTCCGGAGATCCCTCCAGGAGTACGGTGTTGGCCGCGCCGATCCGTTGCGTTTCCTCATCGCATTCGTCCGCAAACGCCAGTGCCGCCGCCTTGTGGGGAACCGTTACAGAGGCGCCTCGGATCCCCAGGAGGTCCGCCAGCGTCGAGAACTGCTCAAACCGATCGAGATGGATCGGTACGTACACCGCGTCGATTCCGTCCGAGGAGAATCTCCCGTTGTGATAGCGCGGGGAGGCGCTGTGGGCGATCGGGGATCCCAGCACGGCAAACACGGGCCAATCGGGCTGCGCCTCGTTGATCCGATACAGTCGGGAGAGATCTTCCACCGGGACCTGCCCCGGCGCCGGTGCCGTACCGTCCGCGTCAAACGCGTAAGTCCAGAGGCTTCCGATACGCGCCGGAAGGAGCCGAGACGGTTGGCCGTATTCACCCATCCCGATCCAGATGCCGTTTCGCCTGTTCATGCGGCGTCGAAATCCCCGAGCAGCCTGGAGGAGCCGAATCAGCTCATCCGTAGACTCGCAGGGAACCGCCAGTTTTGGTATCTCCTGGGCATCCGCGGCCAGCCGCGCCATGAGACCCGCCGGGTCTTCCGGCATTCCGTGTGTCTCGTGATGCGAGCGGATCACCGTACCGTCCTGGGCGCGAAACATCAACGCAAGCTGATCCCATCCCGGGTTGCCTTGTCGATCAAGTTCGATATCGATGTACTGAGGCATCACCGCCGGAATCAGCCGCGTAAAGAGGAAGAGCCGTTGCGCCTCGTCGCCTTCCCATCGCCCCAGGTCACGGCTGCGCCGAATCGTCAGGATCGCATCGAGGCCGCCGCCGTGCTGCTCCCACCACGCCCCCAGGGCCGTGGGCGTTCGCTCCGCCGGGTGCAGCAGGTCGACGCGCATCTCCACCATGCCGATCCACTCACGGTTTCGCTCGAGCTGTCGGGTCCATTCGTGTCGTGTCTCGCCGGTCAGGCACAGGCAGATCATCGCGTCCTTCCTCCCCTCCAGAATACCCGATCCGCCGTCCCTGTCCAAAGGGGTGATACAAAAAAAGCGGCCCCGACCGGTCGAAGTCGGGGCCGCCAGACACTATGAGGAGGTATCCCGTCAGCGCTGATACAGTTTGCGCTCGGTATAGTGCGTATGAAGCAGTTTGTGGGATTTCTCACCCAACGGCTCACCCAGATACTCCTTGTAGATCGCCTGGATCTGCGGGTTATCGTGGCTACAGCGGTAGGTGGAGTTCTTGTCGTCCACGTAGAGCCCCTCCATCCGCTGTTTGCGGGTCTCGTCGGTTGCTCCATAGGGTTGCCCGCCACCGCCGATACAGCCACCGCGACAGGCCATGATCTCGATAAAGTGCCACCGCGGCTCCTCGCCGGCGGCCTCGGCGGCTTTGATCGCCTCCACGACTTTGCGGGCGTTCCCCATCTGGTGGGCAACCGCCACCCGGACCTCCGTGCCCTGGATGTCCACCGTAGCCTCTTTCACGCCTTCCATGCCGCGAACCGCCGCAAACTCAACCTTCGGAAGATTGATCCCGGTGACGAAGTTGTAGGCGCTCCGAAGCGCCGCCTCCATAACCCCGCCGGTGGCTCCGAATATCGTGGCAGCCCCGGTATAGATACCGAGGGCCGGGTCGGCTTCCTCGTCAGGGAGCGTCAGAAAGTCGATACCGGCGCTCTTGATCATTCGCGCAAGCTCCCGGGTCGTGATCGAGACGTCGATGTCCTGAACGCCTGAAGAGAACATGTTGGCGTCCCGGGTAATTTCGTACTTCTTGGAGGTACAGGGCATGATTGAAACGTGGAAGATGTCCTCCGCTTTCTTCCCGACTTTTTCCGCGAAATAGGTCTTGACCAGGGCCGCCATCATCATCTGCGGACTCTTGGCGGTGGAAAAGTTGGGAATCAACTCCGGATAGTACTTCTCCATGTAGTCCACCCAGCTGGGACAGCAGGTGGTGATCATCGGGATCGTTCCCGTGCCGTGTACGAAGCGCTGCACAAACTCGCTGGCTTCCTCCATGATCGTCAGGTCTGCGGCGAAGTTCGTATCAAAGATCACATCGAATCCCAGGCGTCGAAGCGCCGCGTAGATCTTGCCGGTCGTTACCTCGCCCGGTTTGTACCCGAACGCTTCGCCCAGCGCCACGCGGACCGCCGGTGCAATCTGCACAACACTGGTCTTGCTCTCATCGCGAATGCCCCGGAGCACCAGCCCGGTCTGGTCATTCTCGTAGATCGCACCCACCGGGCAGTGGGCGGAGCACTGGCCGCACTTGATACAGGGGCTGTCGTTGAGAGCGATATCCCCGGCCGGGGCCATACGGGTCCCGTCGCCGCGACCGATAAACTCCAGGGCCCACACATCCTGCATACCCTGACAGACCGCGACACAGCGACCGCACTTCACGCACTTTTCCGGGTCCAGAACGATCGAGGGTGTAGATGCATCCTTTGGGAGAGGTTGTACGTTCTTCTCAAAGGGAATCTCGCGGATGCCAAAATCCGCCGCGAGTTTCTGGAGCTCGCAGTTCTGGTTGCGCGGACAGGTGAGACAATCGTTGAGATGGGTCGACAGGATCAGTTCGATCACCGTTTTTCGAATCTCGTGGAGTTCCGGATCGTGGGTGATCACGCTCAATCCCTCGGAGACGGCGGTGGCACAGGCCCGTACCATCTTGGGAGAGTTTGCGAGTTTTACGACGCAGATCCCGCATGCCGCCCAGGCCGGCAGGTCCGGGTGGTAACAGAGCGCGGGTATCTTGATGTTCACCGCCTTGGCGGCCTGGAAGATGCTCGTCCCCTCGGGAACCCGCGCCTCGATTCCGTTTATCGTGCAGGTTATCTCTTTCATATGCGTTATCTCCTCACCACCGCGCCAAACTTACAGGCGTTAAAACACTCACCGCACTTGATACACCCGCTCTGATCGATCTCGTGGGGTTGTTTGCGCTCCCCGCTGATCACGTTTACCGGGCAGCGTCGTGCACAGAGCGTACAGCCGATACATTTGTCCGGAAGAATGAAGTACTGAATCAGATCCTTACAGACACCCGCCGGGCAGGTCTGTTCGGTGATATGCGCCTCGATCTCCTCGCGGAAGTAGCGGATCATCGAGAGCGCCGGATTTGGGGCGGTCTGACCGAGTCCGCAGAGCGACGCGCGCTGCATGGCAGTACCGATACTCTGGATCTGTTCGATATGCTCCGGCTTTCCCTGTCCCTTGGAGATCTTGTCGAGAATGTTGTAGAGCTTTCGTCCGCCTACCCGGCAGGGGGCACACTTCCCGCAGCTTTCCTCGACGGTAAACTCCAGGTAGAACTTGGCCACGTCCACCATACAGTCGTCCTCGTCCATGATGATCATGCCGCCGGAGCCCATAATCGATCCGAGTTCCTGCAGATGCTCGTAATCGATGGGAGTATCGATGTAGTCCGCGGTAATGACGCCACCGGAGGGTCCGCCGGTCTGCACCGCCTTAAACTTCTTGTTGTTGGCGATGCCGCCACCGATGCTGTAGACGATATCGCGCAGGGGCGTTCCCATGGGGACTTCCACGAGTCCCGAGTTGCGAACCTTGCCGGTCAGGGCAAAGACCTTGGTGCCTGTGCTCTTCTCGGTACCGATCCGTGCAAACCAGTCGCCGCCGCGGGTAATGATCACCGGGATGTTTGCCCAGGTTTCCACGTTGTTGATCACGGTGGGTTTGCCCCAAAGGCCCTTTGCCGCCGGGAAGGGCGGTCGCGGTCGCGGCATGCCCCGCTCTCCCTCGATCGAGGCGAGCAGCGCCGTCTCCTCACCGCAGACAAAAGCGCCCGCGCCGAGGCGAATCTCGATGGAGAAGGAGAAATCGGTCCCCAGGATGTTGTCGCCCAGGAGTCCCAGCTCGGTAGCCTGCTCGATCGCTTTCTGCAGGCGTCGGATCGCCAGGGGGTACTCAGCGCGAATGTAGATGAAGCCGCGATCGGCGCCGGCGGTGTACCCGGCGATCGCCATCGCCTCGAGAACGCTGTGGGGGTCGCCCTCGAGGACGCTCCGGTCCATGTATGCGCCGGGGTCTCCCTCGTCGGCGTTGCAGACCACGTACTTCTGGTCGTCTTCGGCGTCCTTGGAGAAGGACCATTTGCGCCAGGTGGGGAAACCCGCCCCGCCGCGACCACGCAGCCCCGACTTCTTGAGTTCTTCGATCACGTCATCCGCGGACATCTCCGTGAGGACTTTCTCGAGCGCTGCGTACCCGTCGCGGGCGATGTACTCTTCGATATTCTCGGGATCGATGAATCCGCAGTTTCGCAGGACGATCCGGAACTGTTTCTGGTAGAAGCTGATCTCGTCGATCCGGGCGTGCTGCTTGCTCTCTTCCTCTTTATAAAGGATGCGGTCTACCGTTCGTCCCTTGACGACGTTCTCCTGAACGATCTCGCGGGCATCCTCCGGTTTGACCTCAACATAGAACGCCTCGTCCGGGAGTACCTTGACGATCGGTCCCTTCTCACAGAATCCGAAACATCCGGTCTTTACGACCTGAACGTGACCGGTCAGTCCCGCCGACTCGACTTCGTTGAGCAGATTACAGTAAATGTCGTCGGCCTTGCTCGACTCACAGCCCGTACCGCCACAGACGAGCAGGTAATGCGAATACGCCATGCCTTCCCCCTACTCCGTACCTTCCACGATATCCGCCGCAGGGCGGTCGTAGACGTGTTCGTTCACGAGTTCCTTGTTCATGATGTGCCGCCGTACGATCGTACGGGCGACGGTCGCGGTCACCTTGCCGTAAATCACGGTGGGCATCTCGGGCATCCGGACCTCCACGGTGGGCTCCGCGTGGTCCAGACCGAGTCCGCCAACCTGGCGCACCGTCACGTTGCTGAGACCCTGGGACTTGAGTTCCTCGATAAAGGCGTTGAGCGTGAGGTACAGTGGATCGGCTCCGGAAACCGCCAGGTCGTT
>Ga0180430_10002708_pt1 | contig 15796 bp, 2 predicted proteins | sample SS_ome_9_FD_132999 | JGI IMG/M metagenome (GOLD analysis project Ga0180430, IMG submission 132999) | Hypersaline lake sediment archaeal communities from the Salton Sea, California, USA - SS_1_S_2 metaG | ecosystem: Environmental > Aquatic > Non-marine Saline and Alkaline > Hypersaline > Sediment... | reverse complement strand
GCAGCCCGTCCTGCGCTGCTGTGAGGGGCTGCGCGGCGACCAGCGGATCATCCACGGGTGACCAGCCGGTGGGCGCTCCCGGTCGATCGCCGGGCCCGCCAACCGGGGCGGACTCGAGAGAGGCTGCCGCGTCGGCCATCCTCAGGAGACGAGAGGAGTCGGCTCCCGATCCACCAGTCCTCGGCGCCTTCTCTTCCTCGTTTGCAGCCGGCGGATTCCCCGGTCCTCCAAGCTCGTCCGTGGAGTCTCCTGGGCGCGGATCCAGCACTTGAGTCGAGGGAAGCGATAGTGTGCGCAGAGCGCTCAGCCTCACGCCCGGGGGCAGCGCCGAGACCGCCAGGGCCACCGCGTCTCCCGGAGCGCCGTAGTGCCCCACCTCGTTCGGATTCCCCGGGTCGCTCACATCGGCCACCCGCAGCCCTCCGGAGCCATCGGCCAGGTAGGCGTGGCTCCCGTGCAGGGTGACGTCCTTGGCCGTGCCAGCCGTATCCATCCGCGCCGCCGCCGCCGAGGGATCGCTCAGGTCCACCACGGAGAGGCCGCGGCCGCCGTCGGCCACGTACGCCTGCTGACCGGACACTGCAACGGCCCGCCCATCGCCGGACCCGTTGTACACCATCTCGAACCGCGGGAGCGCCGGCGCCTCGACGTCGACCTCCCACAGCGGCCCGGCGGGTACGTAGGCGACATCGTGCGATACCACGATGCTGTCATCCACCAGCGGCAGCTCCGTCCAGGCACCCGTGGGGAAGAGGCCCGTCGTCGCCACCTCGCAATCGGCGGTGATTCTGTAGAGTCGTTCCTCCCCCTGGGCCCCGGTCAAGGCCTGGTACCAGGGCGCCTGGTAGCTCTCCGTCTCGCTCGCCACGCCGGCGCCGCAGGGGGACGAGAACCCCTCCTGGAGCAGATTGAAGTCCTCGGCCACGGTGACGTATCGATGGCGCTCGCCCACCGTCGTCCGGGTGATGGAGACGCGGGGCGTCATCGTATCCACGGTACCCTGCCACGGGTGCCTGGTGGGCCCGGCGTTGTCCGCCAGCCCGGCGGCGTCCCATCCGCGGAGGGTCAACTGATACGCTCCCTCGAGATCCGAAGGGACCTGAGCGTCCCACGAGGTCGCCTGAACGCCCCCGCCGCTCTCCTCGAGGGTGGCTGCCTGCCAACCGCCCTTGAAGAGGGCCTCGACCTCGCGCGCCGAGAGGACGCGGGGGTAGAGGCGCACGTCGTCCAGCCCACCCTGCCAGTGGCGCAAGCTTGCGGGCGGGGCTGTGGTCCTCCAGGAGAGCGTCGCCGACAGATCATCCACGGACAATGTGTCGTCCCCCGTCCCGGGGGTGGGGCTGAGCGTCGTGGTTCCCAGGGAGACCCACGCCCACTGGGCATCGCTCCAGAGCTCCACCTGGAGGTCGGACGGCCCGCAGAAGCCGCCGACGTTTGGCAGACGCACGGCTCTGTCCCGGGTGGGCCAGAGGACCGTACCGAGCTCGCGGCCCCCAAACGTGATCCGCATCTGACGCACCCAGTTGTGCGGCGTCACGTCCAGCCAGGCCAAGTCGGCGCAGTTGGATGCCTGGGCGTACGCGCCGCGCCCCACGTCGAACTGCTGGGTGGCGGCGGGCAGCTTGCCGCTGAACGCGTCCGTCACCGCCACCTCCGCGCCGTTCACGTAGACGGCGTATGCTTCGCCGTCGAAGGTCGCCGCGACGTGGTTCCACCCCTCATCGGCCAGCACGTCCCCGGTGGTGAACTCTGTCAGTGCGGTGCCGTCGCCAAAGGAGACCTGGACCTGCCTCCGGTTCACGATGTGGAGGGCAGGATAGCCCTCCTCCTCCGCCGCGTAGGCCGCGCTGCTGAGGACGGGATAGAGGCTGCCGTCCGGCGGCGTCGTCACCCACGCAGCCTCGGTGAAACCGCCCTCCGCAACGGCCCGGCTGAGATCGAGGCTCACATGCGGCTCCACGCTGACGTAGTCGTCCGCCCCGTCAAGGTCCAGGGCGTAGGCTCCCACCTGGCCGGGCTGCGCCTTGTTCGTGGCATCCCCCGCCCCGGTGTGCAGAATACCGTCGTGCGTCCATCCCGACGTGTCTGGTAAGATGGTGCCGCCCACAGCCCACACCTCGTCCATGGGCAGCGCGAGCAGCGGTCCGGCACCGAGGTAGAGGGCTTGGATCTCCTCATTGGAGAGGGCACGCTGGAAGAGACGAACATCGTCCACCCGACCGGCGAAGAGGCGCACTGAGTCACCGCCAACGACGGCGCGCTGGGCGCAGGTGACGGAGATTGGCGCGGACGCCGTCACACTGTCCACCTGCTGCCCGTCGACGTAGAGCGCGAGACGGTCGTCGCTGCGGGTGGCGGCCAGATGAACCCAGGTGTTTATGGGTACCGCCTGGTCCCCCAAGGCCGTGAGCCCGCCGGCATCGGCCACGCTGGGGCAGCCGTTCCCCAGGACGTTGACGGACAGGACGTTGTCGCCGCTGCATCCGAAGAGAGCCACGTCCTGGAGCGGCTGGGTCGCACGCTCGCCGGTGCGGTAGATCCAGGCCGAGATCGACCACCGGGGGTAGCGGTAGCCCTCACCCAAGCCCTCAACGTGAACGTGGTCGTCGACGCCGTCGAAGAAGACCGCGCTCCCGGCGTGCCCGGTCTTGCCTGCCGCGGGACAGCCGTCGCCCAAGCAGACCGCGGCGTGCCCGTGTCCGGAGATATCCGGGAAGACCCACGTGTCGCCCTCGTCGGCGGGGTCCTCGAAGGGGAGGTGGAGCACCTCGCCCTCGGGACCTTGCTCGTTGTGGAAAGGGGATCCGGGCAGAGTTGGCGCAAAGCTGGTCTGCACCTGGTCCACGCCGCTGGCCTCCTGCTGGGCCAGAGCACGCACCTCTTGGACGGACAGGGCGCGGTTGACCACGACCACTTCGTCCACACCGCCCTCAAAGAAACGGTCGGTCCCGTCGCTGCGAGCCCCCACGGCCCACGCGGCATCCACGGCCACGGCGCCCACAGCGCTGGCAGCGGCGTCCACCGGGACGCCGTTCCGATAGAGCCACCAGTGGCTGCCGTCGTACGTGCCCGCCAGGTGCACCCACTGTCCGATATCCTCCGTGGGGACGGCGAAGCTCGTCTTGTGCGGCGTGCCGTCGTTTGAGCCGGCTTGATAGGCCTGCTGGGCGATCTGAAGGAAGACGCGACGATTGGGGTTCGAGGTCCCCCCGTGGACGACGATGTTCTGGAAGCCGTCCCTGGAGGCGGGCCTCACCCACGCCGCGATGGTGATGGTCCCCGACACTGGTTCGTTGCCCGGCTCAAAGTCCTCGATCGTGAGGACCTGCTGGACACCGTCAAACTGGAGCGCGCGCCCGTACATACCGGCGATGACGTCAGGGCACGCGCCTCCGGTGCACGTACCGTCGCGCCCCCAACCGGAGCTGTCGCGGAACACGGTAGCGCCGTCCTCCTCCTCGACGTGGAGCACCAGCTCCGTCTGCGCCAGCCCGGGCAGCTCGCTGGCGCCGCCGTCCAGGTCCAGCGTGTCGGCGATGGCGGAGGGCAGATCGCGCGGGTCGAGGGCGGCGCTGGACGCAGTGGCATCTACTTGGACCTCGGCCAGATCGATGGTGACGGTGTTGCCCATCCGGTCGGCTGCCTCGGCCCGCACGGTGTGGCGGCCCGTGGGGGGCGCTCCCAGGAAACCGTAGTCGATGGTCCAGTTCTCCCCGTCGACCACGGGGCCGCGTTTGGCACCGGCCAAGGTACCCTCGGGCGTGACCAGGACGATGGTGAACGTGTCCGGGTCGAGCCCGCTGCCGGCCACGCCGCTCGTCAGCTCCGGATCGCTGATACGCCCGGCCAGGGAGACGGTCCAGGCACGGGGCTGCGTGGGGTGAGGTTGAGCGGCCAGCAGCGCACCGTCCTGGATGTCGGTCTCGATATCGGGCGGTGTGCCATCCACGTAAAGGGTGTAGGTCTCCTCGGGGCTCTCGCGGTGGCCGACCCTGTCGGTGGTCCGCGTCTGGAGCGTGTACGTGCCCTCACCGCTGAGCTTCGTGGGGTCGAAGGTGGGGCACCACGCCGTGTCGCCGCCGTCCTGGCAGGGTGGAGCCGCAGCCCAGTTGGACGCGTAGGCGCAGCAGCCGGCCACGTTGCCGTAGCAGGTGCATACCTCGGCCATGGCTACCCCGGAGGTGTCGTCCTGGGCCGCGAGATGCATCACGACGTCCCGGTTGGCACGGTAGGGGAACGCGGCGTTGTAGGAAGACAGGTCGGACTCCGGCGGCGCGTCATCCACGGTGACCGCCGTACTCTCGCGGTCCTCCACCCACTTCCCCTGATACAGGAAGATGTCGCGGACCTCAAAGGGACTGAGGGCGCGGCTGTAGAGGGTCACCTCATCGAGTTGACCGGCGAATCTGGCCTCGATACCCCCCAGCCGCAGGGCGGTCGAGTTATGGGGAGGGGTAAAGGATCCACCCAGGGTTTCGCGCCCCTGCAGGTAACCGTTGACGTAGATCTCCAGCTCCTTGGTCTCGTCATCGTACGTCCCGATGACGTGGCTCCAGGTATCCAGAGACAGCTCTACGTCGCTGTGCACGGTCTGATTGCCCGTCTTTAGGGTCGGCGTGAGACCACCGGCAGCGAGCAACAGCCCGTAGTTCTGCGACTTACCGATCAGCTCCTGCTGACGGTTGAGGATCTCCCCGGGCATCACCCAGGCACCGACGCTGAAGCTGCTCAAGTCGAGCAGCCAGTCGTCAAATACCCGAATGCCATCGTTCACACCATCGAATCTGGGTGAGAGCCCGACACGGCCCTTCAGCCCCGTGTGGGGACAGGAGGTGCCCGTGCACGCCCCATCGTTCCGGTTGCCCGAGCTATCCTGGAACGCTGTGGCGCCCGCCGGCTCGTCGAGATGGAGCTGCAGAATGGGCGCGGACGCATAGATCAGCTGGACGTCCTCGTCCCTGATGGCGTGGTCGAAGACGCGCACATCATCGATGCGGCCGTCAAAGTGAGCTCCCCCGCCGGGCAGGGCCCCGACCGTGACGTGGCCGTTGACGGGGTTATGGCCCACCTGGGTCCACGTCTCGATAAGAGCGCCGTTCTTGAAGAGCTTGGTCACCCCGGATGGATCGAAGATGGCGGCGACGTGCTGCCACTGATCCTCCTCGACGTAGCCAGCCGTTAGGTGGGCCCCGTCGCCGGCGAACACCGCCCACGTGTCGCCGGTCCGCAGCAACGACCAGTCCCTGTTCCCGTCGTCGGTGCTGACGATGTGGTGATCGCCGCCGCTGCTGCTGCGCGGACGGACCCAGGCCATGAGCGTTGCGCCGCCACCGCCGCTGCCCTGATCGATGGACAGCTCTGTGCGCACCCTATCGTCGACGCCGTCGAAGAGAGCAGCCTGGTTCTCGCGGCCGCTCATACCGGAGGTTGGGCATCCATCGCCGCTGCAGAAGCCGTTGCTCTGCCCGCTGAGGTCGACGACGTTCTCGAAGTTGTCGCTTCCAGGAGCCTCATCGAGCGGGAGACGGAGGAGGGCGAAGGTGGACAGGTACAGCTCTTGCACCTCCTCCAAGGAGAGCGCCCTCTTGTAGAGGTAGAGGTCGTCGAGGCGACCGTAGAAGGGCACCGAAGGGTTGGAGTAGGTGTAGAAGAGCCGCACGTCCGTGGATCCGTAGGCGCCGCATCCTCCGCCCGAGCCGTAGAACCAGGTATCGGCGCCGGGATCGTTGGTGCTGAACGTGTGGTTGATGAGCTCATCATCGAGGATGCAGTCAGGTCCTCCGTCAACGGCCACGTTGGAGCTGTCCTGCTCCCAGACCTCCAGGCGGCCGCTTTCGTAGACGTTGAGGGTTTCGTCGATCTCGCGTTCGTCTTCGTCAACGAGATCGTCGTGCCGGCATCCACCTCCCTTGTCGTCATTCGTCCCACCGCAGACCCGGCTGTCGTCCCACTCGATGTAGACCTCCGCCTTGCCCGCGCCGTCCCCCTCATCGACCACGTAGAGCCGATCCAGATAGACCTGCCCCTTGTGGCTGACCCTGCCGACGCGAATGGTCTCGTTGGTCGCGTCGTCGTAGCTGACCGGATCGGACACGCCCTGACTCTTCACCGGATCTCCATTGACGAAGAACGTCACCTTGTTCTGCACGAACTGGTCATTCTCGTCATAGACCGGGCCGAAGCTGACGACCACGTGGTTCCAGGTGTCCTGTGTCAGCACGTTGCCCGTCTCCACGGGCCGCCATTCGTCGCTGTCGCCGTCCCCGTCGGTGTCCGCGCTGAAGCCGAAGCGGAGTTTGCGGCCCACGCGGAGCAGGGATGGGTAGCTGTTCTTCGCCAGGCCCGTGTTGGCCCCGTCGGTGTCCCCGAACCCTACGTACTTGCCGACGATGCCCTGCGGGAAGGTGCTGCTGCCTGATGGGTAGAGCCACATGGCCCAGGTGAAGGCACTCCCCTTCAGATCCATATTGGGCAGCGTGGTTCCCTGCAGCTCGCAGTGGTGAGATTGGTCGCTGTTGAATCCCAGGGCCTTCCCCGTGATGCCCGGGGGCTGCCAGGTGGGGCAGTGGACGCCGGAGGTGGTGTTCCCGAAACCGGAGTCGTCCTTATACGGTGCGGGGTCGTCGAAGTGCATCTCAAGGACGGGCTGACCGTAAAGCATCCGAATCTCCGCCGTGGTGAGGGCGCGGCCGAAGATGCGCAGGTCGTCCAGGGTGCCCTGGAAGGGACTGCCCCCCTGGGCGCGGCCCACGTGGAGCGTCCCCTCACCTTGGAACGGCGCATGGCCCCCGTCGACGGCGCGCGGTTCGCCGTTGACAAAGATGGCCATCTCCCGATCCGCTGCATTGTAGCGGAAGACGAGATGGTACCAGCGGCCGGTACGGAGCCTGTAGTTGCTGTTCAGCCCGTTGTTGTAGAAGGCCATGTGCGCTTTGCCGTCGCGCACGCCCAGCATGAGCCCCTGATGGGTCGTTTGCTCATCGGTCCCCAGCACGGCCCTGTCACCGGTGTCAAAGTCCCCGCCGCTTCCCTTCGCCCAGACGGACACGCTGAAGCTGCCCTGGCGTTGTTCGCCCGGGGTCAGGCCGACATCGTTCGCGCTGAGAGGCTCGCCACCCTGGAGGAGCGTCAGATAGTCGTTGTCGCCGTCAAACGAGAGACCATAGTCGAAGTAGCCGGAGGCCTCGCGGGCAGGACAGCGGGTGCCGGAGCACTGGGCGCCTCTCGCTGGTATGCCGCCGCAGTGGTCCGTGAAGTTGGTGCCCGACTCGTTGAGGGGCAGCCAGAGCTCTGCGAAGCCGCACTGTTCCCGCCAGTCCGCGATGATGGCGCCGGCCACCTGGGTCATGCTCATGGTGCCGGAGGACGCCGCCCCCGCCACATCCACAGTCCCGGCCATGGTCTCGCTCTCCTGGGGCAGGAGGACGAACGTGGTGGGATCGATGGTGTTGTTGGTGAAGGAGGACGGGTCGCCGCCGTCACCCGGGAACTCGGTCTTCAGGAGACCCTCCGCCTGCCGCCCCAGGAGCTCGTTCTTCACCGTCGCCTGGTACGCCAGCGTGTCGCCCGGCGAGACGATCAGGTCCTGTGGATTGTAGAGGCCAGCCATCGCTGCCCCGATCTCCGCTTCGGTCATGGGTCGGTCGAAAACGGCGACCTCGTCGATGCGCCCCTCGAAGCAGGCGCCGCCGCCCGGCGTCGCGCCGATGGTCACAGAACCAGTCTGAGGGTTGTGGTACACGTCGTCCCACACCCCTACCTGGTCCCCATTCTTGAACAGCCTTGTCCCTGCCCCTGGATCGAAGACGACGGCCACGTGCTGCCACTGATCCAAACTGACGGTGCCGGCGTCACGCTGCGCGCCGTTCCCCAGGAAGACACGCCAGCTGGAGCCACTCTGCGTGAGCGACCAGTCCCCGTTCCCATCGTTGGTGCTCACGATCTGCTGGTTGCCGGCCTCTGAGCTCTCTGGGTAGACCCAGGCCATCAGCGTGGCCCCCGGACCTGCGGCACCCTGATCCAGCATCAGCTCCGTGCGGACGGCGTCGTCGGTGCCGTCGAGCTGGATACCCCGCACGTATCGCCCGTCGGTGACGATGGGACACGCGTCACCGGTGCAAGCACCGGCGTGGTTGTAGCCTGACGAGTCGGCGAAGACCGCCGTTTCGGGTTCATCCTCGAATCGCAGCAGCAGCTTTGGAGCACGAGCCTCGTCCACCCGGGAGTCCAGCGACAGGAGCGTCGCCACCGAGGGGACCCGGGGATGGAGCCCGTACGTCTTCTCCTGGAAGTCGGTCCAGCCGTCGTTGTCCCCGTCGGGGGACAGAGGATCCGAGGTGACCCAGGTCTTGAGCTGGTTCCCGTCGGGGTCGAGCTCATAGACGAACTCCCAGCCCCGGGTCTCCTCTGCGTCCGTGAGCCCGTCGCCGTCGGTGTCCTCCCGGTAGGGGTTCGTTCCCAGCCTTGCCTCGGCATCGTCCGTGAGGCCGTCGCCGTCGGCGTCGGGGTTTGTCGGGTCGCTGCCCGTCTGGAGCTCGAAGAGGTCCGAGAGCAGGTCGCCGTCGGTGTCCCAGCGGCTGTCGTCGGGGTCGGACCCCCCGTCGGCCTGATTCAGTTCTCCGTCGCCGTCGAAGTCGAGCTGGCGCGGGAAGACGAGGGCGTCCGCCCCGGTGAGGGTCGTGGTCACCGCCGTGCTCTGCCCCCAGGCCAGGCTGTAGCCCCCGTCCTTTTCCACCGCCTCGTAGAAACCGTCCAGGGTGGCGGGGAAGACGTCCATGATGAACCGCTGGCCCATGTCGATGTGGTTCGAGCCGTCGTTGTCACGGATGTGACACTCGGGCACCCAGCAGACGAAGGGACAGAGGGGACAGGTGCCGCACAAGGGGCCAATCGGGAGGGCAATACACTCCTGGATGGGCAGGTTATATCCCTCCGAGAGATAGAGGTCCATGGGCTGGTTGATCCCGGCGTAGTTGAGCGTCACCGGGTCGCTCCCGCTGTCCACGTCCCTCACCACGTAGAAGGGCGCGATCTCGAACTTGCCGATGTCGTCCTCGCCGGGCTGCCACGCACTCCACATGGTGTCTCGGGAGACCTGCTCGTGGAAGTCGGTGTCGGTGGTCTGGAGCTTGTACTCGAAGGTGGCCTCCCGCAGCTTGTCGTTGTTGAACTGCCACGCGTAGGAGAGGGACTTCCAGTCGATGGGAATGAGCTTGGTCCCTTCCTTCCATCCCTCAAGCATCTCCTCCCAGGTAGGGAAGACGTGGTTGAGCTGGATGGTGCTCGTCACGCCCAGGGTGACGTCCAACTCACTGCCCACGGATGTGCCCTTCCGCTCCGACCCCGAGGCAAAGGCCCAGTCGAAGTTGAACGTCTGGAGGCGGTTCTCGAGCTGCATGTTGACTAGATCGTGGGCGTCGTAAATGAAGAGTTTGATGATCTCCGTCGCGATACCGCTGATCCCCTTGCACAACCACTGGCCCACGACGTGCTCCTGGGCGTCCTCGCCGATCAGCCCGCAGATGAGGTAAATGAGGGCGTCGATGACCGCGATGATGGCAGCGATCAATTGGCCCACGATGGGAATCTGCGCGATGGCGAACATAATCACGGCGACGATCACCTGGGCAATCGTCTGGGCCAGCAGGGCGTTGAAGGCCAGGCCGAAGAACTCGGCGCCGGCGGCAGCCACTGCGTAGATGAAGAACCCGAAGGCCACGACGGCACCGACGATGATGCCGATGACGCCTGCGACTTTCGCCGTCGACATGGCCGAGCCGAAGATCTTGATGGTGCTCTTGGCGGCCTCCTCGGTGCCTCGGACCGCCAGGGTGTAGATCGCCTGTCCCAGGGACCACGCGGCCGACACCACGCCCAGGACGTAGCCGGCAATCTGCCAGCCTCGAGAGCCGCTCATCGACATCGCCATGCAGAGCACTGCGGCCGCGGCTAACGTCAGATCCACGCCCTTGCTCACCGCGCCCCAGACGTCCCGGAGCTTCAGGTTGGAGAGCTTACCCTTCAGACTCGCCATCATGCCCTGGTTGAGCTCTGCCCCGACGTCGCCTGCCTCCTCAAACAACCAACTGGGGATGATGCGCTCTGCCTCGTCGGCTCGCTCGGCCAACGTCTTGGCCAGGTGGTCCAGGATGTCGTTCACCAGGGCGAGTTGGACGGCGAGCTCGCCGAAGCCGAACCCCTTGAGGGTCCAGGACTCCGCCATGGCTGCAAGCTTACCGTTGCTCACCACTCCGTCGGGCAGTTCATACCCCTCGGGGCCCACCTGGACCACGTTGGAGAGCCCCTCATGGAACGAGAGATAGCGCGACTGCCACGCCAGGATTTCCGTGTCGAGGGCCAGCTCGGCGTACTCCGTGCCGCGATAATCGGGGTCGTACAGCTCCGGGTGCTCGCGGAACGCATCGCCCAGGCGCACGGAGAGCAGGTCCATATACTCCTGGATGGGATAGGCCTCCCATGCCCCGTTTCGATGGCGGTAAGGCCGCCACTGGAAAGCAGCCACCGTCTCCACCTGGGCGCCGTCGAAGGAGATGGCGACGCTCCCGCCGACCACGCTCGCCGTCCCCGCCTCCAGACTGACGGATCGGTAGTGCTCCTCCCGGGCTATCAGGAGCGTGGGGGCCTCCGCCGTGGGGGCACCGCCGTCCAGGAACTCGCTGGTCAGGATGTCCTCGGCGTACTCTGAGATCTTCGCCAGGTGGGCCTGCTGGGGGAACTCGCCGGAGCCGTAGCTCTCCACCCGCAGGGCATTCAAGGGGATGTTCCAGCGGGTGGGGCTGATGGGCGCGGTGCTGGTGATGTCAAAGGTCTGCTTGATCTTGGGGATGGTCAGGTCACGCTCGCCGTCGTCCCCCAGGCGACCACTGACGAAGCCGCCTTCCAGGCCCTTGGCAAAGAGCCACAGGTAGTCGTCGTTCTCCGGGTGGGCGTCGCTGGCCGGGTCCTCGTAGACGAGGGCAACGTCGAGCCCGTGATCCTCCCGCACGCTCAGCCCGGACACGTACCAGTCCTCGTCGTACGTATGCACGAACTGGGTCTGCTCCACGCGGTGCGCCGCCTGATCGCACCATGCCTGGACCTCGTCGTCGGTGGCGTCCTCGTCCAGCCCCGCCATGTCGCACACGTCGGTCAGCATCTGCACCAGCCAGACCAGCCGCAGCTGCGGCGCGTTGCCCCACTCGCCCGCCTCCAGGCCCCCACCGACTTGGAAGGGGATGCGAGCCGCGAAGGCGACGTTGCGCGCGCCCAACTCGTCCTGCACCACGCTCACCGGTGCGTAGGCCAGCAGATTGCCGTCGTCGTCCATCTCCCGCACGGACACGCCGTAGATCGCCATGGGATCAGGATCGATCATACGGTCGTCGTAGGGCCCGTTGACCACGTTGCCGATGGTCTGGCAGGCCCACACGTCCTCGCTCTCCGTGAACATCAGGTGGTGCCCGCCGTCGGCCAGCTCGGTCATCCTCCCATCGATGGTGCAGGCGTCATTCCCTCCAAACGTGCCGCAGTCGTACTTGGTCGGGTCCGTCGACGGCGACGTGGGACACGGGCCTTCAAAGACGCCGACGTAGTACGCGCCGTCATCCTCCAACGTCCAGTTGAGGGCGGTCTCGTCGGGCTTGCTGGCTGGCTGCTCCATCCTGACCGTGGCCGAGATGTCCCCCCGCACCTCCACCGTCGTCCGCGGACGGGTCAGCTTGAAGGGCACCTGACGCCCCGTGAGCCGCATCTCCACCATGGGCACCAGGCGGACCTCACCGTTTTGGGCCGAGGGATCCCGTCCGAGCTGCTCCGTCGTGAGATGGGTGCCGAAGGTGTTGTCCAGGACACGCTGGATCTGCCCGTCGTTGTCGCCCGTCGGCCAGTCGAGCACGTTGACGGCGTCGGCCAGATGATCCGGATCCTGCGGACGGACCTGAAGATCGAGCAGGACCGGTTCTCCCGCCTGCAGGTCTTCCAGCGTCAGCGCGAGAGGTTTGTTTCGATGGAAGGTGGACTGCACGCTGCCCACGGCGCTGAAGGGCGAGAGGTCGACCTTGTCTGGGACGCCGTCGTTGTCGTTGTCCGTGTCGAAGGCATCGGGCACCCGGGGGAGATCGGCGGCGTCCTCCAGATCAGCGTCCGTGTTCTGGCAGACGCCGACCGGGGAGAGGACGTCTGTGCCGGTCCGGACGAGCTGAGGGCACTCCATGCCGTCCGTCAAGCCGTCGCCGTTCGTGTCCGGGCTGAGCGGGTCCAGGTAGTACATCGTCCCATCGAGGGCCTGGAAGCCGCGCACCTCGGCGTCGTCGGTGATGCCATCGCCGTCGGTGTCGTCGTTGTTAGGGTCGGTGCCGAGCCGTTTCTCGGCCAGGTTCGAGAGGCCGTCGCCGTCGTCGTCCCCGGCGGGGTCGAACGTCTCGTCATCGTCGTCCGCTGCGACCAGAAGGTGCCGGGACGCCGGCGACGGGGCGTGCGAGGTGCCGGTAGCGGGTTGTCTGTCGGGTATGGACACCCGACCTGCGGTTTCCTCCAGGGGATCTTGATGCGGATCCCAGTCGGTGGTCAAGAACGACTCACGCTGCTGGCGTGCGACCTCCATCTCATCGTCCCGCTTCTCCTGCTCCGCCCGCTTCTCCGCCAGGCCCTGGGAGAAGGCGTGGACGTGGTGGCCCTGGAGCACGGGCCCCAGCACCATGGCCACGATCATGGCCAGGGCGACGACCGTGTATACGTAGCGCGACCGCCGATAGAAGACCACGGATGCCAGCAGGCCGAGGGAGGCCGCCGCCAGCAGCGCTCGCTGCCCCAGCCACCCCCAGCTCGCCCGGTTCTGCGGCAGCCGCAGGGTGGTCGTCAGCCACGCGCCCGGGTGCTCCGCGAAGGCAATGGACGTCGCCAGCTCAGGCGACACAAACCGAGAGAAGTCGGTGGTGATGTGGGCCTCAATGCGCTGGCCGTCGCGCCGGGGCGGGTAGACCAGGTGGACCGTCAGGCGCCGCGGCAGGCCGCGGTCGTCGATCGATAGGGTGCCCTCGCCCGTGACCGCCTGGAACTCTCGGGGCGACTCCAGGCTCAGGCCCATGGGCAGCTCGCCGCGCTGGCGGTAGTAGGCCTCCAACTGGTCCCGCAGGTAGTCGGCGAAGTCTGGGCCGTCGACGTCGAAAACGTAGTGCGTGACGCGTAATGCGTGATCCGGGTCTTCGTCGCGTCCACCAGTATCGCCGAATCGCTCCCGCGGTACCTCACGGATGTTGGTGGCGCCCGCCAGGTAGCCCATCAGATCCTGCCCCGGTGCAAAGGCTCCGGAGAAGTCGTCGATCTCCTGCCAGGGGCCCTGGCCCTGACGGCCGTGTGCCTGGTCGCCCTCGATGCGGATCTCGATGCCGTCCGCCGGGTTGAGGATGGAGCCGCCGTGCTGCCACAGGGTCATGTGCAGGCTACGCTGGGAACCGCTGGCGCTGGCCCAGCTGACCGGCGTCAGCTCGGGGGGCAGGTGCGCTTCACCAGTGAGGTAGAGCTCGTCACGCCGGCTGGAGCGCCCCACGTTGACCAGGGCCGGCGCCGGGTAGGTGATCTGGGCGATCTGGGTGGCGAAGTGGTAGCCCCCCGCCGCGTGGGCGTTGCGCCAAGCCTGTTGGACCGCTCTCGCCGGGGGCGGCACTTCCGCGCTGACGAGCGGTGGGGGCACGACGAGACAGAGTAGAAAACCAAGCACAACAACCAAAGAACTGTGCGTCGGAACCCGTCGGAGGCGGATCATAGGGACCCTCCCTTGGACTCGTCAGTCTCAACAACGAAACCCGTCTTCTGCTCCAGGAAAGCCAGAAGGGCCTTCAGATCGGGGAAGCCGTGCCGTTCGCCGGTGTGGGGGCTTTCCAGCGACGCGCGCCAGACCACCCCCCTCTCGTCGTCAATCTCCCAGAGGCGCAACAAGTAAGCCAGATACCGTCTATGCTCTTCCACGGCCACAACACCCCCTCTTCCAGCCGGAACTCACCGGGAACAGGCGTCCCAGACATACAGTATCATGCTAACGTGGGGAAAACGTGGGTTGGCAATTGGCAAGTCTTAAAGAGTGGAGTAGAATGGGGTTGGCTTTCCGACGAGTTGGCTCAAGTCTCCCCAGAGGGCACCATGCTGAGGCTTTCCCTATCTCTTCTCGGCCCCTTCCAGGTCTTCCTGGATGGACGTCCGCTAACGAGCTTCGAATCCAGCAAGGTCCGTGCCTTACTTGCCTTCCTAGCGGTTGAGGGCGGACGGCCGCATCCTCGTGACGTCTTGGCTGGCATGCTCTGGCCGGAGCGCACAAACTCCGACGCCCTCGCCAATCTCCGCTACGCGTTGTATGATCTCCGGAACGTAATTGCCGACCGTGAGGCTGTCCCTGGCTTCCTGCTCATCAACCGTTCATCCATCCAGCTGAACCCCCAGAGTGACTACTACCTCGACGTCGCCCACTTCAAGCGTCTAACGGAGGATTTGGCTCACCCTCATCCGGATAATGGCGCGGAGAATAGGGATGAGCACTGTCGACGGCTCTGCTCTGCCGTCGATTTGTGGCAGGGGCCTTTCCTGGAGGGATTCTCTGTGAGCGGTAGTCCGCGATTCGAAGAATGGTCTCTTCTGAGACGCGAGAACCTGTGCCAGCGCATGGGCAGGGCGCTTCAGAACCTCGTCGCCGCGCACGAGGAGCGTCGGGAGTTTGATCAAGCCATCAGATGGGCCCGAAGACAGATCGAGCTGGAGCCATGGGACGAGAGGACCCATCGAAAGCTCATACGTCTCTTGATGCGGACCGGTCAACGGGGAGCTGCCATCCGCCAGTATGAGACCTGCCGCCGCACACTCCGCCAATCCTTTGGAATAGAGCCAACCGAGCGCACCAGGATGCTCTTCGAGCGGATCAGACACTAGCTGCTCGGGGGGCTCCACCGGCTGCACTTGGCGAAGCGCCCTCCCCAACCCTCCTCGTCCGCACCGCTGTATTATGGCGCCTGCCACCCGGTCTCCCGGGGTCTTGGGGAGAACCAGAACAGCCACCCGGAGCCTCCGTCCCTGTTGAAACCGAGGTCCCGCGCCCCGCACTGCTTCAGAACTGTACCCCTGGAGCCCTGCCCCGGCCAGGAGCACCGTGACCCATCAGCGAGCTAGGGTCCGGCAAGGACTTCAACCTCAGCCCACGTCGGTAGTCCGACGCGCGCACCCGGGCGTCGGATCGTGAGCGCAGCCACGGCTCCACCCACTCGCGCACAATCTTCCGGGTCCAGACCGCGCAGCCGCCCGGAGACGAAGCCAGCAGCAAAGGCGTCTCCGGCACCCGTTGTGTCCCGCACCTTCGGCGCCGGCATCGCCGGGACCCGATGACGCTCCTTTCCACGCGCCACCAGCGCTCCCTCGCGCCCCAACGTCGTGACCACCATCGCAGCGCCTATGTCAAGGAGGCATGCGATGCCCGCTTCGAGGTCTGGAGATCCTGTCAGAGCTGAGGCCTCTTCCTCATTCAAGAAGAGAGTATCCGTCCGGCGCAGCACTGGCTCAAGCTCCGAGAGATCCAGACAATGACAGAGCCCGCCCGGAGCGTAGAAAATCGCAGCACTTCCGAGGTTCGCCGCCAGGGCTACCCGCCGGGCCAGGCCGGTATGCGTGGGGCCGATGAAAGCACATGCGGCCCTGGCAATAGCGTCCAGGTGGAAGGCCTCCGGCTGGAGCCCGGCTGTGGTGCGCGGAAACCCCAGAATCATCCGCTGTCCCCCGTCGTCGACCATCACGAGGCAGCGTGGGGTCTCGTAGCCGG
>Ga0180430_10002706_pt1 | contig 15809 bp, 14 predicted proteins | sample SS_ome_9_FD_132999 | JGI IMG/M metagenome (GOLD analysis project Ga0180430, IMG submission 132999) | Hypersaline lake sediment archaeal communities from the Salton Sea, California, USA - SS_1_S_2 metaG | ecosystem: Environmental > Aquatic > Non-marine Saline and Alkaline > Hypersaline >... | reverse complement strand
GAGAACCGGCAATCCAGTGGATATCTTCCGCCACCAGGTAATCACACATCAGCAACTCATGATCATGACCCTGTACGGCTATCAGCTGATTATGCTCCAGGTCTTTGCCTGCAACAAACCATGGTGTGTTATCCGTTCCCTGCACGCCACCAATTCCAAGCCCCTGTCTCTGACCGAGAGTGTAATACATTAGTCCGCTGTGTTGACCAATTACCGAACCCTCGGGCGTAACGATATCGCCAGGATTGGCAGGAAGGTACTGTGAAAGAAAGTCCCTGAATCGTCTTTCACCGATAAAACAGATACCGGTACTGTCTTTCTTTTTGTGATTGGCAAAACCGGCCTGTTTGGCCATGCTTCTGACTGCGCTTTTGTCGATATTTCCCAGGGGAAACAGGCTGTGTGACAGTTGGTGCTGGTTCAAACGATAGAGAAAGTAGGTTTGATCCTTGTTGTCATCTTTCGCCTGGATCAGTCTGCTGAGCTTTTCTTCATGAGAGACACTGGCGTAATGCCCGGTAGCAATATAGTCAGCCCCCAGTTCAAGTGCATAATCGAGGAAGGCCTTGAACTTGATTTCACTGTTACACAGTATGTCAGGATTGGGTGTTCTGCCGGCCTTGTATTCTTCAAGGAAGTAACTGAATACACGATCCCAGTATTCGCTGGAAAAGTTGACGGTATGCAGTTTAATGTCCAGTTTATCAGCCACATCCTGCGCATCTTTAAGGTCTACGGCAGCCGCACAATAATCGTCATCATCGTCTTCTTCCCAGTTTTTCATGAACAGGCCTTCTACCTGGTAGCCTTGTTCGAGCAATAGCAGGGCGGCTACGGAGGAATCTACTCCGCCTGAGAGGCCTACTATGACTTTTTGTTTTTTCACTGTTGGTTCTCTGGTTGGGAACGGGCCCTACAGGATAGTCCCTTGAGATATTAATTTGGAAGCGAAGATATAAATTCAATCGGATACCGCTTACCTGCAAGATAATCATCAATCCCAGCCATCACAAGATAACTGCGAAGATTATCCGCCCCCTGTAACTGTTCAAGTGAAAACCAGTCTGCACTGATTATGCCTTCATCCAGCTCAAGCTCCGGATGATGCTCACCGAGTGAGCCATGAAACAAAAAACGCAGATAACTGGTATCGCGTTCCACGAACTTCCACTGGTAGCATCCCACTAGTCCTTCAGGGACAAATTCATAAGCCGTTTCTTCAAGCACCTCCCTGACAATCGCATCAACAAGTGATTCATTATCCTCAAGATGACCGGCAGGTTGATTAACGACGATGTCGCCCTGGCGATTTTTTTCGCTGACCATGAGAAACTGCTGATTTTTTTCGATGATGGCGGCGACGGTGACGTGGGGTGTCCATTGCATTTTCAGGTTTTCCTTTGAAGGGGATTTCTAACAGTTTGTATTCGCCCGGTAGCAGATGATCAAGTGTCCAATCACCAATACGGGTACGTATCAGGCGCAGTGTTGGTAAACCGACGGCCGCAGTCATGCGTCGAACCTGGCGGTTTTTGCCTTCCTGGATCTGAATTTCCAGCCAGTGATCAGGTACCGTTTTTCTGAATCGTACCGGTGGGTCACGTTGCCAGAGCCAATCAGGTTCCTCAATCAGGCGGGCGCGAGCAGGGCGGGTTAATCCATCTTTCAGTTCAACACCTTTACTGAGCTGCTGAACGGCATGCTCATTGGGCCCACCTTCAACCTGTACAACATAGGTCTTCCAGGTTTTCTTTGCAGGATTGGCTATCTGGTGCTGTAACTGGCCGTTATCAGTCAGTAACAGCAGGCCTTCGCTATCACGATCCAGCCTGCCTGCAACATAGACCTGTTTTTCACTGATGTAGTCAGCCAGGGTAGCTCGCCCGTCTTCATCGGTGAACTGCGAAAGCACGCCATAGGGCTTGTTGAACAGAATCAGCCGGGATTTCGGATGAACCTCGTTTTTTTTAATGTCAGATGACAATTTTATTCAGAATATTGATGATGACTTTGTTAAGATTACGTCAGTTTAAATTCAAGTAAAAGGCTCAACGCAATGACGACATCCCGTATTATTTACACCATTACTGACGAAGCTCCCTATCTGGCTACTTTTTCATTGCTGCCGGTAGTACAGGCATTCAGCAAGGCGGCAGGCATTGATGTAGAAACGCGTGATATCTCGCTGGCTGGAAGAATCATTGCCAATTTCCCGGAAAATCTGAGCGATGAGCAGAAACAGTCAGATGCTTTGGCAGAGTTAGGAGAGCTGGCGAAGACACCCGACGCCAATATTATCAAACTACCTAATATCAGTGCCTCCATTCCCCAGTTGCAGGCAGCCATCAGCGAGTTACAGTCACAAGGCTATGATTTACCGGATTATCCGGAAGAACCACAGAATGATGCAGAAAAAGCGATAAAGGTACGCTACGCAAAAGTACTGGGCAGCGCAGTAAATCCGGTATTACGTGAGGGAAATTCAGATCGGCGCGTGGCAGGACCGGTTAAGGAATATGCCAAACAGCACCCTCATTCCATGGGTGCCTGGTCATCTGATTCAAAGTCTCATGTTGCCAGTATGTCCGATGGTGATTTCTATTCCTCGGAAAAATCTGTGGTGATGAAGCAGGCTGACACCCTGAAAATCAGTTTGACTGATGCGACAGGCAATGAAACTGTTCTGAAAGCAGAAACGGCGGTACAGGAAGGTGAGGTTGTTGATGCATCACGCATGAGTCGTAATGCCTTGAGAACCTTTCTTGAGGAACAGGTCAATGATGCCAAAGAGCAGGGTGTGTTGTTCTCGCTACACCTGAAAGCCACCATGATGAAAGTGTCGGACCCGATCATGTTTGGGCATGCCGTATCAGTTTATTACAAAGAGTTGTTCGATAAACATGCAGACCTGTTTGAAGAACTGGGTGTCGACGTCAATAACGGTTTTGGCGATGTTGAAGCAAAAATTGCTGATCTACCTGCCGAGCAGAAGGCAGCTGTCGAGGCTGACATCAAGGCCATTTATGAAAATCGTCCGGATATGGCGATGGTGGATTCAGACAAGGGTATTACCAATCTGCATGTGCCCAGTAATGTGATCATTGATGCTTCAATGCCGGCAGCGATTCGTTCTTCCGGCCAGATGTGGGGCCCGGATGGCAAACTGCATGATACCAAGGCAGTAATTCCTGACCGTTGTTATGCAGGCATCTACCAGGGCGTGATCGATTTTTGTAAACAGCATGGTGCATTTGATGTCACTACCATGGGCAATGTCAGCAACGTTGGTCTGATGGCACAAAAAGCTGAGGAGTATGGTTCACACGACAAAACTTTTGAAATTCCAGCCAATGGAACGGTCAAGGTCACGGATTCAGCCGGTAAGGTTATACTCGAACACGAGGTGGAAGAGGGTGATATCTGGCGTATGTGCCAGACCCGGGATTTACCCATCCGTGACTGGGTAAAGCTGGGTGTTAATCGTGCCCGCCTGACCGGCAACATGGCGATATTCTGGCTGGATGAAAACCGCACCCATGATGCCAACCTGATTACCAAGGTTAACGAGTATCTCAAAGACCATGATACTGACGGACTGGAAATCCAAATTCTCTCGCCGGTTGATGCCACTCAACTGACACTTGAACGCATACAAAAAGGACTGGATACCATTTCAGTCACCGGAAATGTATTGCGTGACTATCTGACCGATCTGTATCCAATTCTGGAGCTGGGCACCAGTGCCAAGATGCTTTCCATTGTGCCTTTGCTTGCTGGTGGGGGATTGTTTGAAACCGGTGCAGGCGGTTCAGCGCCCAAGCATGTCCAGCAGTTACTGGGAGAAAATCATTTACGATGGGATTCTCTGGGTGAATTTCTGGCACTCGCGGTTTCGCTGGAGGACCTGGCACAGAAAACCGGCAACCAGAAGGCGGCCGTATTGGCCAAGGCTCTTGATGCCGCCAATGGGCAGTTCCTCAACAGCAATAAATCACCTTCCCGCAAGGTTGGTGAACTTGATACCCGTGGCAGCCACTTCTTCCTGACATTATACTGGGCGCAGGCATTAGCTGGACAGGATGAGGACCAGGAGCTAAAGGCTTTGTTCTCTCCTGTTGCTGAGCAACTGACTGCAAATGAAGAGCAAATTACTTCTGAACTGATTAATAACCAGGGTACAGCCCAGGATATCCATGGCTACTATCATCCAGATTCAACAATGACAGAAGCGGTAATGCGCCCAAGCACCACTTTGAACCAGGTTATTGATGCGCTGTAACAGTCAGACAGATTAATTTTGGAATGGATGCCAGAAAAAAAGCCTGCTAAAAAGCAGGCTTTAAGAATCAAAAAATATTGTACAGTCAGTTCACTGTATTTGGACTGTGAACGCGCTGGGCGTGAAGTCCTTTGGGGCCTTCTTCGAGGTCGAATTCGACGGTCTGGCCTTCTTTGAGGGTTTTGTAGCCTTCCATTTCAATTGCCGAGAAATGGATAAATACGTCCTGATCACCTGATTCAGGCGTCAAGAAACCATAACCCTTAGCATTATTGAACCATTTGACTGTGCCTATAGCCATAATTTTCCTCCAACTTGGTAATACTCGTTTTTTATCCAACGGCAGGCATTTTTAGTGTTGTTTGCCGTCGAAAACCTGTTCTTTTTTGCGACAGGTTTTTTGAGTATAGACGCTATTTTTTGATGGTCAAATGAATTTCCAGGTCTTTTTCCTGGCATTTTTTGACCGGAGAAAGGATGTTGGCGACAATAGATCGTATTATTATTTATCTGACTTTAATTTATATTGGCAATATGTCTGACGAACACCAATTTGACGATGATCAGGGCCTGGCTGTTGAAGAAGCCCGGCCTAAACTGAAAAGACCTCCGATGTATAAGGTCATACTGTTGAATGATGACTATACACCCATGGAATTTGTTGTTCAGATACTGGAAACGTTTTTCACCATGGATCGAGAGAAGGCGACACGGGTTATGTTGAATGTTCATACCAAGGGAAAAGGTGTCTGTGGCATCTTTACTCGAGATATTGCTGAGACCAAGGTCAAACAGGTCAATGAATATTCACGTAACCACCATCACCCTCTGTTATGTGATCTTGAAGAAGCTTGAGCGCGATCGAAATTTGTGATCTATGATTAAGCGTAATGGAGGAGTCATCGAGTTTAGTTATGTTAAGCAAAGAACTTGAATTCACACTAAGTCAGGCCTTTACACAGGCACGTAATCGCAAGCATGAGTTCATGACGATTGAACACTTGCTGCTTGCCCTCATTGATAATCCTACCGCGGCCGAGGTGTTGGCTGCCTGTGGAGCGGACACTGAACGTCTGCGCGATGACATTATCAAATTCCTTGACGAAACCACGCCAAGACTACCCAATGATGATGATCGTGAAACGCAGCCAACTCTGGGCTTTCAGCGTGTCCTGCAACGCGCCGTCTTTCACGTGCAGTCATCAGGTGCCAAAGAAGTGACCGGTGCCAATGTGCTGGTTGCGATATTCAGTGAACAGGAATCGCAGGCTGTTTATTTCCTCGATCAACAGGACATTACACGCCTGGATGTGGTGAATTATATTTCGCACGGTATTTCCAGGGTTCATTCTGATGACCCTGAACAGCAACTTCCCAGTGACTCGGAAACCAACCTTGAAGAAGATGCGAGCGAAAAGCCGGCTTCAAATCCGTTAACCTCGTATGCCACCAACCTCAACGAAGTGGCAAAGCAAGGCAAGATAGATCCTCTTATCGGTCGTGAACAGGAAGTAGAAAGAACGCTGCAGGTCTTATGTCGACGCCGGAAAAATAATCCGTTACTGGTTGGTGAAGCCGGGGTTGGCAAGACGGCTATTGCAGAAGGGCTGGCACGAAAAATCGTTGACGGCGAAGTGCCTGATGTAATTGCCGATGGCATCATTTATTCACTGGATATGGGAGCGCTGGTTGCCGGCACCAAGTATCGCGGTGATTTTGAAAAGCGCTTCAAGGCGGTGCTGGCGGAATTGAAAAAACAGCCTGATGCTGTTTTGTTTATCGATGAGATCCATACCATTATTGGAGCTGGCGCAGCCTCTGGTGGTGTAATGGATGCCTCCAATCTGATTAAACCGATGCTGGCATCCGGTGATTTGCGCTGTATCGGTTCAACCACATTCCAGGAATTTCGCGGAATTTTCGAGAAGGACAGGGCACTGGCACGTCGTTTCCAGCGCATTGACGTAGACGAGCCCAGTGTTGAAGAAACCATATCCATCCTCAAGGGACTGGCATCCCGCTTTGAAGAACATCATGGCATCAAGTATTCCAAACGCGCCCTGGAAACTGCAGCAGAACTTGCCGAGAAATATATTAACGATCGTCATCTGCCGGACAAGGCAATCGATGTGATTGATGAAGCAGGTGCTGCGATGCAACTGGTGCCCAAGTCAAAGCGAAAAAAATCCATCAGCGTTATCGACATCGAAAACATCGTTGCCAAGATTGCGCGAATTCCGCCACGCAAGGTTTCTGTTACCGACACCGAAGCGCTGAAGACGCTCGATAGAGATCTGCGTTCGGTTGTTTTTGGCCAGGATGAAGCTATCGAAGTACTGGCATCAGCCATACGTATGAACCGTTCCGGACTGGGTACTGAAACAAGACCTGTCGGTTCCTTCCTGTTTTCCGGTCCTACCGGAGTGGGTAAAACCGAGGTCACCAAACAACTGGCACGCATACTTGGGCTGGAATTGATCCGTTTTGATATGTCTGAATATATGGAAAGACATACCGTTTCACGCCTGATTGGTGCGCCTCCCGGTTATGTTGGCTATGACCAGGGCGGCCTGATGACTGAAGAAGTCAACAAGCACCCGCATGCCGTATTGCTGCTTGATGAAATAGAAAAGGCGCATCCAGATGTGTTTAACCTGCTGCTGCAGGTCATGGATCACGGTACGCTGACGGACAATAATGGCCGCAAGGCAGATTTTCGCAATATCATTATCATCATGACCACTAATGCTGGTGCTGCCGAAATGTCGCGCCCCTCTATCGGCTTCGCCCCCCAGGACCACAGCAGTGACGGCATGGAAACGATCAAGAAGATGTTCACACCGGAATTCAGAAACCGCCTGGACAACATTATCCAGTTTAAAGGGCTTGACGATAAAACCATCACTCACGTTGTCGACAAATTCCTGTTTGAGCTTGAAGAACAACTGCATGAAAAGAAAGTAACGCTTTCTGTTGACGAAAACGTACGTCAATGGCTTGCACGCCAGGGATATGATGCTCTCATGGGTGCACGTCCCATGGCACGCCTGATTCAGGATAAAATCAAGAAGCCACTGGCCGAAGAGTTACTGTTTGGGTCACTGGAAGAGGGCGGTAGTGTCCACGTCATATTGACAGAAGAAGGGACGCTTGATTTCGAGATCGAGTCTTTGACCGTGCATTGATCTGCACAGCAGCCAGGATCAGAACCAGTCTTATCTTTCGCGGAATACAATTCTTCCCTTGGTCAAATCGTAAGGTGTCAGTTCAACCTTGACCTTGTCACCGGTCAGGATGCGGATGTAATGCTTGCGCATTTTTCCGGAGATGTGAGCATTGACGACGTGACCATTTTCAAGCTCTACCTTGAAAGTTGCATTAGGCAGAGTTTCGACCACTGTGCCATCAAGTTCAATAAAATCTTCTTTAGCCATAATTTTGTCTGGTTACTTAAAAAAACGCGGCAGATTATATCACAGTCGGATTGGAGTTTAATACCAAAAAGCCAACCCTTTAAAGCGCTCGCCAGTGACCTTTTTCCATTACCTGAATTGGTCGATATCGCGTTTTGTAAGACATTTTCGGGCATGATTCTATCCAGTATCCCAGGTACAGCCAGTCCAGTTCATATTGCCTGGCCAGTTCAATCTGGCTGAGGATGGCGACCACTCCCGGGCTATAGGACATTTTTTCTGGATCAAAAAAGGTATACAACGCGGACAGTGAACTTGGCTGGCGATCGGTCACAGCTACCGCAAGCAATTCATTTTTGACCCAGATTTCGAGAAAAGTGGTGTCACTCCAGCTGGATGTGAGAAAGTCCATGTACTGGCTGCTGGATGATTCGGCCATATCACTATCGTTATGTCTCGAGCGGGTATAGCGTTGATACAGTTCGAAATGCTGTTCATTGAATTCATCGTTGCGGGGTTTTAAAACAATATCTCCGCTGACTTTTTTCCAGGCTCGTTTCTGGGACCTGTTCGGGTTAAATGACCGGACAGGTACACGTGAACTTTTGCATTCGGCGCATCCCGGGCATGCTGGACGATAAACAATATTGGAACTGCGCCTGAACCCGCTTTCAAGCAGGTGGTCATAGGCCCTTGCTGAAAGGGGATATTCAGGATCAATAATGATATTCATGCTTTTGCGCCTGTCCAGATAAGGGCAGTCACTAGGGTTTGTCTGATAAATCTGAATCTCAGTGTCCATATTTGAAGATTTTATTCAAAATAATCAAAAAGATGTCGATAAAAGTTATAATATTTTTTTATTTACCGTATTGATGACCCGACGCGACCAGCATGCATAAACTGCTACTTACATTTTGCCGTCACCCATGGCTGGTTCTGGGGGTTATCTTTATTGTCAGTATCCTGGCAAGTCTGCAACTGGATAACGTAAAAGTCCAGATTTCCGCCGATGATCTTCTGGTTCAGGACGACCCGGAGCGCCTTTTTTTCAAGCAGGTGACCGATCAGTTCGGTGATGAATCCGTTATTCTGCTTTATCTTTCTGATGATCAACTGCTCGAAAAGGACAAGCTTGCCAAATTAAAAGAATCGATTACGCAAATCGAGACTTTGAATTTCGTTGACCGTGTCGAAAGCCTTTTTTCGGTACCCTATCTGAAAACTGTTGATGGTTATCTTAACAAAGACCCCTATCTTCATAAGGCGCCGGATTCACCCGAAGATGCAGAAGCATTGCTCGCCAGCGCTTCCCTTAACCCCTTTATTAACAAGACCTTGCTGTCAGAAGACCACAAGGTGATGGCGGTTGCTATCGTGCTGGTAGCTGATATTTCTGCTTTTTCTGATGCTGAAATCACCCGCTCGCTCGCTGAAATTACCGCGCAGCTGAAACCTCAATACCATGACGTATTTACCGTTGGTTTTCAGCATGTGCGAAACGAGGTTGCCAACGAGATCCGCAAAGAGCAGGGGAAACTGCTGCCATTTGCTATTGGTGCATTATTGCTCGCACTGTTTCTGCTGCTCAGGCAGTTGGTTGATATCATGATCCCAATCATGACAGCGTCAATCAGTATCCTGTGGACACTTGGATTGATGGGGTTAATCGGCATTCCATTGAACGTTGTGACTTCCATGGTTCCCATACTGCTGATCATTGTTGGTTCCACAGAAGACATACATCTGCTGGCCGAATTTCGTCGTGGCCAGCATAACGGTATGGACAAGTTCAATGCCATCAGGCAAATGGCGAAGAAGATGGGCAGCGTTGTTGCCCTGACTTTCGTGACCACTTTCCTCGGTTTCCTGTCTGTATCAATCAGTAAAATTGAGGTGCTTTGGCAGTTTGGTATTTTGTCATCTGCAGCGCTGTTTCTGAACTTTGTGGTGACTATCTCGCTAATACCAGCAGTATTAAGACTTGCTGGACAGTGGCAGCTGGATGGTAAATCGAGACTGTTTCAATCTCCGGATGTTGAACCATCCAGGGCACGTTCATTTTTCATCTTTCTCAGGAAGTATCGCTGGTATATCTCCGCAGCAGTCTTCGTTATTTCGATAGGCGCCATCAATGGCATTTTCTCAATCAAGGTCAATCACAATCCAATCGACAGCCTCAGTCAGTATTCCGAAGTGCGAGAGCAATTTGTAAAGGTTAATGAAAACCTTGCGGGGCTTGAGTCCATGTCAATCGTGATTGACTCTGGTATTCAGGATACCTTCCTGAAAATCCGCTACCTGGAACAGGCAGATGAAATACAGCAATTCATCAATCAACTGCCAGGTGTGCAGTCAACCACCTCGTTTCTTGATTATCTGTCCTTGCTGAATGCCGCTTTTGAAGAGGAAGCCGAGCCCATCATGCCAGACATTGATGAGATCGTTAATGAATTGATGATTTTTCTCAAGTATGAACATGTGCAGGCCTATGTATCCGATGATTACAGTAAAATACGCATATTGATTCGACATAATATTTCCTCAACACATCAACTGGACAAAACTGTCAGCAGTATTAATGGATTCCTGGAAGAAAATCTTGATGAAGGTTTAACGGCTAAATTGACAGGTGATTCTGTACTCACCCTGTCTGCCACCAATGCGATGATTGAAGGGCAGCTCAAATCCATTGCCTTGTTACTGGTCATTATTATCGTGATTATTTCCATGATGTTTCTGGACTGGAAAGTTGGTGTTATTGCTTCATTGCCTAATATCTTTCCGGTGGTGGTGCTGTTCGGGGTGATGGGATATGCCGGTATCCCGCTTAATATTGGCACCACCATGGCAGCTGCAATTGCTATCGGTATTGCAGTCGATGACACCATGCATTTTATGTTGCGTTATAACAATGTGCTTAAATCAAAACGCAGTAAATACGCTGCCATGTATGAAACCATACACAATGAAGCACTGCCGGTATTTGCTACTTCGTTGGCACTGATTTCCGGTTTTCTTGTATTTTCATTCTCGGAATTTGAACCCGTTGCCCAGTTCGGTTTTCTCAGTGCGCTGGTGATTCTCGCTGCGCTGATAGCAGACTTTGTGATTACCCCGCTGGCCATTTCTGCAATCAGGCTGGTTTCCCTGTGGGATATGATGTCACTTTCATTACGCAAGGAAGTTGTTGAGAAAAGTGACTTGTTTAAGGGGTTAAAAACCTGGCAGATCAGGAAGTTTATCCTATCCAGCACAATTCAGTATTACCGCAAAAACGATATCGTTTTTCATGAAAATGATGACAGCGATACCATGTACATGGTGATGCGCGGCCAGATAGAGGTAAAACATCGTACGACACTGCAGACCAGGGTAATCAGGGAATTATTTGGACCAGGTGATGTCTTTGGTGATGTATCCATGTTTGCCAATATCAAGCGTTCAACAGAGGCCGTGGCTCTTGAGCAGACAAGTTTACTGGTGCTGTCACGTGACGGGATCAGAAGCTCAACCAACTATCACCCGGTAATCAGTTCCAGGTTGTTTTTTAATATTGCCACCCATGTCAGTAAGCGTTTTTCTGCTTTACTACATGAGGAGAAGAGTCAAAATGAAAATATCAAAGACAGGAAAAATTATGATGAAACGATTTAGGTTTCTGTCAATGTCCCCAAAATTATTACTTGCGACTTTACTAATACTGTCATTGCCATTACAGGCAGAACAGGATCGTTTCATTTTTGCAATGCCTTTCAGTGGTGATAAAGGCACACATTACGATATTCAACTGGGGTATGCGAATGATGAAAACAAGAAATTCCACATTCCCGATGACTGCAGCAATATCATAAACATGGTGAATTTTGGAACTGCCAATCCGATCAACCTGATTGACCGCAAATTATGGTTTAAGGCCATCAATGACTGCCGCTATGTCATGATGTTGGGTATGAATGAAAACAGTCAACCTGAAAAGGATTTCGTGTCGAACTACGATTATTTTAATGCGCGTCTTGCTGATCTGCCATTTTCTTCGCAGTGCAAGGCAACCGATGAAGAAATATTTCAGAAGCAGTGCGGAGAAGTGCAGGATGGCAAGCCAACAATACGCTCCTATTTCCCATTCCTCGAAGTCCTGCCCAATGACAAGGATGTTGAAACGCAAGAGTGTCGCTTCACTAACGGCTTGTTCAGGGGCAGGCTGGTACGCACTGATGAGGGTATTCGCTGCCAGAAGGATAGGCGCACCAAGGGATTGCGGCTGATCTCGGTTGATTACACAGACCTGAACAATGACAGCTATATGGATGTGGTATTACGCATTATGCCCCTCGGTCGTGGCGTCAGTCGTTTTCCGATTTTGTTGCCACTGACACGATTTAATCCGGATACAACGTTCTCACTGGTAGAGGGTATTACCTATGATTACTTGAGGGATAATCGTTGAGGAGTAATAGCTGTTAGCCTGCCTTTTTCTGCAGTGCAGTATTGCTGAAGTTCTTTTTCAAATACACGCCGATCAATTTCCCGGGCTCCCAGACTTTCCAGGTGTTGCGAATAAACCTGGCAATCAATCAACTGAAATCCATTCTCGCTGAGAATGCGGGTTAAGATCAAAAATGCCGCCTTTGATGCATCTGTTACCCGGCTGAACATGGATTCCCCAAAAAAAACCTGGCCAATGGCAATGCCGTACAGGCCGCCTGCCAACTGGTTGTCCTTCCAGATCTCGACAGAGTGTGCTTTGCCCGATTGGTGAAGATCAGTATAAGCCTGTTTCATCTCAGATGTTATCCAGGTTCCCTGTTGCGAGTCGCGTGGTTCTGAACAGGCCTGAATGACATCTTCAAACACCTGATCAACAGAATATTCAAAGTCATTTTTTCGAATGCTTTTTTTCAGGGAGCGACTGGTATGGAATTCCCGGGGGTAGAGCACCATACGGGGGTCAGGTGACCACCATTGAATCATTTCATTTTCACTAAACCAGGGGAAAATACCCCGCTGGTAGGCATGAAGCAGTCTCTGCGCAGAAAGATCGCCACCAATCGCCAACAGGCCATTTGGAAAACTCTCGGCTTTTTCCAGGGGAGGGAAGGAATCTATCTCATCAAATGGTTGAATATAGGTTAACATTGCAAATGAAGACTATAACAATAAAAAGTTAATCACGATGGAAGACAAACTGCATTTACCGGTTGGTACCCCGATACAGGTACAACAGGAAGACATTGAGGATGCTCCGCGATTCAATGTGAAACTCCTGGGTTATTATCCCGGAAAGGGATTGATTGTGACCAATACGGAATTTAATGGTAAAACCGTATTGTTAACCGATGATACCAAACTGGTTGCACGTGCAGTACAGGGAAATATTGCCACGGGATTCCGGGTCAAGGTCGTGCAGACCAACATGAAGCCTTATCCGCATCTTCATCTTTCTTACCCTGAAGAAGATGATATCGAGGTTTCTGTTGTACGGGATGCCCGCCGTATTGATACCAAGCAGCCTTCACTGGTGCGCAATGCCAAAGCCGGCAGTCAATATACCGAGGCCATGATTGTTGATTTAAGTGCCAGCGGGGCTCGAATTGCGACACGCGTACCTATTGGTATCCTTGAAGACATGGTAGAACTTAAAATGGAAGTGGAAGTGGCCGAAGAAGATGAACCGCTGGTCATTACTGCCATCATCAAGAATGTTGACTTCAAAAAGAAAGGCAATATGGCGCTACATTATTACGGCATCATGTTTAACAGTGTTAACCGTTTTCAGAAAATAGTATTGCATGCCTACGTGATGGAAGAGACTTTTAAAGTCAAAATCTGAACGGTTTGTTTATTGACAACCCCTGAAATAGGGTCACCCCGCAAGCTCGGCGGGGATGACAGTCTATCCGGGATTTTTCAGATAATCTGTATCAGGAAGACTTGATTTCAAGTGCGTCAAGATACTTTTCAGCGTCCAGGGCAGCCATACAGCCGGTACCTGCCGAGGTAATTGCCTGTCGGTATATGTGATCCATCACATCACCCGCGGCATAGACACCTTCAATGGAAGTCTGTGTGGCATTTCCTTCGGTACCGGACTGTACTTTCAGGTAGCCATTGGCCATATCCAGTTGTCCCTCAAAAAGATCGGTATTGGGCTTGTGGCCGATGGCGACAAAAATCCCCTGTAAATCGATATCCCTGGTGGAAGCATCCTGCGTACTTTTAATACGCATCCCGGTTACACCAGTCTGGTCACCCAGCACTTCATCAAGAGTGTTGTTCCATTCGATCGTGATGTTGCCGTTTTTAGCTTTTTCAAATATCTGATCCTGCAGGATTTTTTCTGAACGCAATGCGTCGCGACGATGAACCAGTACCACTTCTTCGGCGATATTGGAAAGATAGAGCGCTTCTTCAACCGCGGTATTACCTCCACCGATAACCGCAACTTTCTGTCCACGATAGAAAAAACCGTCACAGGTCGCGCAGGCCGAGACACCTTTGCCCTTGAAAGCTTCCTCGGATTCCAGGCCAAGGTACTGGGCTGAGGCACCCGTAGCAATGATCAGTGCATCACAGGTGTAAACGCCTGAATCGCCGGTCAGCTTGAAAGGACGCTCGCTAAGCTCGGCCTTGTTAATATGATCAAAAATGATTTCGGTATTGAAACGTTCTGCATGCTTAAGCATACGGTCCATCAATTCGGGACCTTGAACGCCGTCATTATCGCCGGGCCAGTTATCAACCTCGGTAGTCGTTGTCAGCTGACCACCTTGTTCCATGCCAGTAATCAGAACGGGGTTGAGGTTGGCGCGTGCAGCGTAAACGGCGGCTGTGTAGCCGGCAGGGCCGGAACCAAGGATTAACAAACGACAATGTTTGCTTTCGCTCATGTGAATTTCTCCAGAATAAGGGGTGTTGTTAACAAGTGAGGTCACTCTGTATTATTTCAATAATTACGCGATTCTAGCCAAATAGGGTAACAAAGCCAAAATGCATATTGGAATTCCAAAAGAAATCAAAATAAGTGAAGGCAGGGTAAGCCTGACCCCGGAGGCTTGTTCAAGCCTGGTTAAGGCCGGACACAAGGTCTTTTTGGAGCAAAATGCCGGAAATTGCTCAGGTTACCCCGATCACATGTATGAAAATGTTGGCGTCCAAATTTGTCCTGATGCAAAAACTTTATATGAATGTGCGCGTCTTGTTGTAAAAGTAAAGGAACCCATTGACGAGGATCTGCAGTATTTACGTGCTGATCATCTGCTTTTTTGTTATCTGCACCTGGCAGCTGAACAGAAATTGCTTGGCCAGCTGCAAAAAAGCGGATTAACAGCCATAGGCTTTGAAACTGTGCAGAAAGAAGATGGTTCATTACCGTTGTTATTGCCGATGAGCGTGATTGCCGGGCGCCTTGCCGGTCAGATCGGCATGAACCTTTTACATGCTACCGAAGGCGGGAAAGGACTTCTGCTTGGCGGCATGGCGACAACGCAACGGGGGCATGCAGTCATACTGGGAGCAGGGAATGCAGGTGCGCAGGCAATCGATGTTGTTGCCTCGATTGGTGCCAATGTAACCGTTTTTGATCTGGATGCAGGAAAACTGGCAGCTTTACACGATCACTATCCAAATGTGACCGGCATGACACCAACACATGAGCATATCAGGAAAGCAGTGGCATCAGCTGATCTACTGATAGGGGCGGTACTCGTTCCTGGCAGAAAAGCCCCGGTTCTTGTGGATGCAGATATGATCGCCACGATGGAAAAAGGCAGCGTTGTCATCGATATTGCAATTGACCAGGGTGGCTGCATCGAGACTATCAGGCCAACTCACTGGGAAGCCCCGACTTATCTTGAAATGGGTGTGATTCATTTTGGCGTGACCAATATGCCAGGTACCGTGCCAAGAACCTCCACGCAGGCTTTGTCTGCCTCTATTCTTCCATATGTATCTGAATTGGCAGAAGAAAACTGGCAAAACAACAGTGCCTTGCTTAACGGGATTAATGTTGAAAATGGAAAAATAATTCACCCGGCACTGAAATGAATCTGTTAGAATCAGAAACATATTAAAAAATAGTTTTTTAAATAAACAACTTAAACCATTTTCTCAGATAG
>Ga0180430_10002705_pt1 | contig 15810 bp, 11 predicted proteins | sample SS_ome_9_FD_132999 | JGI IMG/M metagenome (GOLD analysis project Ga0180430, IMG submission 132999) | Hypersaline lake sediment archaeal communities from the Salton Sea, California, USA - SS_1_S_2 metaG | ecosystem: Environmental > Aquatic > Non-marine Saline and Alkaline > Hypersaline >... | reverse complement strand
GTGCCGGTATGCCGCCGTCGATGGGTACGGTTCATCTGACCTACTTCTATCAGAGCACAGCCTCCGATCCCGATCTGAGTGGGACTACCACCCACGGTACGGTCGTTGTCGATGCCCAGCACGGCTACAAGGGCTATTTCGATTTCTCCACCGGCGCCCAGGTAATTCCGTTCGACCCAATGGCCGGGACCGATTGGGATATCGCCTTCGCCAACTATGATTGCATGCAGAACAGCGGCCCCAACGGCTCCGGCTCCTGCGCGGCTTTCCCGGCCTGGGGTGAGTTGGCCGACCCGACCGATATCGACGGCTTCACCTCCCAGCCGACCATGGCTCCGATGTTCCCCGACAAGGCGGAATCAGCCGTCTCCGACTGGTACACCTACAACGGCCAGACCCATCGGCTGACCTCGAACGAATCGGTTTATTTGCTTAAGACCGAGGGTACCGTGTACAAGCTGCAGATTCTCAGCTACTACAACTCGGTCGGTGGAACGCCGGTCAGTGGCTATTACACCTTCCAGTACAACGAGCTATAGACCTTCGCATTCATATACCTCATATCTCTCTCTTGGAAGCCGCCCGACTCGTGACCGGGCGGCTTTCTTTTGGGCTGGCTTCCTTCTGATGCCTTATGTTCCGATTCGTGCTATGTGATCACTCGAGTTGCCACAATCCACCTCAGCACCGCATCTTGGTTCGCCGCATACGGGTGAGAATGATCGCTCCGGGTACCAGAATCGCGATTCCGAGAATGGCCAGCCCCGGAGTAGACAGCATTGGAGCTGGCTCGGTGTCGGACTGCACCGAGACCAAGTGCATCACACCAGGGCCACTCTTGGGGGAGCAATCCAAGAGGAAGTTCTCGTTGAATCCTTCAGGGTCAATTATATCAAATCTAGTGATTTTCATGTAGGCTGGTTCGTCTTGTGGAGGCGAACCGGATACGACCAAATCAAACAAGTACTTCTTACAGCCACCGCCGCCGTAGTCGCAATCAGAGTTACTGACTTCGCATTCGCACGGAGCCTGGCACCAGGGCGTAACCGTGACTAGGACGCAGCCAGTAGAGAACCCGGGGGCGCCATTTGTCTTGCTCACGAAATCGTAGTCCGCCCCAGGGATCAATTGATTGGGTCTTGGCTGGGCAAAGCCTGCGCTGGCTAGCTGAGTGAACTCGAAGGGTTCCCTGTCCGATCGGACCATCCTCACCGCGATCGAGGCCGCCCCTATTGGGAAAGGGTCTTGCGAAGGCGGAAAATAGGCAATACATCTGATGGTATCCTCGGCTTCATCTACTCCCCAACTACCGCCAAGTTGGGAGAAGGCAATCTTAACGTCGCTCTGGGTGATCTGGTATTGCTGGCTTGGTTCGCAGACTGGTTGGCTTCCACTTGAAAACAGGAAATCCATAAGCACGGAGACATCGAATCCGGTTATCCCGGTATATCCATCCATATCGCCGTTGACATACGGATCGGGAGCCGGACCTTGGCCGATGATGTAGTTACGCAGGTAGACGGCGTCAGCGATATTGATAGCCCCGTTGTTGTCTACATCACCGCAGACCGCATTTGCATTGGCGGAAAGCAAAAGTACGACAAATACACATGCCATTGCATACGACAAGCGTTTCATAATATCCCTCTCGCTAGTTATGTTTAGATCGCTAGGTGCCCCTTGGTTGGGCGCCTCTTGTAAGATGCCTTCCGCAACCACAGTATCACAAGTACGGCCTTTGCTGTCAACGATATTCCATCAGTCTAACGTAACCATAACACCCTGCAATCGTTTGCTCTAATCCCGAATCGGCCTGACCACTTTTGTGGGAGCCGGTGAAACGGCCTGGTCAAAAACTGAACAGCTAAGACTGTTGCTCCTAACGCATTGTAGACAAACATGTTAATTATGCGAGAGATCATAGGAGGGATTTGGAGAGGAGGCACGGCCTTTGCTTTAACAGGCTATACAAAACATAGCTGTATACCAGACCAGCCGTGTTAGACCTGCCCCTGCCCAACCAGCAGGGGTTTTTTATTGGCAGGTGCGCTCCTTATTGTGGTTGGCGTACGTCCTCGTGCGCCATCGTTGGAACTATCGTCGAAACCTCGCTCCGCGAACCAGCTGCCGCGGGTCAGGGTTTTCGACCTACGAATCAATCGCACATTGACTCAAAACCTCATTAAATACTGGGCAGCTTGGGCGTATCCGCGACACCATTAAATAGGTTGACGCCGATTCCGCACCTTGGTAGATTTCGCCCACCATGAAAAGCATTTGGCTGGCCTTTCGAGTAATCCTCCTGGTGGGAGTGGTAGGAATAATCGGCTATTGGGCGTACGACACATTCCGCGATCGTCCGGTGCCAGAACGAATTGCGGAAGTTGTCTTCGACGAGAACTCCCGTAGTCTAACCGAGAAACTGAAAAGTTATCTCCAAGACCCGGCACCCGATGTTCGCGCCCGGGCTGCGGTTGCGGTGGGTCGGCTCAAACACGACCAGTCGGCCGAACTGCTGTTCCCTCTGTTGACTGACAGCTCCCTTGATGTGGCCTCGGCGGCAGCCTTTGCTATCGGTCTGGCAGGCGATCGCAGCTACGCCCCGCGTCTGCTCCGCAACGCCTTCGAGATGCCCACGGTGGTTGGGGCACAGGCGGTGATGTCAGCCGCCCGGCTGGCCGACAGCACTCACCAAGGTTTTGCCGACGACCTGGCCAAGTTCCTCCAACACCCGGCCCCGGAAGTCCGACTGGCGACCGCCAAGGCGTTCCTGTACGCCAATGCTACCGAGCGTTCCGATAGCCTGATCTCAGCCATGCGCAATGAGAAAGACTCCGAGGTCCTTGCCCACGGACTGCTCACCCTGGCCCGACTCAACGTCGGCGAAGCCGAGTCAATCTATCGGGAGCATCTCTCCAACTCTGATCCCTATGTGCGCTCCTCTTGTCTCCGAGGCCTGGGCAAATCGAAATCGCTGGAGAAAGAGCAATACCTGGCACAAGCGCTCAACGATCGCGACCCCAACGTTGTTGCTCAGGCAATTGCCGAGCTGAGTCGACTGAAAAGCGCCCTGGCCAAGGAACGGCTGGTGGGTCATCTGGGCCAGGAGACTGACGAGCGTTTGCTGGCTGCGACTCTCGCGGGTTTGCAACGTCAGGAAAACAAGCTGGCAGCCTACAAGGCCCGGAGTTTCGTCGACGAAAAGTACTCTCCCTTCCTGATTGCCGCCGCGATTCGTTATCTAGCTATGGCCCAAGGAGATCGCACGGTTTCGATGATCGATTCCCTGGCGACATCGAAGCATCCTCTGATCGCCACCGCCTGTGCCGAGGCCTTCACCTCCCTGAAAGATCCCAAAGTGGTGCCGCGCCTGGCCCTCCTGTTTGCCGTCGACAATCCGCTCGTAAGAGCCTCCGCCTTTGACGGACTGATCCAGCTCGATTCAGCCAATAAGCGGTTGTATATCGACAAAGGGTTGGCTGATGAGGACCCCATGCTCAACGTCGTCGCCCTGGGACAAATAGAGACAGACAGTCTGCTCGGTTATCTTCCCAAGCTGTATAACCTCATGAAACAGCGGGATGCCGTGGACAGCGATGTCCGCCGTACCCTGGTTAGTACCGCGGCCAGCTTCCTGAAAGTCAGTCCGAGCGACACCAATGCCCTCGGTATTCTGAATATGGGACTGGTTGACAAAGAGTATGTTATCCGTATGGAAACTGCCAAGGCTTACAAAGATATTCTCGATCGGGATCGTAGCGCGACCGTGGCCCCGGCCACCCGTCGCTACAGTCTGGGCGACTTCAAGGAGCTGTTCGAGGCACCCCAGCCCAATCTTCTCGCCCGGGTAGAGACCAATCGCGGCGTCTTCGAATTTGATCTCAAAGCTCGCGTGGCGCCGGCGACGGTCCTGAACTTCAAGGAACTGGCCGAAAATGGCTTCTACGACGGTCTGACATTCCATCGGATTATCCCCAATTTCGTGACCCAGGGCGGATGTCCTCGCGGCGATGGATGGGGCGGTCCCCACTACTCAGTCAGGTGCGAGTATTCGGCTGAGGAGTACCGCAAGGGGACAATCGGCATGGCTACTTCCGGTTGGGACACCGGTGGTTCGCAATGGTTCGTGACGCTCTCTCCCCAGCCACATCTTGAGGCTCGTTACACCGTCTTCGGACAGGTTAAGTCGGGCATGGATATTGTCGAGAAGTTGGTAGTGGGCGATTCAATCCTAACGATCGTTATCGAAGAAAGTTGATTATGAGACTGCTTCGTTTCTGGCCTTTGCTGGCATTGCTGGTAGTTACTCCCTTGATATCTCCGACAGCCCAGGATGATGCGATCGAGACCGAGGCTCTGATCGAGCGCATCCTCGCAGTCGAACAACAACAACGGGCGCAGATCAGCGACCTCATTCTCGACACCGAGTTTGTCGAGGGAGAACTAGGGGACGACGGTGAGTTTGACGAAAAGATTCGGCTGATCAAGAGGGTGTCAATACTGTACCATCCCGACACCACCTTCTTCCACACCGAGTACCTCGAGTACTACGAGTACGGTGAGCTCAGAGAGCCGAAAGATCTCGAGAGAGAGGCCAAGGATCGCGAAGAGCAGGCCCGCAAGCGCAAAGCCAAGAATATCGCCTGGCCGATGTTGACGCCGTTTTATGAGGAGAAACGGGACGACTATTCCTACAGCTACCTGGGTGTGACCGATCGGGAGATTGAGGGCTACACTTGCTATCACATTCGGGTTGAGGCTAACCGCAAGGACGATCAGTTGATCAACGGGGACTTCTATTTCGAAACTGATGGCTTCAATCTCGTAAGGGTCGATTTCTCGCCGGCAAAACTAGTTAAGAAGGCGATGTTCCGACTCAGCGAGCTGAAGCTCTCGATCCAGTTCCGGCCCACGCCCGATGGCCTCTGGCTTCCTTCACAGTTCGATGCCAGCGGCAAGGGCAAGGCCGCCTTGTTCTTCGGCGTCGAGTTCGCATCAACCGAAAGATACCGTAATCCGCAAATCAACACCGGCCTGACGGTCGATTTCTTTGAGGTGGAAAATGAGTAACCCAGAAACGACCCTTCGGACCAAACTTGTCAGAGTCGACATGCCCGACGAAGTCAACGTGATTTTCGGGATGTCGCATTTCATCAAAACTGTCGAAGACCTCTACGAAGTCATGGTGCAGTCCTCGCCGGCGCTCAAGTTCGGAATCGCTTTCTGTGAAGCTTCGGGGAAGCGTTTGATTCGCACCGATGGCAACGATTCCGACATGATCGAGGCAGCCGCGAAAGCGGCCTTCGATGTCGGTTGCGGCCACTCCTTCTTCATTTTCATGAAGGGCGGCTATCCGATCAATTGCCTCAACGCCGTCAAGAATGTCCCGGAAGTATGCCGGATCTTCTGTGCTACGGCCAACGCGCTGGAAGTGATTGTCGCCGAAACCCGCCAGGGCCGGGGTGTGATGGGCGTGATCGATGGCGAGACTCCCAACGGTATCGAATCCGACGAGGACAAGACCGAGCGTCTCGAATTCCTGAAGACCATAGGGTATAAGCGGTAGGTGTTGTAGACGCATGTACTGCTTCGCACAGCGGCACTGATCAGTCTGTCTGATATTCCGAGTTACTCAAAAACGAGTCATCCCCGCGAACGCGGGGACCCATCTTATCCTGGTGGACCACCATTTATGGTGGGTTTCTTTCTCCTGCAACGATTGTCGAAACCTCGCTTCGCGCCCCTGCCTGCGCGGGGGTGACTTGAAACAGAGTCAGGGGTTTCGACCTACAACTCACAATGACTGCCACTTCAAAAGTAAACCGGGCCGCCTCAACGAAGCGACCCGGCTGTACTGCATAACATATTGATTCGTGTAAGTTCGATTGGCGGGATCCTTGACATCCCGACTCTCCTGTCAGGCTACACGAGTGCCTGAATAAAACAGAGAACTACCAATCTCAACAAAGGAGCACCGTACAGGGTATGTGAGGTGCTACTCTATGATTCTGGGGTGGTTGGTCGTTTTCGAAGACCAGGTCTTCGGCAAAGACCACCATCCTGATAATATGTTCATACTCAGATCTATTGAAGTCGGTGTCATCGTCATAGGCGTTGTCAGCCACCACAAACTGAGCAGTCGAAAGGGCTGCGACACAATGATAGCAGATGACAGAGGGGATCTTCTCGCACTCGCTGGATTCGGTTTGGGGCTTGGCGGCTTTTGAGCAGGCTGGAGTAGTCGTTCGTTCGGCCGGACAACAACCGGTTTCCTGAGCGCCCAATTTCATCGCTACAGGTGGTTCATCGCAGGGGCAAGCCAGAAGATATGGCACAGCCATGAGCCACAGGCAACTGGCCAATAGAATACATCCGAAATGTCCTCTGCAAATTCTCATAATGTCACGCGGTTATCTGTTATACGAGCCAATAAGGAGAAAGACGAGAAATCCTTGCCGCCAGATTGCCGCAGCCCTTTGGGCCTCGCAATGACCCATAGTCCGGGTGGCCCACCATTTTATGGTTGGTTTCTCTTTGTCGATGTATGTTGGCGCACGAGGACGTACGCCTACCCACGGACAGTGAACACACGATAAATCGTGAGTGTTGTAGGGCAGGTCTCCGCGAGACCTGCCAAAACGGCGAGACTTGCCCAAAGCGTCGCCAAGCGAGATCCCGACACGTTACGGTTGTCGAAACCTCGCTTCGCGCCCCCGCCTGCGCAGGGGTGACTTGAAACAGAGTCAGGGGTTTCGACCTACGTAATTCCTCACCGTGGTTAATGACAAATCAACGCCGGGCCGAACGAAAACATGAAATTCACCATGTAGACCAGGTCGGCAATGTCCGGGATCGGGTTGCCATCACCATTCATATCAACAATCTGCAAATGCGGCGGAGCCGGTCCCCCGGAGAACATGTAGGCTACCAGGTAGACCAAGTCAGCGATGTCCGGCATATCCCCACTGAAATCGGCGTCGCCACAGGCATAATAGGTGACCGCCGCTGTCTGACTAACATCTACCACGCTGCCGCCGGCATCGATCTGAGCCATTATCGTGTCCACACCGTGACTGGGCGCCGAAACCAACACGGCCGAGAAAGTGCCGTCACCGTTGTCGGTCGCCGGACTGGCCACCGACCCACCACCGAGATTGGACAACAGCACTTGATTGACGCCGTCGATCGGCGGGTTGCCCGCCGAGTTGAGTGGTGTAATCGTCACGATCGCGCTGTCGCCACCGTCCCCCTCAATCACTTCGGGCGACACCGAAATCATCGACTGGGCGCCGTCGGCCTGCTTGAGCAACTTCCAGATATCGTACCGCATTCGTAGAGAATCGATCGGGTCGATAACTCCCGGCGTCGAGTTGACATTCTCCCAAAGGTAGGGCGATCCTCCGTCACCGGGGCGAATCACCCGGATAAAGGCCGAAAGAGCCGACTTGCCCGAAGACAGACACCGGGTATCGGCGCCCGGGACCTTGGCCGCTTCCAGCGCAGCCATCAGTTTTTCTTCGAGCGGTCCTTCGGTGTTCAAGTAGGCGGCTTCCATGCTGTCGACAATCTCCGGTCCGAGCAGGATGTTTCCCTGGATGGCATAGGTCGGGCCGGTTCGATGGCCTGCCCAGGAAGTGCACCCGGCACCGGTCCACGAGGCGGAGGCGCCTGCCCCGGCCAGGGTGACCACACCGTACTGGCGGATTTCCGGTCGGAATGCAACATCGTTGGCTGACAGCCAACCGATTATCGAATCGGGATCCAGTCCCTGATTGAGGAGCATTCGGGCATTATTTTGATTGCCCTGAAGCCACAGCGCCTGGGTATGGACCGCTCCGACACTTTCGATCATGTCGTTGATAATCACCGAACCATCGATACACGAGGCTCCGGCGCCACCGACTGCTCCGTTGACCGTGTCGACCGCGACAATCGAGAAGGTTGCACCGACGTTGCCGACGACCAGCAGTAAGATGAGAAATGTAGCGACAAATAGAGACGAGGCCCGCATTTCTGCCTCCTTTGAGAGATGTAAAAAGACCGAGTAGGTACAATATAGGTGAAAAACCGAAAGATACAAGCGGGGGGGCGGCTGAACTCCGGCGGAGAGCCCGTAGACGAGTGCGGGGGTTAATGTCTACGGGCGCTCTCACACCGGTGAAGTACCATGGAAGCACGGAAGTCGCTACTTACCGAGCCGACTCAACCAGGGAGCTTGAGAGGAGAACTCCTAGCTGCACGACGGCAGGGGATCGCCGCCGCTAAACATGAATGCCACCAGGTACACGAGGTCAGCGATGTCCGGGCCGGTTCCGCTGCCATCGATATCCGCGGTCTGCATGCAAGGGGGAGCATCACCTCCCGAGAACATGAACGCCACCAGAAAGACCAGGTCGGCGATATTGGGACCGGCACCGTCAAAGTCTACGTCGCCCGGCACCACGCAACAGTGGTTGGGATTCAGCCAGTCCAGGAAACCAAAAGCCTTGTTGAGGACGACCTCGCGATCGGTCCAGGTTTGAAAGTCCTCTGAGACTGACTCCAGGCCGAACGAAAAGAACAGGGTGCGGAAATCGCCGTCATAGGAGACTGCACTCCAATCGGACTGACCATAGTAGACAAGTTCGGCGACACCTTCTCCGACCGGGCCAATGTGATCCATCACCGTCTGGTTCTGGGCACCTCCCGCGCAGGACACACAGAGGCTGTCCGAAAGATCGTACACCTGGCCGGATGACTCCCCCACGAAGTAGGGATAATGCTGGGTGCGAAGATACTCGGCGTGGAGATAGTCGCTGAGAAACGAAGGGTTGCTCGTTTCCAGTTGGCCCGCCAGTCCCTGTCCGGTGAGCAAGAGATTGCCACCATTGTCGAGATAACTGCTTAGCAGAGAGACTTCGCTCGCCGTCAAAGCCTCCGAATGAGGATCGCCGGTAAACCACAACACCATGGCGTACTCGTTCAAGAGCGAAAGGTCGGGGCCATCGCCAAGAGTGCTCGGACAATGACGGTAGAGGCGATCGCCGAGCAGCAGCGTTTCACGAAGGTAGCTGTAAGAATCATCGTGGCCGCGGGTGTCATCGACCACCAGAATCGAGGCTTCACCAATTGCGATATCCAGGCTGCCGTTCTTCTGCATTGATCCATGATGAGAAACATAGTTCAGTTCGTAGTCGAGCGTAACCATCTGTGGTTCAGAGGCGGCATCGACGATCAACTCAAACGGTTCGAGTTCGTTGGTCGCTGCTTGAAGCGCCGACAGGGGACCGTAGGCGACGGTTGCCCTTCCAAGCGTCAGGTCAGACGATGATGATGTCAACGTAACGGTAACATCGGAATAGTCGAAGGCGTCCTGGTTGACGATACCCAGCAAAAGGTCGATCGACTCGCCCGGATCGAGAAAGTTGTCGCTGTCACCGCCGGAGCTGTCGTCAAACTCGGTTTCGACCGCTTTGGGTCCGTGGGAGATGTCGATGAAATCCAGACTGTTGGACATATAGTTGGGCACTACCAGCACCGAGTTGACAGTGTCGAAGAAGATATCGGCCGGCCCGCCGTGTCCGGAAGATACCAGTTCGCGGTCGGAGCTGAAATCGTTGTTGTAGCGAAAGACACTGCTGGTGTTCCAGTCCGAGATATACCAGTTGCCGTTCAAGTCGTAGACGATTCCATCGGATTCGCCGAGATTAGTAGAGATCAGATTGGTGTAGGTAGAGTCGGCGAGATCGATGGCACACACCGGTCTCCCCGGCGCCTGCTCATTCAGAAACAGCACCCGATTGTTCACCGGGTCGAACTTGATTCCGTTGGGCTGGTTGAGTCCGGTGGTTACGAAGTTCGAAACCGTGCCGGCAAGGGGGTCAATCTTGTAGATTCGATCTGTATTGTAGTCGGTGACATAGAGAAATCCCGAACTGTCGGAAGTAATGTCGTTTAGCATTCCCTGGCCCGGCACGGCGATATGGATCACCCGCGTATCGGTGGTCAAATCAAAACCTATCACGCCCGACAACGGGCCGCCGTTCGAGGCGACGAACAAGGTGTCGCCCCGGACATGCAGCCCCAGGCTTTGGATCATCTCTTCGTTGTAGACCGATTGATTGCCGAGCGTGTCGACTTCGATTATCCGCCCGTTGGCGGCACTTCCGGCGAAATAGCGATGGCGCACAGGGTCATACTCGGCGCTCTCAGGTTGACTCAATAGGTTCTGGCCAAAGACCACTCCGTGAAATAAGAGAAGTATCAGCCCTGCGATTATAGCTCGTCCCATGATTTCCTCCGATGCTTCGTTCAGGTACTGCTCCGATCAGGCGGATCTTGCACCGCCAAATCGGTCCGCTTATGGTGCGCCGGCACGCTTCTGGTATTCATGGTTCGTGAGGGCAACGATCCTTACAGGAAAAAACAGGCGGTACAAGAAATTGCCCGATTGAGCATTGTCCGGTCTTCTTGCGTTTTGGGAGTATCCGGTCTATAATGGCGGGAGATTTGCATTGAGTGGTAGATGACGATTAACGAGTTGTACAACAAGGCACGGGAGGGTGACGCAGCTGCCGAGAAAGAGCTGTTCGAGAAACTGACTGTAAGATTACGTCTGATCGCGACCCAAAGAATCTGGAGCCGGATTGATTCGGAAGATGTATCTCAGGATGCGCTGATGACCATTACTAAAGAGTATAGAGATCTTCAGGTGACAGTCAGTTTCACCGCCTGGGCTTGCAAAGTACTCGACAACAAGATCCTGAACTACATCCGGGCCAAAGGCACTCAGACGAAATACTTTGAGTCCTCCGCGCCTTTCGCGGACAGCTCCGTCGCGGCCGAAGAAAACCCGCTGCTGAAGGATGCTCTACTCAAGTGCCTGAAGGAAATCAGCAAACACAATCCACGCTATTCGAGAGCTGTCAATCTGCAGTATCAGGGCTATTCGAGCGAGGAAATCTGCTCTCGTTTGGGAGTTACGAAGAATAACGCCTATGTCATGCTCTCGAGGGCGCGATCGATGTTAAAGGAATGTCTCAAGCGGGCGGGAGTTGTCTGATGAGCGATTGTATCGACAAGAAATTCCAGGCCCGGTTACACAGCTATGAGATGGGTATGCTCTCTGATGAGGAGCGACTCGAGTTTGAAGCCCATCTAGTTGAGTGCGACCACTGCGCCGCCGAGCTTCAAGAGATGCAATCGGTCACAAAACTGATGCTCCACGACAACGACGTTCGCGCTCAGGTCACTGACATCGCAAACGAGTCGGAGAGCGCGGCAGAGAGGTCGTCCTCCGCCGGCTGGTGGCGACGCTGGCTTCCGCGTACGGCGCTCGCCGCAGCGGTTCTGATTGTACTGATCCTGTCGGATTGGAAGTTCGAGATTGGTCCTTCCGATGAAGTGCAGGCGACCGAAAACCGGCTCGTGGTCCTTTACTTCGAAAACCTCGCCGACCCGGATGATCCCGACCGTCTGGCCGAGATCGCTACCCATCTGGTGATCAGTGATCTGGCCGGATCACAGTATCTTGAAGTTGTCTCGAGTCAGCGGTTGAAAGATGTCGCCGCGCAGGTCACCGGTGAGATCGGAATTGCTCGCAAGACCGGCTCACGCTGGATGTTGACCGGGAGTCTCCTCCAGGTAGAACCGAGCATAGAGCTAACGACACAACTAGTGGATGTCGAATCGGGCGAGGCAATCAAGTCGCAAAAGATATCCGGTGAGTTGGGCGAGGATCTGTTCGCACTGGTCGATCGTCTGACACCCCTTGTCAAATCCGACCTGGAGTTGCCCGAGGCGGCCGCGGCTGAATCCGATCTTCAGGTCGCCAAGGTTACTACCAGTTCCACCGAATCCTACCGCCTGTATCTCGACGGAATGGATTGGATCGGTAAATACGATCTGAAGAAAGCTTCGGCCAACTTCCGCCGGGCGATCGAACTCGATTCAACCTTCGCCATGGCCTACTACTGCTTGGCCTCTTACGATTCAACCGGGTTTATCGACCAGGCGATCAAGTGGTCCGAAAACGTCCATCCGCGAGAGAGACTCTATATCCAGGCTCTGAAGGCTCTCATTGATGGCGACAGTCCGAAACGGAAGGAACTCCTGGAGCAGATCGTTGCTGAGTACCCCGATGAGAAAGATGCCCTCCTTCGCCTGAGTCAGATTGCCTATTTCGGAGCCGAGTATGACAGGTCGATCGACTACTTGCACACCGTACTCGAACTGGATCCGTCCTACAAGGATGCCTACAACATGATGGCCTACTCCTACAGCAAGGGGGGCGACTACGAGAAGTCACTCTGGGCGATCAACAAGTATATCGACATGGTACCCGACGAGCCGAACCCGTATGACTCACGTGGGGATCTTCACTCATTCGCGGGACAAACAGAGAACGCCCGGGAGTCTTACCGGCGGGCTCTGGAGATTCGCTCCGACTATTACTACTCGCTCGAGAAGCTTGGTCACATGTACAGCTTCGAGGGCAACTACGAGGCAGCGGACAGCTGTTACGATCTGCTTCTTAGTTGGGATCGCGCCACGACACGCTCCTATGCACGCTACTACAAGGCGTACATACCTCTGCGGAAGGGACAGTTGAGTGTGGCTCTGGAGACTCTGGAGCGTGGCATCGAAGAGGACAAAGCCGAAAGTCAGCAGACCAAATGGCTGGCGCAGAAATACATTATCAGGGCCATGATTCTGGCCGAGAAGCAGCAATGGCAAGCCGCCCTGACTCAGCTCGACAGCTGTGAGGAGGTCGGTGCCGACTTCCATTCCTATCAGGACATCGACTGCGGTAGCGCCTATGCCATCATCCTGGCGAGAAGCGGTCGCGTCGATGAAGCTCGCGCGAAGTTGGCAGCTCTTCGCGAGGCGGGCAAGGCAACCAACCAGTCGGAGGCGCCGCATCTGGTGACCGAAGGCTTAATCGAGCTGTACGCTGGGAACTATGAGACCTCCATCGATCTATTGGAGCGTCGCCGCGAAATGGCGCCGTATGATCGCAACCCGCTGCTCAATATCGGATTGGGGCGCGCCTATCTGGAGTCGGGAAGATTGTCGGAGGCCGTCGAGCTTCTCGAGTGGCAGATCATGTACACCGTTTGTGCGCGCCTATTCCATGGCCTTGAAAACATCAAAATGCATTTCTATCTGGGGCGGGCGTACGAGGAGTCGCGGTGGTATGACAAGGCCGCCGAGCAGTATCGGGTCTTCATCGATACGTGGAAAGACGCCGACCACGGCTTCCCCGAGCTGGCGGACGCCCGCGAACGGTTGAAACGGCTGCAAGAGCTGCCATAGCTATAGCCCGCATTTGGTGCCCCAGGGCTTGCCCTGAGAATCTGGCCATTCATGTAGTCAATGTAGGTCGAAACCCCTGGTCGGCGGCAGCCGACTCGCGCAGCGAGGTTTCGACATCTGTTCTGAAGACAGTCTCGCCCACAGGGCTTGGGGCAAACTTCGGTGGATAGAGTGAAGCGTCCCGTGACCACCACCGTCTCGTCATTCCAGCGGAGGCTGGAATCCAGTCTTCTCAGAGTGCTACCAATTACAGACGAAGACTGGGCCCCAGCCTTCGCTGGGGTGACTGAAATGATGCTGGGGTGACAGAGTCGGTGCTGGAGTGATATCAGTCTTTGTAGGTCAGGTCTCTGCGAGACCTGACGCCATAGAAGGTCTGAGGACAGACCTTCCCTACTAAGATTAAGAGAAGATGGGTGCCCGCGTGCGCGGGGATGACTCAGTTGAAAGCTCTATGCCCAGGTTCGCCGTGCCGCGAAGCGGTATTGGTGTCTCTAGCACCGAGTTCGTGGGGGATTGCCTCGCTTCGCTCGCAACGACTAAAAATCGTTCGGGTGGCCCAGGGCTTGCCCTGGGAATCTGCCGTTCTTGTAGGGCGGCTCCGTCTTCGGTGCCGCCATGATACCCCATCAAAGCCGAAGATGGCGAGACTGAAGACAGTCACGCCCTACAAAGACTAAGGCAAGATGGATCCCGCGTGCGCGGGGATGACTCAGTTGAAAGCTCTATGCCCAGGTTCGCCGCTTCGCGAAGCGGTAAGAGTGACTATGTCACCCGGGGAGGTTGTGGCCCTGGCCGCCGTAGAGCTTCGAGCGGAAATGACGCATGCGGCGACGGACGACGTTGTAGCGGTAGATCCCAATAGCCATAGTCGAAAGCCCCATCGGTACGAAGGCCCAACCCACGATCTCGAGTATCAGCGAATCGAAAAACTGGATGAAGGACACTCCCGCCACAAACAGAGTCAGCGCAGTGCGCATGTAAGACAGCACTGTCCGCTGGTTGGCCAGATGCAAACGCACCAGGGCGTCGCGATCATGGATGATCTGCTCATAGGGCGGTTTCAGCGTCTTGGGATTGTAGTCGAAATCCTCGTCGGGCTTCTTCATACCGACTACAACGTATTGAGGATCAAAAGGTTCACGATCTTTCGATAGAGGCGACCGTCTCCACTTTCCAGTCTTCGTCGGAAATCCAGACACCGTAAATGTCAACATCCAGATCCCAGGTGCGGATGACTTCCATCCCTTTGCGGATATCGGACAGGTGTTGTTCGTATGAGACCGGGTTTCCGGCACAACCGCCGTGTCCGACCAATACGATTGTATCCGAGCCGTGCTTCTCGGTCGAAACCAGGACGCGGTTCTTGATCAGCTTGACCATGTCCGGGTCGCGGCTACCCATGATTCCATCGGCGCCGGCTTCGGTGATCATGTCGATATAGTCGAGTCCAAACCCCTTTTTCATCCATTCAATGATCGGCTCCTGACAGCGGCCGTCCATGCAGTTGATACAAGTCCCGAATTTTCCTTCAGCCATGATGACAACTCCGAATTCGATGATATGATTTTGGCGATAAGAAAGCATGGGAGGGCCGATTTGTCAACGCTGACCGTATCTCGTGGCTGGCGGACGTCCCCGTCTGCCAGCACCCTTCGATACCGACGCTATTTTGGCGTACGAGGACTACGCCAACCAGGTACAATGAAAGATCCTGCAACTATCGGCCGACATTGTCCGTAAGTCCCTTATCCAAGGGGAAAAACCTTTACAAAAACCGGACCTTCCGATAGATTACGTGGCTCGGAAGGAAACACAATTATATGAAATTCGACGCCCTAAAAGACGGTTATACAATCCCCAACGGCGAAGCCAAAATCCTTGCCTATTGGGAGGATAACGAGGTCTTCAAGAAGGCCCTTGAAGCGGCCAAAGACCGCCCCCACTTTGTATTCTACGAAGGTCCCCCGACGGCCAACGGTAAGCCGGGGATCCATCATGTGATCGCCCGGACAGTCAAGGATCTGATCTGCCGCTACAAGGCGATGCAGGGCTTCCGGGTTGACCGCAAAGGCGGCTGGGACACCCACGGACTGCCGGTTGAGATTGAGGTCGAAAAGCAACTCGGCCTGACCGACAAGCAGGAAGTTATCGAGTACGGTATCGCCGAGTTCAACGCCAAATGCCGCGAGTCGGTGTTCAAGTATCTCGATCTCTGGAACGACATCACTCGCAAGACCGGTTACTGGCTCGACCTGGATGATGCCTATGTCACGCTCAAGAACGAATACATCGAAACCGTCTGGTGGATTCTCAAGAATTTCTTCGATCGCGACCTGATCTACAAAGGGCACAAGACCGTTCCCTACTGCCCCCGCTGTGAGACTGGTTTGTCCTCTCACGAGGTGGCCCAGGGATACGAGCTGGTCAAGGACCCGTCGGTGTTTGTCAAAGTCAAGGCTGCCGACGATGATTTCAGCTATCTGGTATGGACCACCACCCCGTGGACGCTTCCTT
>Ga0180430_10002703_pt1 | contig 15812 bp, 17 predicted proteins | sample SS_ome_9_FD_132999 | JGI IMG/M metagenome (GOLD analysis project Ga0180430, IMG submission 132999) | Hypersaline lake sediment archaeal communities from the Salton Sea, California, USA - SS_1_S_2 metaG | ecosystem: Environmental > Aquatic > Non-marine Saline and Alkaline > Hypersaline >... | reverse complement strand
CAGGCGGACCCTGTTCGACGATGACGCCGCCGTCGATAAAGACGACTTCGTCTGCGACATCCTGCGCGAATTTGATTTCGTGGGTGACGACAACCATCGTCCAGCCCTCATTTGCAAGGTCTTTCATGACTTTCAGCACTTCACCGACCAGCTCGGGGTCAAGCGCCGATGTGGGCTCGTCAAAAAGCATCAGTTCTGGCTTGATGGCCAGAGCACGGGCGATCCCGACGCGCTGCTGCTGTCCCCCGGAAAGCTGGAATGGATAAAGGTCCATTTTGTCTTCTAGGCCGACCTTTTGCAGAAGCTGAACGGCTTCCTTTTTGACTTCTTCTTTATTGCGCTTTTGCACTTTTACCGGCCCTTCCATCACATTTTCAAGCCCGGTGCGGTGCGGGAACAGGTGATAGGCCTGAAACACCATTCCCGACTTTCTCCGCAGTCGAAGGAGGTCAGCCGGTTTATTTTTCTTGGAAAAATCGATGGTAAAATCGTCAAAAGAAAGAATGCCGCGGTTCGGAATTTCCAAAGCGTTCAGGCAGCGAAGCAGCGTCGTCTTGCCGGAACCTGAAGGCCCTAAGATGGCGATCACTTTTCCTTTTTCGATGTTCAGGTCGATTTTTTTTAAGATCTCGTTTTCGCCGAAGGATTTATTCAGCCCTTTGATCGCAAGCATTGTCTATTTCCCTCCTTACCTGGCCACATACCGGTCCAATCGCCGTTCAATCTGCTGCTGAACAAGCGCGAGAACAAAGCAGATGATCCAATAGATGAATGCGGCTTCCATATAAATGATTAAAATTTGGTCTAGATTGCTGGCCCCGATTTCCTGGGCTTTCCGGAATAATTCAGCAACAAGAATTTGTGACGCAAGCGATGTGTCTTTAACCAAGCTGATGAATGTATTGGATAATGGCGGAATCGACACGCGTACAGCCTGCGGCAGGATGACCCTGGTAAGGGCCGTTTTTTGAGTCATTCCAATCGAATAAGCCGCTTCCCACTGCCCTTTCGGAACGGAAAGGATGGAAGCCCTGATGATTTCCGAAGCATATGCGCCGACATTTAATGAAAAGGCAATGATCGCGCTCGGAAACGGGTCAATCGTGATTTGAAATGCTGGAAACAAGTAAAAAATAATGAATAGCTGAACGAGCAGCGGCGTTCCGCGGATCGCTGAGACATAAATGCCGAAAACCGCTCTTAAAATGCGGGATTTGGACATTCTCGCCAGCGCCGTGATCAATGCGATGATCATACCGAATATAAAAGAGAGAATGGCAAGGGGAATCGAGTAATAGATTCCCCTTAAAAAGATCGGCCAAAATGATTCACGCACAAGATCCCAGGGGATCGCCGCGCCGATGGCCGCCGCTTGTATATTATTTAGAAACATCTTCGCCAAACCATTTCTTCGCTATTTTCGCGAGTGTGCCATCCTCTTTCATGTCTTTCAGCGCGGAGTTGACCTTGTCAACCAGCTCGCCGCTTCCTTTGCGGAAAGCAAAATGCGTAGTTTGCGGCTCGCCTGTTTCAAAAGCGACTTTCAGGTTTTTGTTTCCTGATGTCTTCAAATAGTTCAGCACCGCCAGTTTATCGTTAAAGGTGAGGTCGACACGGCCCTGCTGAATCAACTGAAACGCTTGAGCCATTCCTTCCACGCCTTCGATTTCAGCGCCGGCGTTTTTCGCAAGGTCATTATAGTTGCTTGTCAAAGATTGTGCAGCTTTTTTCCCTTTGACGTCCCCTTCAGCTTTTATATCGTTGTTGTCCGCTTTTGTGACAACGACGGCTTGGGAAGTTGTATATGAATCGGAAAAATCATACTGATTTTCACGGTCTTTTTTCCCGACTTGGTTGGCAACGACGTCAAAACGCTTGGAGTTGAGGCCGGCAAACATGCTGTCCCACTGCGTTTCTTTAAATTCAGCTTTCAGGTTGAGGCGCTTGGCGACTTCCTGCATCACTTCGACATCATAACCTGTTAATTGATCTGTTTTTTTATCGTGGAATGTAAATGGTTCGTACGTTCCTTCAGTACCGACGGTCAAAACGCCTTTATCTTTAATTGAAGACCAGAGGCTGTCGCCTGCTGCGTTTTTATCCTTGGAATTGTCCCCTGACGCGCCGCATGCGGCCATCACGGTGATCAACAGCGTCGTCAGTAATACAGCGAATATTGCTTTCTTCATTTTATTCCCCACTTTTCTGATTGGATTTAGTTGATATGATTGTACTTAACGGTCTTACAAAAGTAAAGCATAAACCTTTTTTAGTATGAGTCAAGAAATTCGTTTTTAGTGATAATCATTCTGATTCCTGATCAAAACGGATCTTCCATTTTTTAAGCCTGTATTGCAGGCTCTGCCTGCTGATCCCCAGAACCCGCGCCGCTTGGGACACATTGTAATTGCATTTTTTAACGGTTTTTTGAATATAATACTTTTCGGCATTCTCGATTTGTTCCTTCAAAGGAGCTGCCGAGACGGAAGGAAGCGGGGCGAACAGATCATAGCCCTGCTGCGGCAGCTGCTTTTTTGCCGCTGGTTTTGTCCTGTATTGCAATGGAAGGTGCGTCAGCTCGAGTTTGTCTTCGTAAGACATCAAATTCATGGCGCCTTCAATTAAATGTTCAAGTTCTCTGACGTTTCCCGGCCAATCATATGAAAGCAGAAACCGCTGCACCTCTTCTTCAAAACCTTTGACCTCCATTTGGAACAATGCGTTGTATTTGTCGATAAAATGCTGGGTGAGCGGCATGATATCTTCCTTTCGATCTTTTAATGGAGGAATGAACAAGGTGACGACACTCAGCCTGTAATACAAATCTTTTCGCAGTCTTTGCCCGCTGACCGCGTCGACTGGATCTTCGTTCATCGTCGCGATGATCCTGACATCGATCGGAGTATCCTTCGAAGCGCCGATCCGCCTGATCGTTTTTTCTTGAATCGCGCGCAAAAGCTTTGCCTGCAAGCTGAAGTCCAAAGAATTGATCTCGTCAAGGAGAAGTGTGCCGCCGTCTGCTTGTTCGAAAAGACCCGGGCGATCGACGGCACCCGTGAATGCGCCTTTGGCCGTACCGAATAAAAGGCCTTCAACGAGGCTTTCCGGGAGGGCTGCGCAGTTTTGTGAGATGAATGGGCCAGTCGACCGCTGGCTTCCGTTATGTATACTTTGGGCGAACAGTTCTTTTCCGGTTCCGGTGTCGCCGACGATGAGAATGGAGGAAGAGGTCCGGGTCGCCCGCTTTGCATGTTCAATGACTTCCTTGAACGCCGGGCTGACGCCGATCAGACTGTCAAACGTATACTTTGTGTTTTCTGTTTTGTTCATATTTTCTCTGATCAGCCGTTCAAGCTTTGTGACATCTTTGGCAATCTCAACCGCTCCTTTCGTATTCCCGTTTTCCATAATGGGAAACGTATGATTGACGGTCGTAATTTCTTGGCCCTTGTTATTGAAGTAGGTCTGCTTGACGTTTTTGTTCGTTTTCCCGTGATGCAGCGCCTGCAGGAGAGTGCTGTCATATTGGCTGGCAAAGGTAAACACGTCCAGCACGTTTTTGCCGAGCACATCGTTGACATCCATCCCTTCAATCTGGCTCATTTTTTTGTTATAGACAACAGATGTGCCGTTTTCGTCGACGACATGCAAGCCGATATCGATTTCATCTATAATTCTTTGAAAAATAAGCTTGAGTAAATCATAATTCTTCAGCAAGTGACATCCCCCTTTGTTCGTAACTGTCTCTCCATTGTAAGTGAAGATTTGATAAGGGTGCAAAAAAATATGCATTTATTTTTGCACCTTTGAATAAAAACCGCAAAATTTTTTGCGAATTATACATGCAATGTTCTGAAAATTTGCGGTTTTAAGATTGGCACGATCCTTGCATATAAAATAGTGTGAAACAAAATACGACATCTGGCATGTATGTCCAAAAATAAGAAGGAGGAATCAGAATGACGGTTCTATCAAAGTCCGAGAAAATTATGAAGCAAACCGCACATTTTGGCGCGAATAACTATCATCCTCTGCCGATCGTGATTTCTGAAGCGGAAGGCGCGTGGGTGAAAGATCCGGAAGGCAACCGATACATGGATATGCTGAGCGCTTATTCCGCAGTGAATCAAGGGCACAGGCATCCGAAAATCATCCAGGCGTTAAAAGATCAGGCCGACAAAATCACCTTGACGTCGAGAGCTTTTCACAATGACCAGCTCGGTCCTTTCTATGAAAAGGTCGCTTCATTAACGGGGAAAGATATGGTTCTGCCGATGAACACCGGAGCGGAAGCGGTTGAGTCCGCGATTAAAGCAGCCCGGCGCTGGGCTTATGATGTAACAGGCGTTCCGGACAATAAGGCTGAAATTATCGCATGTGTAGGCAATTTTCACGGCCGGACGATGCTGGCTGTGTCGCTTTCATCAGAAGAAGAGTATAAACGTGGTTTCGGGCCGATGCTTCCTGGCATCAAGCTGATTCCATACGGGGATCTGGAGGCGCTGAAACAGGCGATCACACCGAATACGGCCGCTTTCTTAATTGAGCCGATTCAGGGTGAAGCGGGTATTGTCATTCCGCCGGAAGGCTTTTTGAAACAGGCTGCAGAAGTCTGTAAAGAACGCAATGTCTTGTTTATCGCTGACGAAATACAGTCAGGGCTTGCACGAACAGGCAAAATGTTCGCCTCTGATTGGGAGGATGTCACACCGGACATGTACATTTTAGGAAAAGCGCTCGGAGGCGGCGTGTTCCCAATATCGTGTATTGCTTCAAACAGAGATGTGCTTGGCGTGTTTAATCCCGGCTCACACGGGTCGACTTTTGGAGGGAACCCGCTTGCATGCGCCGTATCGATCGCCGCCCTTGAAGTGTTGGAAGATGAGCGGCTCGCTGAACGGTCGCTGGAGCTCGGGGAATATTTTAAAGAGAAGCTCTCGCAAATCGATAATCCAAAAATCAAAGAAGTGCGCGGCAGAGGGCTGTTCATTGGGGTTGAGCTGACCGAGGCGGCGCGTCCGTATTGCGAGCGTTTGAAAGAAGAAGGCCTGCTCTGCAAAGAAACGCATGAAACGGTGATTCGCTTTGCGCCTCCTCTTGTTATTTCAAATGAGGATTTGGATTGGGCGATTGAAAAGATTACCCGTGTTTTGTCGAAGTAAAGCGGACGGCTGAACAATAAGGGGATTGTTCAGCCCGTTTTTTCGCCGCATGTGCGAAGTTTGTCAAAAATTGAAATATCAGGAAAATGTTCAGAAGATTTAAAAAATAGTCTATATGTCATAGGGGGAGATGACATTAGGGAGAATGGAAACGGAAGGGGTGAAGGCGGTTTGAACCATGAAAACCGTGAACAATATACACTGAAAAGAACGATGAAATCACGCCATTTGTTTATGATCTCGCTTGGCGGCGTCATCGGAACCGGCTTTTTTCTTGGAACAGGATATACGATCAATGAAGCCGGGCCGATCGGCGCGATTCTTTCTTATTTAGCGGGCGGAATGATCATGTATTTTACGATGCTTTGCCTCGGGGAGCTCGCAGTGGCAATGCCGGTTTCAGGCTCTTTTCAGACGTACGCGACAAAATTTATCGGGCCTGCCACAGGATTTGCCGTCGGCTGGATCTACTGGCTCGGCTGGTCGGTTACGGTCGCTTTGGAATTTCTGTCGGCGGGGCAGCTGATGAAAAGGTGGTTTCCCGATGTCGGCGTCTGGATATGGTGTTTGATTTTCGGTCTGCTGCTTTTTTCGCTTAACGCGCTATCGGCGAAAGCCTTCGGGGAATCGGAATTTTGGCTGTCCGGCATTAAAATTATCGTCATCCTTCTGTTTATTATCCTCGGCGGAGGCGCGATGTTCGGATTTATCGATATGAAAGACGGACAGGCTGCACCGTTCTTTTCCAATCTGATTGGAGACGGAATTTTTCCAAACGGATTCGGCGCGATCTTTATCACGATGATCACCGTCAACTTTGCCTTTCAAGGGACAGAGCTGATCGGGATCGCGGCGGGGGAAAGCGAAAATCCGGAAAAAACGGTGCCCCGCTCCATCAAACAGACGGTCTGGCGGACACTTGTGTTTTTCGGCCTGTCCGTATTTGTCCTGGCGGGGTTGATTCCATGGGAAAAAGCGGGGGTTGTTGAAAGCCCGTTCGTTGTCGTATTTGAACAAATTGGCATTCCGTATGCCGCCGATCTGATGAACTTTGTTATTTTAATTGCTTTATTATCGGTGGCGAATTCGGGTTTGTACGCATCGACGAGGATGCTTTACTCCCTTGCGAAAGAAGGAATGGCCGCTCAGGCTTTAAGCCGGGTCAATAAAAGAGGGATCCCGATGAATGAGCTGTGGATCACGCTCGGTTTTGCGGGTTTGTCCCTCGTCTCAAGCGTAGTTGCCGCGGAAACGCTCTACATCTGGCTTCTGTCTCTAGCCGGTTTAAGCGCACAAGTCGGCTGGATCACGATTACGGTATCACAGCTGCTATTTCGCAGAAGATATGTTAAAGAAGGCGGTAAGGTTGAAGACTTGAAATTTAAAACGCCTCTTTACCCTTATTTGCCGCTGACGGGATTTATTTTAAACAGCGCCGTTCTTGTGAGCCTTGCCTTTGATTCAGAGCAGAGGATGGCATTGTACTGCGGGATTTTGTTCATGTCGGCCTGCTACTTTGTTTATCACGTATTTGTGAAAAAACGCCAGGGTCTTGAGCGACAAGAAGCATTGATCTATCAAAACAAAACAAACGATGAGGTGGTTATTGATGAATAAGCAAGTTTCTCTGATTGGAATGCCGATGGACTTGGGACAGGCGCGGCGCGGTGTGGATATGGGACCGAGCGCGATTCGCTACGCTCATATCGTGGAACGTCTGACCGAGCTTGGCTATGATATCGATGATCTGGGCGATGTGCCGATCAATCGCGATCAGCCAAAAGGAGACGAAGGGCTGAAAAATTTAGTTTCCGTACTCGAAGGAAACCGCAAGCTGGCTGATATCGTCGACAATGTCATCGAGCAGCGCCGCTTCCCGCTCGTGTTGGGCGGAGACCACAGCATAGCCATCGGGACATTGGCGGGGGTAGCCAAGCATTATCAACAACTCGGCGTGATTTGGTATGACGCACACGGCGACTTAAATACGCTGGAGACATCGCCGTCAGGCAACATCCACGGTATGCCGCTGGCGGTAAGTCTCGGTGTCGGCCACGAAAAGCTGGTCAACCTTCACGGCTATACGCCGAAAGTCAAGCCGGAGCATGTCGTCATCATTGGTGCGCGCTCGCTTGATGAAGGAGAGCGCAAATATATCCGTGAAACCGGCATGAAAGTCTACACCATGCACGAAATCGACAGGCTTGGCATGACGAAGGTGATAGAGGAAACGATCGAGTATCTGTCAGCAAATTGCGACGGGATTCATCTGAGCCCCGATCTGGACGGTCTTGATCCGAGCGACGCTCCGGGAGTCGGCACCCCTGTCGTCGGAGGCATCAGCTACAGGGAAAGCCATTTGGCGATGGAAATGCTTTATGACGCAGATATCATTACTTCTGCCGAGTTTGTTGAAGTCAACCCGATACTTGATCATAAAAATAAAACCGGTGAGGCGGCCGTCGAACTGATCGAATCGCTGTTAGGGAAGAAGCTGCTATAACCAATGAAAAGGAGAAGGCATCGGCTTGATGCCTTTTCTTTTTTATTATCAAAATAAAGCCAAAAACTCTCTTACGGGCTTCGGCAGAAAACTGCCGGCCCGCCAAACGACAGATGGCTGCAGAATAAACGGATTGTCTTGAATCTCCAATGTCTGAACATGACGCGCAAAATGCGCCGGCAGCATGGACAGCGGCAGAATCGTTGCTCCGAATCCCGAGGTGACAAGGCTGAGGAGCGTTGTAGAATCATGGCACTCACAGACGACCCTCGGCTCAAGGTCCAATGAGTGAAAGTGATGGACGACCTCATCATAAATCCCTTTTCCGTGCGACGGTCTGAGCAGAATCAGCGGCAGACCGGCAATTTCTTTCATTCCGGCTTCCCCTTTTAAGCCATACGACTGATTCCCCGGAAGAACGAGCTTGCATGGGACCTCCGGCAGGCTCTTTGCTTCGATATTTTTGCTGTGGAAAGGCGTTGTCGTGACCGCCGCATCGATCTGCCGGTTTTCCAAGAGCCCGCTCAGCCGTGAAGGCTCACCTTCCCAAATGTTAAACATTAAATTCGGGTACATTTCCCTGATCTTCGAGACTTTTGAGAGCAATAGAGCCGCACAGTAAATCGTTGAACCGACGGCAAGGGTTCCGTTGACTTCTTCACGCAGCTCCCGAACCTCCAAGATGGAATCCTCAAGCTTGTGCAGGATTTCTTTTGCTCTTTTCAAAAACACTTCTCCTTCATAGGTCAGCGTCAGGTTTTTCTTTTTGTTCCGGTCAAATAAAACGACTCCGAGCTCCTCTTCCATCTGCTTCAACTGTCTGGAGAGGGGCGGCTGGGCGATATGAAGCCGTTTCGCCGCCGTTGTAATCTTTCCTTCCTGTGCGATCGTAACAAAGTACTTTAACTGGCGAATATCCATTTTCTCGGCACTCCTTTTTATACCTTTAAAGTATTATATATAGATTTAACAGATATTTTCAATATGGTAAATAGAGGCGTATCATTTTAACTGAAGCACCAAGAGGGAAAGGGGGGCGCATATGAACATCATCGTCGGAATTACGGGCGCGACCGGCGCGATATTTGGCGTGCGGATGCTGGAGTGGCTGAAGAAAACCGACGCAGAGACACACCTAGACATCTCTCCGTGGGCAGCGGCAACGATTCTGCACGAAACGGGATATACGATGAAAGACGTAGAAAAGCTCGCATCTTTTACGTATTCCCACAAAGACCAGGCGGCCCGCATTTCAAGCGGTTCCTTTCAAACGGACGGAATGATTGTCGCACCGTGCAGCATGAAGACGTTGGCGGGCATTCGCACCGGTATGGCGGATAACCTGTTGACCCGTTCGGCGGACGTCATGCTGAAGGAACGGAAAAAGCTTGTGCTGCTAACAAGGGAGACGCCGCTGAACCAGATTCATCTTGAAAACATGCTTGAGCTGACAAAAATGGGCGCGGTGATCCTGCCGCCGATGCCGGCTTTTTATAATCATCCCCAAAATCTGACCGAAATGGTCGACCATATCGTATTCCGGACGCTGGACCAATTTGGAATCCATCTGTCTGAAGAGAAGCGCTGGGAAGGAATGAAACAGAAGAAATAAGGAGGATAACAGAATGGCTTATCAAGATTTTAGAGATTTTTTAAACACGCTGAAAAAAGAAGGACAGCTTCTTGAAGTTCAGGAAGAGGTGAAGCCGGAACCCGATTTGGGTGCCGCTGCACGCGCCGCCAATAACCTCGGAGACAAATCACCCGCTCTTTTATTCAACAACATTTACGGCTATAACAATGCCCAAATCGCCCTGAATGTCATCGGCTCCTGGCCGAACCACGCGTTAATGCTCGGCCTTCCGAAAGACACGCCGGTCAAAGAACAGTTCTTTGAATTCGCACGCCGCTATGATCAATTTCCTGTAAAAGTGCAAAGAGAGGAGACAGCGCCGTTTCACGAAAACGACATCACAGAAGACATCAACCTGTTTGACATTTTGCCGCTCTTCCGCATCAATCAGGGCGACGGCGGCTTTTATTTAGACAAGGCATGCGTCATTTCCAGAGATGTCGAGGATCCGGAACACTTCGGTAAACAAAACGTCGGCATGTACAGACTGCAGGTAAAAGGAAAAGACCGTCTCGGCATTCAGCCCGTCCCGCAGCATGATATTGCAATCCACCTGCGTCAGGCTGAAGAGCGCGGCGAAAACCTGCCTGTCACGATTGCGCTCGGCTGCGAACCGGTCATTGCAACGGCGGCATCCACACCGCTCTTATACGATCAATCAGAATACGAAATGGCAGGGGCCTTGCAAGGTGAACCTTATAAAATCGTCAAATCAAAACTGTCTAACTTAGATATCCCATGGGGCGCGGAAGTGGTTCTCGAAGGTGAGATCCTGGCGGGCGAACGCGAGTATGAAGGCCCGTTCGGCGAGTTTACCGGCCACTATTCAGGCGGAAGAAGCATGCCGATCATCAAAATCAAGCGCGTCTGCCACCGCAACAACCCGATTTTTGAACACCTCTATTTAGGCATGCCTTGGACTGAGGTTGACTACATGGTCGGCATTAATACATGTGTGCCGCTTTACCAGCAGCTAAAAGAGGCCTATCCGAATGAAATTGTCGCGGTAAACGCGATGTATACACACGGCTTGATCGCCATTGTCTCAACGAAAAGCCGCTACGGCGGATTCGCCAAAGCTGTCGGTATGCGCGCGCTGACGACGCCGCACGGCCTCGGCTACTGCAAAATGGTGATCCTCGTTGACGAAGACGTCGATCCGTTTAATCTCCCGCAAGTGATGTGGGCCATTTCAACGAAAATGCATCCAAAACACGATGCAGTCATTATCCCGGATTTATCCGTTCTGGCGCTTGACCCGGGTTCTGAACCGGCGGGAATCACCCACAAAATGATCTTGGACGCGACAACACCTGTGGCCCCGGAAACAAGAGGACACTATTCACAACCGCTCGATTCCCCTATAGGAACGAAAGAGTGGGAAGCGAAACTAATGAATTTGCTAAATCAATAAAAGAGGAGAGTGTTTCATCATGCATACATGTCCGCGCTGCGAATTAAAAAAAGCGGAAACCGTCAGCAAGTCACCCGTTGAAGGAGCCTGGGAAGTTTATCAATGTCAGCACTGCTTTTTCACTTGGAGATCATCGGAGCCGGAGACGATCACAAATCCTGAAAAATACAATCCGGCCTTTAAAATCGACCCTTCTGAAGTCGAAACAGCCGTACAAGTGCCAGCGGTTCCAGATCGGAAAATCTAAAGGGAGGCATCCGGCATGGCTCAGCTATCAAACGAATTATTTCAGCTGTTAAACGGAGAGAAACTCGCCGGAAAGCGGCGCGAAGCAATGATGCTCCAGACCGTTACAGAAGAAGGCTGGCCGCACACAGCGATGATCAGCGCCGGCGAAATCCTCGCCTTGAACAAAACCGACATCCGCCTGGCTCTCTGGCAAGGCACAACGACAACCGCGAACATCGCGAGAACAGGCCGGGCGCTCTTCGTCACTTGCTGGAAAGGCAAAGCACATTATGTGCGGCTGTCTTTAAAGAAACTGCCCGAATTAAAAGACGCCAAACACCCGAGAGCGCGCTTCGCCGGCACCGTCGAAGCGGCCCGGGAAGATATCGCAAAATACGCCGATATCATCTCCGGCGTTCAGATTGAGCTGAAGGATGAAGCGGCGGTTTTGCGGCGGTGGGAAGAGACGCTGGAGGAGCTGAGGAACTGAAGAAAAGGACCATGGCGAACCATGGTCCTTTCAATTATTTCTGCAGCATCTTATTCGTCACTTTATAAGCCAAGGTACAGCCAATTGTAATGAAAATAATCGCGATCGAAAGGATCACGAGCTTTTCAGCAACGGTATATATCGACATGGGAATAATAACAGCGCAGACGGAAAACACGCCGCCAAAATAAACAAACAGGATCAGCGGCTTTTTGTATTTTTTCCAAATTACTTGATTAATCCCGTTTTTTTCGGGGGCTGCCGGGTGTTTGCTGTCTTCATCTTTCATCAGTTTATTTAGCAGCACATAAATGAGAAATGCGAATAAAGTTGCCGAGAAAATATTAAAACAGAGGATAAACAGCTTTTCTCCCAGACTCATCACCGGATTCAGAACAGAGCTGAGAACGGAGCCGCATACGAAAAACAGGTAGACGGATAAGATAGCTTTGTTTCTTGGTTTTTGTAGAAATTTAGACATTCGGATCTCTCCAATCGTAAATGATTTAAACGCTGAAAATGAGATGGATCAGAAAAGAAAAAATATAAAAGATGATGATGCTTAAAATGCCTCTGCCCAGAAGATAGAGGGCGAAATACAGTTTTCTCAGGAACCAGTTGTATTTTAATAGCCGTTTGTAAACAAAGTAACCGGTTCCGACAAGAAGAAAAACGAATGTATTTGTGATTTTATGGGACCATTTTTCAGGTTTTAAAAAGACCATTTTTTCATATTCAATGATCATGTGACTCGCAATGATTAAAAAACCCAAACTGTAAGCGAAATGAGCGGCCAACATACCGGCGATGAAATATTCGGTATATTCAACAAAAGTTTCTGGTGACATCATTACTCCTTTATGAATGGCGGACTCCAGCGTTTTTTTTCTGCTAAAAAAAGCTTCTCATTCTTCGTCAGGCATTCTTTCCAAATAAGACCGGTTCAGCATTTGATTCGCCGCTTGATAAACAGTAAAAAAGCCGCCAGATATCACGGCAAACAAAATTGCAAACACGCCGGATTTCCAAGCGAGTGAGAGTTCGGGCATGAAAAACACGGATGTTCCCACAATCAGGATGCCGACGAAGTAGAAAGAGAGCATGAACGGTTTTCTGTATTTCTTCCAAAAGATTTTCGCGACGATGTTGCATCGGGGCGCGCTTTGATCTTTCTTCGGCTTATTTATGAACACATAAGTGATGAAGGCGAATAAAGAAATTGAAACGAACATAAAGCCGATGACGGCAAGCTTTTCCTTCCAGTTCATTGAAGGTTTGACAAGGCCGGTCAAAATAATGATTGCTGCAAGTAGGGAATAAACTGAGAGAATGATTTTATTTCTGCCTTTCAAACATGACCTCTCCTTGTGCCTTAAATCCTATGCTGTCTGATGATATCTTGATTCGCTTTGATGAAGAAGTATTTGTGGATGAATTTGACCCCCATCATAGAAAATAAACAAGCCATAAGCAGATAGACGGTACTCATCAACAAATAAACGGCAGACTCGGAAACTCGCAAAACGGCATGACTTATTACAAAACCGCCTGCCGGAACAGCTGCCAGGAGCATCCTTGTCGGAGCTGCTGTCTCCCTTTTGCCTTTTTTAGAATCAGGGAAAACAACCAAATAATACCGAATGATGAGGAAAATAACGGCGGCATAAATGAATAATGACAGACTGATCAGCGGTACATGAAAACCGATAGCAGAAACCATCATTTTTTGCGCTGTGATCAACTGGCAATATGACGTACCGCTGAATGATACGCCCATAAAGCGAACATATTGAAGGTGATGATGATATCCGGTCATGCTTTTGGTATTCATGATGATCATCCATATATTGATCAGGATAGCAACAGGAACAGCGGCGAATGTGAAAAAATCTACTTTGTTCACCAGCACAGGTAATATGCTTAAAATATCCAGCATCAACACGATAAAACACGCCATTCCCCATTTCGTTTCCCGGCTGATGGGAGCTGTCAAATGAGACTGAATATTGGTAGGTAAATCTTTGTATGCAACTGTTTCTTTTAATTTCAGCAAAACTTACTTTCCTCCGCTTATCCCTCTGAATTTTTATAATTCTGCATGTATTTTTTCAGCCAGACTTTTTTTCTGTAGATATGTAATAGGAGTGGAGGAACGAAAAAAAATAAGCTGATAACCGAAACAAATAAGGGAATTTCTGAAGGTGCTTTTGCTCCTACCGCCCATATCGTCATGATGACTAAAAAGATACCCCCTACAGGAAATAAAATAGAGAAGATGATCATTGCTTCGTTTATTTTTTTATATAGAAAATTTTTTTCGTTTTTCATAAAAAGCTCCCTTTCTTAGCACCTTGGAAACTATTAATGTCCAGGTAATTACAAGCAAAGGTCTACGCTTGTTGCTAACCACGTTCAGATTTCTTTCTTATTTTTATTAATGGGAAAAGCGATAAGGTAGTATCGAACCTTTCATAAAATTACAATCACTACCCTAATAAAGATGAATAAGATTATAACCAAGCAAAACGTAAACGAGTTCTGGGGATAATCTCAAAGATATACTCGAGCGAATCTTGATTTAGCATCTTTTTCACTTGCCTTTTCTTTCATTTCGGTAGAATTGAACACTCATATCCACGACAAGCGATGCTCATATAAAATTATTTTCACATGCATACAACGATCTCTTATCCAAAAAGAAAGCGTCCCATGTATGAGACGCTTCCGTTTCTAATCGATGGCTGCTTCTTTTAAAACATGTTGAAATTCTCGTTCCTCTTCATCCTCATAACCTTCGAAAATCACTTTTTCAATGTCTGAATGGTTAAAAGCAAAAGTGTATTCTTGATTAATGTAGCCCTCGGGGTAAAAAACGCCGATATAGTCAAACATTTTCGGATCTTCGCTCACGACGATCTGTTTTCTTCCGTAAATCATTAATTTTTTTGTTCCGCCTTCTAGTAAGACGATTGAGCCAGAAGGCAGAAGCTTATTTTCAAGCATCGAAGAAGTTCTCCTTTCTTATTTTCCATTAAATATATGTTGATTGGCTTTAATGAAAAGGTATTGGTGAATGAATTTGACCCCCATATAAGAAAAAAAGCATGCTAAAAATAAATAAATATAACTCATAAACAAATTAACAATTGAATCTGAAAAGTGAAACATGAACTGTGCAATGATGTAGCCTAATCCCGGTCCTATTGTTAATAAATAGGTTCCCCATGAAGCGCTTCTTTTCTCTTTTTTGCTGCGTTTTGGTAAAACAATTACGTAGTATCGGATAAACCCAAGTGTAACAATGAAATAAGTAAGTAATGAAGCAATCATAAAAATAGGATTATACCCTAACACAGAATAAACATACTTTAGAGAGAGTATAAAATAACAAATCGAAGAAACAACTCCAGTTCCTCCTTTGTATAAACCAAAGTAAGTAGGACTGATCTTATCGAGTTTTGTAAACATCAAAATGATTGTCCATAAGTTGATAAATATCATAAAAGGTAATGCTATTATTGTGAACGTTTTTTCGCCATTTACAAAGAGAGGAATACCGCAAATTAAATCTAAAAGCACAACAATACAAAATAACATTGACCACTTATCTTGGGACGATGCTTCATCTGCAATTAAATGGCGTTTGATATCTCTAGGCAATTTTTTAAATGTCGTATCTGTATCCAATCTTAACAAGACGGTTTACCTCCCATGTGAAATTACTTAAACCACCCTGCAACTGTTTTTAATCCCGATTCTACAGAGTCTTTTGCCATATCCGTAATGCTTTTTTTGTCTTTTCCCCATTTTACGCCGCCTAGAAGTTCTGATACACCAATTGTCACAACCAGAGCTGCAGCTGCGCCGACTATCACAGGGGCCCCGACCGTTCCGATTACAAACGCGCTTGCAACAGCGCCAACTCCAATTGTTGCAGCACCTAATCCCACGTCTACTGCAGCATCCCCAACTATTTTTTCAGTGGAGACATTAGGGTCGTTTACATTATTCACTAAATCTTCTCCAGTGGTGATGGCTACGCCTGCCCAACCCAACTTGCTTTTCATTGCACCTTTAACTGCAGAAGAAGCCCTTGTATACTCAGCGATTTTCGGGTTGTTCCCCACTTTTAACTGTGATTTAGTCCAAGTTTCCGGGTAATTTTTTCCTTTGATTCCTATCGCTTGACCGTTCTGTACCTTGTATCCGCTTATCTTCCTGCCGCTATTGGTTTCTATGCCTTTTTCAATTTTAACCCCATCTTTAACAACATACTTCACATTCTTCCCAAAATCCGTCGCAGCAGTAGTCGTCCCATACAAACTTCCTGCACTAGCTACAGGATACGTCCAATCGATCTCAAATGGAAGGTCTTCTTTTGT